>MDTB01088889.1_pt1 | contig 10199 bp, 10 predicted proteins | sample 811161 | NCBI WGS metagenome assembly MDTB01 (sample SAMN05326650, study PRJNA326480) | marine metagenome | isolation source: seawater | place: Mediterranean Sea | collected 2009
TAGAATTATTTTTTTCAAGATTTAATTTTTCTCTCATATGATGATTAATTTTACTATCTAAATATATATTTTTTTTTTTTTAATTGTATGTTAAGAAATAAATTTTCAAACATCATTAAAAGTTTAAGTTTTCTATTTAAAGAAAAATCATAAAAAAAAATTTTTTTATAGATTGATAGATTAATCACATTAGAATAAGAAATCTTTTTAAAAATATTATTTTTATTCTTAATTTTTTTTTTATTTTCAAAAGTAATAAATTTAATTTGTTTTTTAAAAATAAATTTAATTATTCTATTAAATATGATCGTATTCCAGTCATCATCATATGGTGATTGCATTATCCAATGAAAATGTTGGGACGTATACGGGATTAAATTACGGGTTTTAATTTTTTTGATAATACAGAGTTAATTTTATATTTTGATTTTATCTTATTAACTATTTGCCATCTTGAAAAAATATTTACTACATAAGTAAATAACCATCTGCTTAATAATATTTCCCAAAACCTCACACTTTTATTTTCTTTATGAATTTGATTTAATTTTTTAGTGAAAAATTTAAGAAAATATTCATATGTGTTAATAATTACCACAGTGTCTTTTGATTTTTTTTTAAGATTATACCAATCATAAAAATCTAGATATTTAAATTTTTTTTTCTTTAAATAAATATTATTCGCTAATTCACACCAATCTCCAATAGAAATTAAGTTTTTTAAGTTATAATTATCGAATTTTTTTTCAATTTTGCTATCTATTTGTAAATTAATTAAATTAATTTTTTTTTTCATTTAAATTTGTTTTTTCTTAGCATATATCACATTAATAATTTAAACTTAATTTTATTTAATATGAGAAAAGATAGACTCAGTTCTTTTAAAAATAAAGGAATTATCAAATTTAACAAGTTATTATCTTCTAAGGATTGTAATAATATAAATTCCTTAATTTTAAAAAATAGAAATTGGGGTAAGGACTTATTTCTAAATAAAAATGATTACCTTAAACAAAAAAAATTCAAAAAAATTAATCCAGGTAAAAATATTCAAAATTTATCGAACAAATTTAATTTAAATTTTATTGAAAAAAATCAAACAATTATAAATTCTTTAAAAGAAATATTGGGTAATAATTATAAAATTATATTATCAAAGTTTATAGTTTCGATCCCTCATGAATGGATGCCAAAATATGTTAAAGAATTAGACAAAAAAGATCCTGCTAAAAATTTAAATAAATTTATTAAAAATAAATATAGAGATGTAACATACTTTCAGGGTCTTGATTTTCACATGGATTCAATTGATAGGCCATATAGTAATAATAAATTTATTACAATGTACGTATATTTGGATAAAGTTACTAAACAAATGTCACCTCTTGAAATAGTAGAAGCTAGTCATAAATTTGGGCACGATACGTGGCCACATTATATTAAAAATAATAATAATACTTCTCTACATTACAGCCTAGATAATAAAAAATTTTTTAAACTCAAAAAATCGGTCTTGTCTGGCAGTGTGGGTGATGTTTTCATTTGGACTTCTAACACATTACATGGAACTTCCAAACCAAGTATTAAATCGAAAAAAACAAGAATATCATTAAGATATTTAATTGAAAAAACCACAAAAAAAAAATCTTTGATAGATGATGTTGTAATTCAAAATACAGTGAGTGAGGTATTAAAAAAAAATTGAAAAAATTTATATTTCCACAATTTACTGTTCTAATTTCATATTTAAAAGAATATAAATCAAAAGACATTCCTTTTAAATTTGGTGTTGGTGGAAATTTACCCAAATCTATAATACAAAAATCGTGATAGTAAATCTTAAACAATTTAAATTATTAGAGGTATATTATGAAAATGATCCCTTATGGTCGTCAATTTATTGATAAAGATGACATTGATACTGTCCGAAAAGCATTAAAAAATGATCTAATTACCACAGGAAAAGAAGTAAAAAAATTTGAAAAATTATTTTCAAAATTTGTTGGATCAACACACTCAGTTTCATGTTCAAGTGGGACATCAGGTCTTTTGTTAGCCTATCTTGCTCTTGGCATAAAAAAAAATGATGTAATAATTATGCCATCCATTAATTTTATTGCATCAATGAACATGGCTCATTTTCTGGAAGCAAAAATCTTTCTAAGTGATGTTCATCCACTAACTGGGCAAATGCAACCCAAAGATTTGGAAAACTGTATCAGTAGAAACAAAATTAAAAAAATTAATACTGTTATAATTATGCATAATGGAGGAGTTCCATCAGATATGGAGGGTTTTCTAAATCTAAAAAGAAAATACAAATTTAATATTATTGAAGATGCATGTCATGCTCTAGGTGCTAAATACAATTACAATAAAAGACATAAAGTTGGGGGATGTAAATATAGCGAACTTAGTGTTTTTTCATTCCACCCGGTTAAACATATAACAACTGGAGAAGGGGGAATGGTTACAACAAATAATAAAGTTCTTTTCGAGAAATTAAAAATTTTAAGAAATCATGGCATTCTAAGAAAAAGTGGTTTTAAAAAATTTGAATGGAGTTACGATATTATAGACTCGGGGTTTAATTTTAGATTGAGCGATATTCAGTGTGCTCTTGGAATAAGTCAGCTTAAAAAATTAAATTTATTCATTAAGAGGAGACGTGATATTGCAAAAATATACAAAAGAAAATTATCGTCTTTAAAAGAATTCATTAATTTTACTGATGATACAAAAGAAAAAATAGCTGCTTATCACCTTTTCATAATAAATTTAAATTTGGATAAAGTCAAAATATCAAGAGATGAATTGATTAAAAGATTGTCAAAAAATAAAATTCTTACCCAGGTACATTATATTCCTATATTTAAATTTTCATTTAATAAAAGATTTTTTAAAAAAAAATATGTTTTTAGAAATGCTACAAAATATTTTAAATCAAGTTTAAGTATTCCAATTTATTATGGTCTAACAAATAAAGAGATTAATTATGTTTGTGAGACGATAATAAAAAACATTAAATAGTTTTATTTTTCAAATAAAAAAACTTAGATTTGAGAATTTCAAAATCCTCTAAATTATCTACATCAACGGCCTTTAAAGAGGAAATCTCAATACATTTTTTTTTACTCAAATCGTAATTTTTCCAAGCTTCTTTATGTCCAAGGTAAAATTGACCTGCATCGTGATAATTCGCCACGAATGATTGTGTATTTTGAGAAATTTTTTTTTTTGAAAGATTGTATTTGATAAATAAGTTTTTTTTTATCTTGAAGGCTCTTTGAATAGGATGAGAATATTTGAGAGCTGGAAATATAATTTCATTATTTTGTTTTAATATTTTTTTTGCAGACAAAAAATCTTTTTTTTGTAATAAAATTGCCATTGGATAAACACAACATGCATGGGTAAAATTAAATTTATTTTGAAGATAATTAATGGAATGAATAATGACTGAATAAGATGGAGTAATATCTTTTGATAAATTTCGTGGTCTTTTTACAACAAAATCATATCCAATATTTAACGCTAATTTTCTTATTTTTTGTGACTCAGTTGAAATTATAATTTTTGAAAATATATTCATTTTTTTTAGATTGCTATAAAGAATTTCTAATACAGGTATTTTATTAAGTTTAAGTAAATTTTTATAAGGAATTCTTTTGCTATTTTCTCTTGCTGGAATTATTGCAATTATTTTCATTTTTTTAAGATAGGTCTTATAGCAAATAAATTACTTTTAATGTAATACTTTTGTGATGATAAATAAATATTATAATATAGGTAAAAAAATACTTTTTCCGATCAATAGAAGTATTACGGGTTCTGGTATCGTAAAATCTCTCAACATTCTTAAAAGAATACACCCCGACCTAAAAATTAATTATTTTAAATCAAATACAAAAGTCTTCGATTGGACCATTCCTGAAGAATGGAATGTTAAAGAAGCTTATGTTCAAGACACAAATAAAAAAAGGATTATAGATTTTAAAAAAAATAATTTACATTTAGTTGGATATTCAAGGCCTATAAAAATGAAAATTACTAAGAAGAGTTTACTAAAAAAAATTTACGTCTCAAGATTGTACAAGGATGCAATACCATATGTTACTTCATACTACAAAAAGGACTGGGGATTTTGTACAACAAGAAAACATAAAAATGAAATAAATAAAAGATATGGTAAAAATGAAAAGTTTAAAATACTAATTAAAAGTAACTTTAAAAAAAAAAATGGTAAAATGCCATTTGGAGAATTTATTTTACCTGGAAAATCAAAACAAGAAATTTTAATTTCGACATACATATGTCATCCTTCGATGGCCAATAATGAATTATCAGGCCCATTACTGTCAATGATGTTAATTGAATATTTTAAAAGACTTAAATTACAAAAAACTTTAAAATTTATTTTTATTCCTAAAACTATTGGATCAATAGCTTATATCAACAGAAATAAAAATAAATTAAATCAGATTATAGGTGCTTTCAATTTATCTTGTGTTGGTGATGATAGAAATTATTCTTGTATGCTCTCTAAGTTTGAGAATTCACCAAGTGATAATGCTCTGATTACTATCTTAAAAAAAAATAAGATAAAATATAAAAAATATTCTTTTAATGAACGAGGATCTGATGAAAGACAATTTAATTGGCCTGGAATTGATGTTCCTATGACATCTTTTTTTAGAACAAAATATAATGAATTTCCCGAGTATCATACATCAAAAGATACTTTTGGAAAAGTTGTTACCAAGCATGGATTGAGAGGAAGTTTCAAAATTATGAAACAAGCAATATCTGTTCTCTTAAAAAATCGATACCCTGTGACAAATGTTCTTTGTGAGCCCAAGATGGATAAAAGAGGCTTATATAGCTATATTTCAGCATTAGGAAAAAATTTAAAATATCAAAGGAAACTAATTGACTTTTTGATGTATTCTGATGGAAAGAACGATATTGATCTTATATCAAAAAAAATTAACTTGAATAAAAAAATAACTTTAAAACTATTTAAAATTTTACTTAAACAAAGACTAATAGATATTTAATGAAAATTACTTATATAACGCATGCTTGTCTTTTGATTGAGGTAGATGGTAAAAAAATTTTAACTGATCCTTGGCTTGAAGGACCGTGCTGGGGAGGATCACTTTGGCACTTTCCAACACATAATTATACAATAAAAAAAATTCCAAAACCAGACTATATATTTTTTTCACACGGTCATGATGATCATTTTCATGAAGAAACAATAAAATCTTTTCCAACTTCGTGGAAAAAAACTAAAATACTGGCTGCAAATTTTAAAGAAAAATGGTGGAAAGAAGCACTTAGAAATAAATTCAAAAACATCAAGTACCTTGATCATAATGAAATCTTTAAACTGAGTGGATCAACAAGTATGCAATTATTTATAAATGATAGAGGTGATCCTGACAGCTCTATAAGAATATTTAATAAAAATAAAAATATTTTTTTTCAAACAGATAATTTAATGTCATTCAAAGAAGCAGAAAGAATTGCTAAATTACAAAAAATAGATCTTGCTTTTGTAATACCATTTTTAACTGGAGTATTTCCTGGTTTTTACACTTGGAATACGCAGAAATTAATCAAATTAAGTAAACAAAAATTAAACAGTTCCTTAGAATATTGTTATAAAGTTTGCAAAATTTTAAAACCAAAATATGTTGTTCCTTATGCATGTGATTTAGGATATTTAGGTGACAAATTTCATATTAATTTAATCCACTCCCATAACAAAATTGATTTAAAAAAAAAAATAGAGGAAAAAAAATCGAAAATCAAAACTTTAATAATGAATTCAGGTGACTATGTAAAAATAAATAAATCTATCAAAACTAATATTAAAAAAAATGAAACTTCCGATTATGATAACCTTATAGCTTTTGCTAATGATAAAACTAATCTATATAAGAAATACCAAATTAATGAAAAAAAACTAAACAAACCTAATTTAACAGTTTTAACAAAAAGATTTCAAAGTAAATTATCTAATAATCTTGAATCTGTAGAGAAATTTAATTTTAAAACATTGATATCTATAATTGAAGACGAAAAAAATAAAAATATTTTAATTGATTTTAAAAAAAAAACTCATAAAAACAATTAAAGATGAGAGTCAAAATCCCGAAGTCAATTTAAAAGTAAACATTGAAAGTACCAAAATAAGAAATTTATTAAAAAAAAAATACCCTATGAATTTCCTTACATTTCATAATGGAGGTTATGTGTGTGAAAGATCAACAATGAAATTGACAATAAATGAAAACAAATATTGGAATTGGATTAATAATTTAGACTTTTTTATATAAAATCCCCTCAGCAATATTACCTTTAATAACTAATTCTACTTCGTTCATAACGTCTTTTACATTTATACTTCTCAGACCAGTAATTGAATTTTTAATCTTTGACTTGTATAGCTCTTTTTCTTCTAGTCTTTTTTGCATTCCACTAACATCAGTCAAAATTCGAAAATCTTTTTCGATCTTTCGTACAAAAATAGTCGTTTCTAAATTTTTGGTTTTTTTTCCTTCAAAATTTATATAGTCAGCTCTAAATGTCTTATGATATCTCCATTTGGCTTTAAAGGTTTGCTCAGCATAGTGATAAAATGTCATAGAATTTTGATCTGGTAAATCAAGAATGGCAATTTTTCCATTATTTTCATCTAACCAATGGAACATAGACTTTCTTCCAAATGCGTCATAATTTATAAAATTTAAATAGTCATCTGGTATATTCCCGTGAATTGAAAAAGAGTAAACAGGATGCCACGACCTATTATTTTTTGCTTTTTTTCTAAATACCTCAGATAGAGCGCCCATTTGAGATACAGTGTTTTTAGAGTCATACAAGGTTCCTTGGCAAAAATCAAAATTAAATGCGGGAATGATAATTGTCCCATTACTATTGAAATATTCAATTATACAATCGACTATGTCTTCAATCTCAAATTTGTAATTCAGTTTTTTTAAATATTTATATAAAGGTTTGATATTGCTGTGTAATAAAACCTTATCGTTTTTTTTTAAACCACCTGAGCTTAAAATTTCGAATATCAGTGACCTTAATTTCATTTTGAAAATTTTTCTTTTAAAAAAATTTTAAAACTGCTTAAATCTTTTTGTGATAATTTGTGTTTATTTTTTTTAATCCAAAACAAATTCTCTTTTTTCAAAAGATTATATTCTGAAGAGTCTATTTTTTTTTTTTATAATTTTTAAATTTTTATCTGAGGTTTTCACTTTTAAACCATTGATATATAATACATCTAATGAACCCTCTAACAAATGCTCAATAGCCTGACGAGGATTACTAATTGTTGATATTCCATGTCTGTTGAAACTTGTGTTTAATACGATGGGAATTTTTGTAATCTTTTTAAATTCACTAATAATTTTCCAGAAATTAGAATTTACATTTTTGTCAACATATTGACACCTAGAGGAACCATCAATGTGGACAGCAGATGGTATTTTTTTTGCTAGATCTTTATTTTTAATTTCGTTAGTTACCTGCATATAATAACTTTTATGCTGATTAGGAAACCAACTGTCAAAATCTTTATCAAGAATTGCAGGAGCAAAAGGCATAAACCAATCTCTTTTTTTTAAAAAAAGGTTTAATCTATATTTAGATATTTTTGATCTAGGGTCCGCTAAAATTGATCTATTGCCTAATGACCTTTGCCCGTATTCTGCTCTTCCATCAAAAACACCAATTATTTTTCCTAATGAAATATTTTTAGCAATATCAAAATGAAGTTGTTTTGGTATTTCGTATTTTAAATCAAATTTATTTAATGTTTTAATTGTATCGTTTTTAGAAAAACTTGGACCAAGATAAGGGCTTAATCCATATTTGTTAATCTTAAAATTTTTCTTTTTTTATTCAATAGATAGTAAGATATTGCACCTAAAGACAAACCATTATCTGAGGGTGCTAAATTGAAAAAGATTTTTTTGAAAATATTTTTTTTAACTATTGCACCATTTAGAGCCACATTTAAAAATAGTCCTCCACTAAAAACTATATTTTCAGTTTTGGTTTTTTTTCTAATTATTAATAAAAATTTAAGTATCTTATCTTGTAAAAATATTTCAGCTGTTTTTGCAACATCTTCAAGCAAATATCCTTTTGCCATTTTAAATACATTTGTTTCACTTGGTTGCTTATGCAAAACTTTATATCTTTGATAACCTTCAAAATAAAATTTTTCAAAATTAAAACCAGATCTGGAGTATCTTTTTCTATCAAATATTATACCATTATTTTTTACCTTAATAATTTTTTCAAAATCAGAATAGAGTTTATTTTGAACCTTTCCATATGCAGATAGGCCATTAACTTTTCCATTTTCTACATCAAAACACAAAAAATCAGTAATAAATGCGTGAAAACTACATATATTATTTAAACCAGAATTACTTCCTAAATCTTTAAATTTAAAATTTGAATATTCACCAAACAAACAATTCCTTTTATCACCAAAATCGCCACCACCATCCATTGAAATATACAAAGTTTTTTTAAAACCTGAACTTGCAACTGCGAGACCAACATGTGAGTCATGGTGCTTGATAAATTCGACTTTTTTTTTAAACCATTTTTTAAAATCTTTTTCTTTACCATAGTAGCTTTTTAAAACTTCTGAAAAAAAAATATATAAACTTTGAATTTTAAATTTTTTAGATGGCTTGGGTAACAACCACAAATCAACATCTTTTGGTAAAATATTTAATTGTTTAAAACCATAAAATAAACTTTGTTCTGCAAACAAATAATTGCTATAATTTTTATAACTTGTGGCCTTGTCTTCTTCATAAGCAAATAGCTCACCATTTTTATAAATAGAAGCAGAAAAATCGTGCCTAATTTGATTATCAAATGGACATGGATAGATAGAAGCAATAATCATTAATTTTTAAATTTATCAATTTCAAAATTGTTCATTTATTTTTTTCTTATTTCTAATTTTTTTAATATATTTTTGTTGAGTGGTATCCCTTTTTTTAAATTTTGGGGTGATTTTTTATTAATCAAATCTTTGAAATAAATAGGCAAAACACCCTTTCTTGGTCTAATAATTTTTAAATTTTGATTTGTAAATTTTTCTCCCTTTTTAATTTCTTCACAAGTATAGATTGATCTCTTAAATTTAAGAGATGTCTTATCTATTTTCTTTCCATCGTAATTTATTTTACCTAAGGATTTCCAAATGATTTTAGACTGAACTTTAATTTTTGCCAAATCTTCTATTGTAGAAGAAAATTTTCCGTCAATTCCAAAATTTTTTTTAAGAGTGAAGTGTTTCTCTATAATTGTTGCACCCAAAGATACTGCGGCCAATGAAGATCCTATTTCAGTTGTATGATCTGAAAATCCAATTTCAATATTAAATTTTTTTCTCATGTCTGGTATAGTTTTTAAATTTAATTTACCAGGATCAGCGGGGTAATTGCTCGTGCATTTTAGCAAAGCTATATTAATCTTTCTTACTTTAAAAATTTTTACTATTTCTTTTATTCCATTTAAATCAGTGAGACCTGTAGAGATAATTGTAGGCTTTCCCGTTCTTGCGATTTTTTCTAAAAGTGGAAAATGATCATTTTCAAAAGATGCAACTTTGTAAGCAGGAACATTTAAATCTTCTAAAAAATCAACAGCGGTTTCATCAAATGGAGAACTGAAGCATATAATATTTTTTTTCTTAGCATAGTTAAATATTTTCTTGTGCCATTCCCAAGGCGTATGGGCTTTTTTATAAAGTTTATGTAATGATTCATTTTTCCATAAATTTTTTTTATCCCTAATAAAAAATTCTTTTCTATCTGACTTAATAGTCATTGTATCAGCGGTATACGTTTGAAGCTTAATTGCATCAATATTATTTCTTGATGCTAAATCAATCATTTTTAACACATTCTCTATTTTTCCATTATGATTTCCAGAAATTTCAGCAATTATAAATGGTTCAGAGCTTTTAGATATAATTCTTTTACCAATTCTAAACATTGATTTATTTTTAATATTTTTCAAAAAATTTTAATATTAACTCTAATATCATGGATTTATACTTTAATTTAAATTAAAGTCTAATTATGAATAAAAAAATATCTAATAATTATATCAAAGTAATAAACCAAATTGAAAAAGTAAGAAAA
>MDTB01138885.1_pt1 | contig 10199 bp, 6 predicted proteins | sample 811161 | NCBI WGS metagenome assembly MDTB01 (sample SAMN05326650, study PRJNA326480) | marine metagenome | isolation source: seawater | place: Mediterranean Sea | collected 2009
CTGCAGCTGAGGCTATAGGAAATTTGACAATTACTAGTCTTACTATCAATGACGGTGCCATTTTTGATTGGGAAATTAATGATTTTTCGTCAAGTGCGGGTTCGGGGTGGGATGTTTTAAGGTTTGGCTCCCTAGCTTTTGATTCTGATGCTTCAGCCAGTGGATTAATTAATATATTTAGTGTGAAAAACGATGGAACTGCTGGTGCAGTTTCGAACATGTCGGTACCTACTAATGGTCAACTTTTTCTGGATAGTATAGACGACGATCATAATGACATAAATTGGGGGGGTATATCAGGTTTGAGTAGTGGCAGTTGGCAACAGGTTGATTGGATGGGCATAAATGATAATGGCTTTAGTTACCACAATGATCAGTATGGTGTCGCTTGGAACGTTTGGTACAACGGTTCAGGAGATTTTTATCTTCGTTACAGTGCAGTTCCTGAACCCTCTACATATATTATGGTCACCGGTTTACTCATGCTTCCTGGAATGAGAATGTTTCGTCGTTTTATGAAAAAAGCAAAGCCTGATAATTCTACGGCTGAAGCTTAGTTTTTTTCTTTAGCTTTCGCTTAATTCGATCAAGTTTTGTAGGGTAGAAAAGTGGTCAGCCAATCCAGATGGCTTATCCATTTCCCCGATAATTTTTTGAAAAGTCTCTTTCTTGGCGATTTGTAGCATTCGAACGCGCTCTTCAACAGTCCCTTTTGCTACTAACCGATAAATAAACGTTGGTTTTGTTCGGCCCAGGCGATGTGCCCGGTCAATTGCCTGTTCCTCAACTGCTGGATTCCACCATGGGTCCATTAGAAATACGTAATCCGCAGACTTAAGAGTAACCCCTAATCCAGCTGCTTTAAGCGAGGCTAGAATGACCGCTGATCCCTTTGAGTTTTCAAAGGTTTCTACCGGAAAGGTACGATCCCTGGTCGAGCCAGTAAGTTCTAGAATTCTAAGTTCAGGGATATTTTTTGAGATTTCCTTTTTAAGAACCCGCAGGAAGGATGTGAATTGACTAAATACGATAACTTTGGAACCGGAGGAATGCAGGTCGGCAAGTTTTTCAATTAAAATATCTACCTTCGTTCCGCTAGATGGTGTGCCTTCTTTCCATGGCAAAAGCGAAATATCGCAACATACCTGCCTTAATCTGGTAAGTAGAGAAAATACATGAGTTGGAGCATGCTTCATTGCATCCTTTAGGTCATTACCATGTTTTTCAACTGCACCTTCTACTAATGCACGGTATTCCTTTCTTTGCTGCTCGTTAAGTACACATCCAATTTCATTTTCTATTTTCGGGGGAAGTTCTTTGGCTACCTCGCTTTTTATTCTCCGCAGAACAAAGGGGGTAACCTGTTTTCTGAGTAAATGAGCAGTTCCATCGGGGTCGGTAAGTAAATCATTTTCAAATTCTTTTCTACCACCCAGTAATCCGGGCATTAAAAACCGAAAAATTGTCCATAGGTCAAGTGCGGTGTTTTCTATGGGAGTTCCGGAAAGGGCCATTCTGTGCTTTGCCTGAATGGAAAGGCATGCCTGGGTGACTTTGGCTTTTGGGTTCTTGATTAACTGTGCTTCGTCAAGAATAGCATATCGAAAAGGATGATCATCTAGCAGGTGGCGGTGTCTGCGTAATTGAGTGTAACTGGCAACCCACAGGCACGGATCAATGCTTGGGGAAAACTGAGATTCTTTATTTAAAACCTTAATTTTTATTTTTGGGAATCTTTCCTTTGCTTCCCGTATCCAGACGGGAACAACGGATGCCGGACAGGTCACGAGATCGGATAATTCCTGCTTTGTATTTTGCGAAATCAGGGCTAGGGTTTGAACCGTTTTGCCAAGTCCCATCTCATCTGCCAACAGTCCGTGGCACCCGAGATTGTGGAGTGAGTTTAAGCGTGCGATACCATCTTTCTGATAAGGTCTGAGAAATGAGAATTTACTTTTTTTGTTCTCATTTTCAGGCTGTTGAATATTTGTTTGCCAGTCCGCTAGTTTACCATCCGGCCTGGTATTCAGGTATTTCCGTGCAAATAAGGAGAATAGCATGTAGCGGGGCCAGTTAGTCCTTTTTGAATCTCCCCGGTTTCTTTGCCACCATTCATAATCCTTTAATTGCTCCTGCCCCAAACGAACAAGGCCATGACCACTGATAAAGGTTGTTCCGCTCTTAGCTCGGGCTATTCTTTTACTGTGTTCACTTCCCAGGCGGTATGAGCCGAGCTTGAAATTCTCACGCAGGGTCATGGTTCCATCGTTCCTGCTTCTTGCTTCAATTTCCCAGTTTAATTTACGCTGTCCGTGCCTCAGTAATCGGGCATCTCCTTCGTATTCTATCGAAAAAGAATTTTCCCAGCGGGGGAGCACATCCTCAGTAAATGTGGCAATTCGTTTCCAGTCTTTTAACCTGAATTGGCCCTTATTTTTTTCGAAGAGTAAGAATTGCTTACCTGCTTCAGCAACGAAATTCATCAAAGCGGGTCGGTTGGTATTTTTTAAATTACTTACTTTGCATGAATCATAAGCCCGTTCCTTTTTCTCTTTTGAAATTCTCCAATAGGGCGTTGCTGTCAATCCGTTCTTGGTTGAAATATTAAGGACGATATTGAGTGGGATAAGCGAGGGTTTTTCTTTCGGCTCCTCCGGGTCTTGTGCTTTTGTTTCCTCATGTATAGTATCCTCTGCTTGCGCTTCGTCTTCCTTTGGTGAAAGTTGATCGAGCAATGGATCTTCCTCGTGTATTTCGGCTACAAGTTCCTCAATTTCATACAGACCAGCTGTACCTAATGCGATCCCTATACAGTCATCCATTGAGGAGGTGCGAATTTCTGGTTTTTTACCGTTCCACTCAACAACAGAGTAGGTTTCGACTCGGTTTATTTTTTGAGTAACAATGATTTGGTTTGCTTCCACATCCAGTGAGGAGAGTGCTCCGTTTCGATAAAAACCTCGCCCTTTTTTTAGCTCTGTTTTTTCGATGAACTGTTCCCAGTCACATTCCGAAAGCCGAAATAGCCACGCTTCAACAGCTTCTCTGGTGAAGGTGCGTGCAGGGCCATTTGAGATCATAGATGAGGTGGGTAATGAAAAATAAAAACCTCATATTTTAGCCTTCGCTATTCTCTCTTCGCAAGTGGAAAGAAGCTTTTGGTTGAAAAAGTTATAAACAATATTCAGTTTATCTATACCGAGCTAGTTAGCTATTCAGTGCCCATTCATAAACTTTACCGTATTTTTGAGCTGCAATATCCCAGGAAAAGTTAGAATTCATGCCGTTGTTGCGAATTTTTTCAAATAATTCAGTCATTTGAAAAAGCTTTATGGCTCTGTGAATAACTTCGTTCATCGCATTCGAAGAAATTTGTTCAAAGAGAAGACCATTTGCCCGATCTTTTTGGATATTTACATCAATAATCGTATCTGCCAATCCACCTGTTTTGCGAGCGACAGGTATACTACCATACTTCATCGCATATTGTTGTGCCAGACCACAGGGCTCAAACCTGCTTGGCATAATAAAAAAATCAGAACCTGCAAAAATCCTTCTGGCTAATCCATCATCAAATCCGATGTGGACACTAATTTTCTTGGGAAATTTATTGGCTAATTCACGAAAAGAGTTTTCCTGGGTAGGATGACCATTTCCTAAAAGTACCACTTGGAAATTATTTTTAGTCAGAAGTTCAGGTAAACTTTTGGCAAGAATATCAAGACCTTTCTGGTGGTATAATCTTGAAACAACACCAAATAAGGGAACTTTATTTTCATTGGGCAAACCCATTTCCTTGAGTAAAGAAACCTTATTGGATTTCTTTCCCTTTTGGGGATTTGCAGAGTTTATTTTGTAATTCAGCGACGAATCGGTCTTCGGATTCCAATTATTTTCATCAATTCCGTTTAATATACCAATTAAATCAGCTCCGCGGTATTGAAGGGATGTTTCCAAACTTTCTCCATATTCCTGGGTTCTTATTTCTTCGGCATAGGTAGGGCTAACGGTTGTTATTTTATGGGCATGTTGAATCGATCCTTTTAATAGATTCATAGCTCCGTAATGGTTGAATCCATCTATTCCATAAAATGACTTTGGTAGACCTGAAATTGAAAATACTTCTTCGGGAAAAGATCCCTGATGCTCCAGGTTATGAATGGTAAGAACTGATTTTGCCCGTGCTGCCTTTTCCCCTTTTTTGCTTTTATTGAGTTCGTTTAAGTAGGCAGGAAGGGGGCCGGTCATCCAATCATGGCAATGAAATATATCCGGAGACCAGCCTATTACATTTTCTAAATACAGTGCCGACTTGGAAAGAATGAAGCAACGGAGAGGATTATCAGGATAGTTTCCATTTTTATCTGAGTAAATACCCGGTCTATCAAATAGGAATTTATTTTCTAATAAGTAGACCGGGATTTCGGACTGTTCTAATTTAACCTCTCTTATTTTTAGGGAGTATGACTTTGAGGAAAATTTCAGTCGAATAGGGGGTGATAATTCGATACCTTTGATGTTCTTACATTCTCGGTGTAGAGGGCATAAGATTCTAACATCGATCCCCATTTGTTTAAGGGCAAGGGGTAGTGCACCAACTACATCCCCTAATCCACCTGCACGAACAATGGGACCAACTTCTGGGCTTATAAATAAAACCTTCACGCCTGAGAATGAATTATAGAGGGTGATATGAGATAATACATTGTATGGGAAAAAAATGATTCGAACTGTATCGGGTATTCAAGACTTGCGGTGCTAAACCGGCAAGTTGTATAATAGGAATCTATTATGAGCACTTTTGAGAAGAAGCACAGCAAGAATTTTTCTAGTGATTTTTGAATTAGGAATTTGTTACCTAGTCAATCCCATCGCATGTTAGTACTCAAGTAATCCTCTTCCTCCTCACTTAATTTTTATTTAATCAATTTTTTGTTATATGGCTAAGCGGACCATAGAATTTGATTCAGAAAGAGATTTTCATAAGCTTTATGAGGAAAAACCCAAAAATCTTAGTGCAATTGAAAAAATATTGGATGTCAACTTAGTAGCCCGTGGGTCTTCACTTCAAATCAAAGGAGATGATGGTGCCCTAGATAAATGCGAGGAGTTCTTTTCGTTATTGCAACATGGTAAAGAGTCTGGCTTTTCTCCCAAAGGGGCTGATTTTACAAGGTTTTTAGAGAAGGTTGCCGCAGGACAGTCTAATGAGTTGCATGAACTACTCTCCAAGCCCCTTGTCATTAAGATACGCAAAAATTCTGTTGTTCCAAGGAATCTTAGCCAAAGGCGGTTTCTTGATTTAATTTTGAGTAAAGACCTCGTTTTTGGGATTGGGCCTGCTGGTACCGGAAAAACTTTTCTTGCTATGATTGTTGCATTGGATGCACTTTTAAAAGGAGAAGTTCAACGCATTGTGCTTGCCAGACCGGCAGTGGAAGCTGGTGAAGCACTGGGTTTTTTACCCGGCGATCTGGAGGAGAAACTTCTTCCTTACCTTAGGCCTTTGTACGATGCCATGGACGAGGTACTTGGTCCTATTGAGGCTCGAAAACTTATTGAAACCGGCGTAGTTGAGATAGCTCCACTAGCGTATATGCGTGGGCGTACTTTGGGTAAATGCTTTGCTCTTCTGGATGAGGCACAAAATACTACCCGCTCTCAAATGATGATGTTTCTTACCCGATTGGGTGAGGGAAGCAAGATGGTTGTGACAGGAGATTTAACCCAGATTGATTTACCCCCTCGACAGGAGTCTGGGCTATTGGAGGCACGCCGGCTTTTATCTCAAGTGGATGATGTGCATTTTCATGAGTTTCATCATGGTGATGTGGTCAGGCATCCATTGGTAAGTAAGATCATTTCAGCATACGAATCGACCAAAGAGTAAATAATATTTTACTATGGAAGAAAAAAAATCATTGCGTAAAAAACGGAGCAGGGAGCTTGCCCGTAGGAGGAAAGGGTTGGACGAGGGAAACGAAGATGACATTAATTTCCAGGGATTGCGTGGTTTTTGGGAGAAATTTGGTAAGCAAGGTTTTTTCACCGTTGTTTTCGCTGCGGCGATCGTTTTTATTTGCTTTGTTGGACAGGATCCACCCGGACTTCGTTCCCTTGGAGAAGTTGCCCCAGAAAATATTTATTCAGACAGAACTTTTACTTATGAAAGTGAAGTTCGCAGAACCGAAGAGGAAGAGTGGATAAGAAGTAGTACACCCAGGGAATTTGCCAGAAATTTAGTGGGCGAGGAGAGTTTTAAAAATGCACTTTTGCGTTTAGAGGAGGGGCTCACTCTGTTATCATCTATGGATAAAGAATCACGAGTTGCTGCTCGACTTTCTTTAAGCGAGGAGCTTTTAACAAATTTCAATTTAGAATTAACTGAGGACGAACTTGTACATTTGTTACATTGGAAAAACTTTACAGGGAAACAAAGTTTTTTTGAAAAAATTTCCAACCTTTTAGGAAAGCTACATTTAACCGGCGTAGTTAAGTTTCCCTCGGTGGATCAGAAGTTTTTATCGGAAACTAATGCCACAAATCAAATTAATTCCGCCATGCTCACTTTGTCCAACCAACTTATTATCATAACTGGAATTCAGAGTGGTTTACGGTTTAATGTGGATGCAGAAGAAATAATGTTAAAATATCCAGAATTTTCAAAATACCTGATTGAAATAAAGGAACACCTGAGCAGCGACGGTCCGTTCCCTGAATCTGGGCTCATACTTGAAGACTTTATTGAAAGTGGTGATGAAAATTCATCATTTTCAGCACAGCAGTTTAGGAATGATTTTGCAGGTTCTCTTTCATCATTTGTCAGGAAAGGTTTATTTTTAAGGAATATAGACAGGGAAGCCACCACAGCAGCACAGGATCGAGCAATTGCTGAAATGGACCCACCTTTGGTTATGGTAAAAGAGGGAGAGGCCATTCTCAGAAAAGGAGGGAAATTGAGTAAGGTTGATTTGGAGAAATATATGGAGTTTCTTTCTCTTACCACTTCAGACCGAGATCTTTTGCCTAAAAGAATTTTTATAACATTAGTGACTTTTTTAATAGCCATTTTTTACATTAGCCTGGTGTTGCCCAACTTTTGGAGAGATACCATTCGATCAACTATAGTTGCTGTGGCAATTCTTTCTAATCTTTCTTTATCAAGATTTATTCTGGAGCTTGGCTCGACTGATTTGTTTGGCGAAAATACTCTTTTAGTGGGATTAATTCCCTATCTTATTCCGGTCGCATTTGCACCTATGGTTGTAATGATAACAGTTGGACCACGGATGGCTGCGTTATCTGCATTAATGACAAGTATCTTCCATGCCGCGATGCAAAATTCAGGAATTGAGGCATTTTCAAACTCACTGGGCGCCGCTTTAGTGGGGGCGTACTTTTGCAGAGAAATCCGTTTGCGAGGGGGTGCACTAAAAGCAGGAGCATTGGCTGGCTTAACGGGTGCAATTTTATCTTTGGGTATTGGTTTTGTATCCGGGGGCGGAGGGATAAGCCTAATGAATCATGCGGTTGCGTCTTTATTAATGGGAGTTTTTACCGGTGGCTTGGTCCTTGCTGTAATGCCCCTGATTGAAAATGCATTTAAAGTTGCGACCGATGCGACTTTGTTCGAGTTAACAGATTTTAATCATCCTCTTCTTCGAAAAATGCAAGTCGAAGCACCTGGCACATATCACCATAGTTTAATGGTAGCTAATTTATCCGAGAATGCAGCGATTGCAGTGGGGGCAAATCCAATTCTGTGCAGAGCTTGTTCTCTATTTCATGATATTGGAAAAATGGTTCAGCCACATTATTTTAGTGAGAATCAAGGGGAGTTTGGTAATCCACATAATAGGCAAAATCCTGCAATGAGTGCCCTGATAATAAAAAGCCATGTGAAGGAGGGAATTGATATGGCGAGAGAAAATGGATTGCCCAAGATTATTCGTGATGTAATAAGGCAACATCATGGGACGACCTTAGTTAAATACTTTTTTCATCAGGCAAAGAAAAAAATTAAACAGGAAAAGCTACCTTACGGAGAATTAACTGACGATGAACCTGATGAGTCTACTTATCGTTATGACGGTCCCAAACCTAGGTTTAAGGAAAGTGCGATTATCTTTTTTGCCGATTCAGTGGAAGCGGCAGCAAGGAGCCTGTCAAAGGTTACACAGCATAGTGTTGAAGAACTGCTCGAGAAAATTTTCCAAGACAGGTTGGAGGATAATCAGCTAGACGAGTGCCCGCTTACATTGGAGGAAGTAGCCAAAATTAAGGAGAGTTTTACCAAGACAACATTAAATATGCTGCATTCCCGAATTGAGTATCCCGACGATGAAAATGAAAGTGATACAAATGGTAAACAATCAAGTTCATAATCTTATGACAAATAATCATTTATTTTTGCTGCCTTGTTCCCGATTGAAATAACTAACCTTTATCCTGCCCTGTCAATCAGGGAGGAAAGAATCAATGCTTTTTTTAAGAGAGTTGCTTCGAGCTATAATTGTAACTCAAAGGGTGTTCTCTCGATTGTATTTCTTAACAAAGAAGATCATTCGCAATTACATGGTCAGTTCTTAAATGATTTTCGTCCAACAGATGTAATTACATTTCCGGCAGACCCAGAAAATGATTTGGTTGGTGAAATTTGCGTTTCTGTTGATCAGGCAATTGAAGTTTCTGACTCTGAAAAGCTGACACTAGATCAAGAACTTAGCCTCTATCTAATCCACGGATGGTTGCACCTTGTTGGATTTGACGATAAGAATGCAAACGATCGTAAAATAATGAAACGCGAAGAAGCTAATGTACTCGACATTATTGAAAAAGATGGTCTTTGGCCTCATTTTCTTCTCGCTTCAAGTTACGCAGCAGATTAGCGAAATAAAAGTGCCAATCAAAACCACATCTTTATCTCGTAAATTTCGAAACGCATTCCTTACTGGGCTCCTGATATTTCTGCCATTGGGGACTACTATTTTTGTCCTGGATTTTTTACTCGATCTTTTTAAAGAACCAGTTACTCGGTTAGTTACTCAGCTTGGTTTAAGTGAGGAAAGTTTTTTTTTCGGACTGGAATCTATACTTGGTTTTGTGGGATTAATTGTGGGGGTTTTATCCTTAACTGCACTTGGCTTTTTGTCCAATTATGTATTGGGCAAATTCTTTATTTCTTCGACGGAAAAAGTCTTGGATAAAGTTCCATTTATTAACACAGTCTATCGTTCAGTAAAACAAATTGTAGAAACTTTCGGAAAAGAAAATAGAGCCGTTTTCAAAAGTGTTGTTCTAATCGAATATCCGAGGAAAGACTGTTATGTTCTTGGTTTCTTAACCAATGAGGCATCTGGTGAAACAGTTGAAGTGATTGGCAAACCGCTTACCAATGTCTTCGTACCAACAACACCCAATCCAACAAGCGGATTTTTACTGATGCTGCCACCTGAAGATATTTATCCTTTAAAAATGAGTGTGGGTGAGGGGATGAAGATGCTTATTTCAGGAGGAGCAGTTATACCTCCTAATGCTGCAGAGATATTGAGAAATGAATGCAAAGATTCGGAAAGTGCTTCAAATTCGAATGAAAAAGTTTCAACTATGTCTAGCAAGAAAATGGGCTAGTAAGAAATCAAGCGATATAAAACTTATCTGGTCTTGCTTCTAAGCTTATTGTTTTGAGTTCGAATCCTCAACTAGTCGAGGGAACAATCCTCAACCGTATTGAAACTGGAGAGACGCATTTACGGATTTATTTGTTTTCAGGAAAATGCGGTCTTCAGAAAGTTCTCCTTCGGGTGAGCAAAGGAAACCGTTCTCATCCACCCCCAGATTTATTTGATAATGTTGAGTTTTCCCTTAATCGAAAGAGCGATAACTCCGGTCTTCCCTTTGTTTCTGATTTTCAGATATTAAAAAAAAGGCCCGAACTTGCCCGAAACCATCAATGTTTTTATTACGCATCAAAAATGGCTCGTTTCTACTTGGATAATGGTACCCATTTGCAGGATACGATTCCTAAAGAAAAGCTTCTTCTTCGATCGTTAGATGCCTTGGTGCAGGGATATAATCCAGATATTGTTTGGTTCAAAACAGTCTTTCGATTCGGTAGGTCTGAGGGGTTGCCCGTTGAGCAGGACTGGTTGACTAATCTTAGCAAACCAGATCATGATCTTGGAATTAAGATATTAAAA
>MDTB01184382.1_pt1 | contig 10199 bp, 10 predicted proteins | sample 811161 | NCBI WGS metagenome assembly MDTB01 (sample SAMN05326650, study PRJNA326480) | marine metagenome | isolation source: seawater | place: Mediterranean Sea | collected 2009
AAAACCTAGCTTACATTTTAATACTAAACTTTATACAGGTAATGGTTCTACAAATCATTCTATTACAGGTGTGGGTTTTCAACCAGATTGGACTTGGATTAAATCAAGAGATGATGCTTATAGCCATTTTGTATTTGATGCTGTTAGAGGTGCAGGAAAACAAATTCACCCAAATTTAACTAATGCTGAAGCAACAAACTTAAATAATTTATATTCATTTGATAGTGATGGATTTTCTTTAGCACAATCTGGAAATGATGATGTTACAAATAGAAATAATTCAAATTTCGCATCATGGAACTGGAAAGCAAATGGACAAGGCTCATCAAACTCTAATGGAAGTATCACAAGTTCTGTATCTGCAAACACAACAGCAGGATTTTCTATTGTGTCTTGGACAGGAAATTCAGGCACAGTTGGTCATGGGTTAGGTGTTAAACCTGCTATGATTATTGTTAAATCAAGACAAACAGCTAATAACTGGGTAGTAATACACCAAGGTTTAACAGGTGGTATGGACACAAATATTTTAGTTTTAAATACAAATGGTGCAGAAAGTAGTGGTGGTTCAGGAATGGCAGAGCCAACATCAAGTGTATTTACAATAACAAGTGGATTAGCTTCTAATGATAATAATATAGGTTATGTATTTGCAGAAAAAAAAGGTTATTCAAAATTTGGAAGCTACACAGGAAATGGAAACTCTAACGGAGTATTTATTTATACAGGGTTTAAACCTGCTTGGGTTATGGTTAAAAAATCTAACAGCACCAGTAATTGGTCAATATTAGATAACAAAAGACTTGGGTTTAATAGTAGTGTTTCACCAAGAGAAGTATATGCTAATTCAAATGACCAAGAATATGACAGTAACAGATTTGACATAATATCTAATGGTTTTAAACTTAGAACATCTGGAGGAGATGGTAATGGTTCTGGAGATACATATATCTACATGGCATTTGCAGAAGAACCATTGGTGGCTAATGTAGGAGCAAGTATACCAGCAACGGCAATATAATTATGAGTAGTATATTAAAAGTAGATACAATACAGGATCAAAATGGTAATCTAATTATCAGTAAAGATTCTGGTGGTGGAGGATTTTTAAGTCCTTATGCATCATCATCTGCTCCAATAGTATACACAGTTACAGTTGCAACTAAAACTACTGGTCATCCATATCACAACGTTGGTAGTTCTAATGCGTATGTTATAAATGGTATTGAAGCACCAATTATAGAATTAAAAGGTAATGATACAGCAAAGCCATACTACTATAAGTTTGATCAATCAGATGGCACAAATGCTGGACACCCGTTAAGATTTTACAATAACGTAGGTAAAACTACACAATTTACTACAGGTGTAACTACATCCGGTACACCAGGTCAAGCTGGAGCACATACAACTATTGCTGTAGATAAAGATACACCAAGCATTTTATATTATCAGTGTTCACATCATGCCAACATGGGTAATCACACAATACATAATTCACCAACAATTAACACTGGAGTATTTTTAAAATTACCAATAGCTGATGGTACAGCGAATCAAGTTATATCTACTGACGGATCAGGAACATTATCTTTTTCTGATAGTGTTTTATTTCCAACTATATCTAGTATCAGTCCAAGTGTAATAGAAAACACTGCAACTAACATAACACTTACAGGTACAAATTTTAAAGACAGTTCAACACCACCTTTCGTTGATGCAATCAATGCATCTACTGGTGCGATCGTAACTGCAAACTCTGTATCATTTACAAATGCAACAACGGTTGTTGCTAACTTTACATTACCAGTTGATGGTACATACTTTTTAAGATTAGAAAATAACGATGGTATTGCATGTAGATCTGGAACAGCTTTACTTACTGTATCTGATGCACCTGCGTGGACGACATCTGCAGGTAGTTTAGGAACAGTGGCCGCTGCAGGAAGTGTCAACTTTACAGTTGCTGCAACAAATGCTACAAGCTTTGCTAAGACATCTGGAAGTTTTCCAGGTGGCGTAACAATTAATAATTCTGGTGTGATATCTGGAACTGAGTCAGGGTCAACGCAGACTACTACGTATACATTTACTATACGAGCAACGGATGCACAGGGCCAAACAGCTGACCGTCAGTTTACAATTACGATATCTCACGGCGCGTCAGGAGGAGGACAATTTAACTAATGTCTAGTACATATTTAACGAAAACCTTTTCAGGGGCAGGGAACAGAAAAAAATGGACTTGGAGTGCTTGGGTAAAAAAACATCAAGAATCTGGTTCAAGCACATATAACACACCTTTATTTGGTACAGCAGGAAGTAGTTATGATACTATATCTTTTTTAACAACTCCTAATGCACCAAAATTTTTTTGTAATGTAGCTGGAAACTTTGAAAGACAAACAAATGCTTTACATAGAGACTGCTTTGGATGGTATCATTTAGTTATAACATTTGATTCCAATCAAAGTACAGCAACAGACAGATTAAAAATGTATATAAACGGAGTTCAAGAATCTAGTTTTTCAGATAACACTAATGGAAGTCAAGATGCTGATTCTTATATAAATTCTACTGATGCTCATCAAATAGGAAAACAACAAACATTAAGTCGTTATGGAGATTTTTCAATGTCACATATTCATTTTTGTGATGGTTATGCTTATGCTGCATCAGACTTTGGGCAAACGGATTCTGTTACGGGTGAGTGGTCCATAAAAACTTCCCCAAGTGTATCTTATGGAACAAATGGTTTTTTTATTTTAAAGGATGGAAATTCATTAACAGATCAATCACCTAATACAAACAACTGGTCTGTAGGTGGTGGTACACTTACAAAAACAGAAGATAATCCAAGCAATATTTTTTGTACTTATAATAGATTACAACAAACAAATGGTTCTGCAAGTTTTGGAAATGGCAATACTTATTTTACTCATGGCACACAATGGCTAGGTGTAAATGGAACACTAGCTGCAACAAGTGGAAAATATTATGCAGAGTTTAAAGTTCAAAGCAATGCTTGGGGTGTAGGTGTTGCTGATGTAGATAGTGATGCAGGACAAACTAGATATTTATCTGATGCAAATAATGGTTATCAATCTAAATATACTGGTGGAAAACAAATATTTTTAAATGGTTCAACTATTATAGCTCAAGAAAACAACTCAACTGTTGTTAATAATGCAGGCATGGGAAATACAAGTTTTGCTAATAATGATATAGTAACGGTTGCTCTAGATTTAGACAATAACAATTTATTCTTTGGAAAAAATGGTACATGGTTAAGAGGTGCAACTGAAAGTGAAATTGAAGCAGGTACAAGCACAAATGCAACATTTAGTGGTACATCTTTTAATGATAAATTTTGGACTTGGTCAGTAACTACTGAAAATACAAATATATATATGAACGCAGGTAATGGTTATTTTGGAACAACAGCAGTATCTAGTGCGGGAACTAATGCTAGTAATAATGGAATTTTCGAGTATGATGTTCCTGCAGGATTTACAGCGTTATCAACAAAGGGATTAAATTTATAATGGCCTATTCAACAATTAATAAATCTGATGATTTTTTTAGTGTTAAACTTTATACTGGTAATGGTTCAACAAATGCTATTACAGGAGTGGGGCATCAACCAGATTGGGTTTGGATAAAAAACCGAACATCTGGTCAAGACCATCAAGTATATGATGCTCCAAGAGGTGTAACCAAGATGATGAATAGTAACAGTACTAATGGAGAATCAACAGTAGCAAATGGATTGACAGCATTTGGCACAGATGGATTTACACTTGGCAGCCATAATGAATCAAATGATAATGGGGATAGTTACGTATCTTGGAACTGGAAAGCAGGAACAACATCTGGTTTATCTGGTGGAACAATAACACCATCAGCTTATAGTATTAATACAACTTCCAAATTTGCAGTCATTACTTACACAGGAAATGGAAATAGTGGAGCAACAGTGCCTCATGGTCTTGGAGCAGTTCCAACATTTATAATTGTTAAAAGAAGAGATTCAGGAAGTTCATGGACAACATTAAGTAATGGAGCTAACCAATCTGGTCCAAATTTTTATGGTAAATTAAATAGTACAGATGGTTATGCATCAGCTACCGATAGATGGAATGATACTGCACCAACTTCTTCCTTATTTACTTTAGGTAATGCAGCAAATGTAAATGCAAGTGGCGGAACTTTTGTAGCTTATGTTTTTTGTGATGTTACTGGATTTTTTAAAGCAGGTTTATATCAAGGAAATAATAATGCAGATGGAGCATTTGTTTATACTGGTGGAAAACCAAAATTTATATTGATTAGACCAAACATAGCAGGAAAAAATTGGTTTATGTATGACCACAAAAGAAATGGAATGAACTCTGCTATTGATGCTAATACTAATAAAACTTTATGGGCTAGTTCTGCAAATTCAGAAGCAAATGTAGGAAATTATAAATTAGATATACTATCTAATGGTTTTAAAATTAGAGAAACAGGAACAGATACAAATGGTTTAGGTAATTCATACCAATATTTTTGTTGGATGCAATCTCTAGTTGGCAGTAACAACGTAGCAGTAAACGCGAGGTAGCCTCGCATGTACTTCGGTGCTACACCCTTTTCGGCAGCAGCCTTTTCAGATGTCGGATTTAATCCTAACGCTTTTGTAAGTCTACAAGGTATAAGACTCAACGTATCTATTGGTGACGCTACAATTATTGGTAAAGGTAATGTAGCAGTAACTGGTAATAGACTTAACTTATCTACAGGTAACGTAACAATTGTTGGTACAGCAAGAGAAGTTCTTACTGGTCAACGATTAAATATATCTGATGGCACTGCAGCAGCTTCTATACCTAAGACGGTTCCGGTAACAGGGAACAGGGCAAACGTATCTGTTGGAGATACAACAGAGCTAGCCGGTGCAGTTGTTATACCTAGCAGTAATAGACTTAATATAGGCACAAGTGATGTTGCAATAATAGGTAGATGTAATTTATCTGTTACTGGAAATAGAGTAAACATAACTCTAGGAACAGCAGTAGCTAAAGCAAATGCAACAGCTGTAGTATCTGGCAATAGAGTCAACATATCAACTAGTGACGTTACAGTTGTGGCCAAAGCAAAAGTATTACTAAACGGTAATAGAGTAAATGTTGGTACTTCTGATGTTACATTAAGACTTTGGGAAGCAGTACCAATGAATGCTACTCAAACCTGGACGGAGATACCATAATGTTTTTTGGAGCAACATCTTTTGCATCAACGACCTTTTCTGGAGTAGGAATACAGAACGTTACAGTCCTAGTAAATGGTAAAAGGGTTAATATAGCTATAGGAAACCAAGAAGTAGACTTTGGAGTTAATGCTACTAGCAACAGATTTAACCTTGCAACAGGTAGTGTTTCTGTGATAGGATGGAATTTAATAGATCCAAACGCAACAGGGACATGGGTGCCTATTGACCCATTAAACCCATAGGAGAATTATGGCATCAAGTTACTCGACAAATTTAAAATTAGAATTAATTACAACTGGTGAAAAATCAGGTACCTGGGGTACAATAACAAACACAAACCTACAACAATTAGAGCAGGCTGTATCTGGATATATATCTATAGATGTAGCAGCTTCTGATGTGGCATTGGCATTATCAAACGGTGCTGTATCAAATGGTAAAAATTTTTATGTAAAATTAACAGGAACTTTAGCAGCAAACAGAAATGTAACATTTCCTGACTCATCTGAAAGAGTATTTATAATAGAAGATGGCACAGCCAGAACAAGTAATAGTTATACCTTAACAGTTAAAACTGCATCGGGGACCGGAATTGTTATACCTGTAGGATCAAAATCATTATTGTATTCAGATGGTACAAACGTAAATAAAGGTTTAATCAACAAGGGGTACTATACAGTGCCTGGAGCTTACACGGCTGTTGATGGTGACCAGTTGTTAATTAATACATCTGCTACTGGTATAAATAGTTCTGTAACTATAACACTGCCCGCATCACCTTCTATTGGTAATGAGGTTCATTTTATAGACAGTGGAAATTTTTTAGCGTCTAACAATCTTACAGTTTCAAGAAATGGGTCAAACATTTTAGGGTCAGCATCAAATCTGACTGTTAACACAAATGGTGCAGCCTTTACTTTGGTGTATGTTAATACAGCTAGAGGCTGGGCTTATAAAGATAAAATATAGGAGCTAATAGATGGCTCTCATAGAGTATCAATTTAAACCAGGAATAGACAAACAAAATACAGAATCAGGAGCAGAAAACCGTTGGGTTAATTCTGATAATGTAAGATTTAGATATGGACTACCAGAAAAAGTTGGTGGTTGGTCTTCTCTTGTAACAGATACAATTGTAGGTGTAGCAAGAGCACAACATGCTTTTGTTGATATTGCTGGTAATAGATATGTAGCAATAGGTACAGATAAATTTTTATTATTGTATTTTGAAGGTCAGTTATATGACATTACACCTCTTAAGACCACTCTAACATCTGCAACTATAGCAACCACAAATGCATCAGCTACTTGCACAATCACAAAATCTACACATGGTTTAAATGTTGGAGATATAGTACAACTAGATAGTGTAACATTACCAAGTGGTACAGGTTATAGTGCATCTGATTTTGAAGACAAAAATTTTCAAGTAATAACAGTTCCAACATCCAGCACATTTACAATAACACAATCATCTAATGCAACTGGTACGGTATCAACAGGTGGTAGTTTAAGTATCAAACCTTACGAGCCTGTAGGACCAAGAGCACAATCATACGGTTATGGTTGGGGTATTGGAACATGGGGTGATGGTAATTGGGGTGAAGCAGCAGCTGCAACTGATGTAACACTAGAACCAGGTTTATGGTCATTAGATAATTTTGGACAAGTATTAGTTGCAACAATACTAAATGGTAAAACTTTTACATGGAACGCTGGGGCAGGATCAGCACTAACTACAAGAGCATCAACAACTACATCGGGATTTTCTACTGCATCAAATCCGACTGCATCACGATTATCTCTAATATCTCCTACTACAAGACACTTATTACACTTTGGAACAGAAACAACTATTGGTGATACAACTACACAAGATGATATGTTTATAAGGTTCTCGGACCAAGAAGATATAAATACTTATACTCCTTCAGCTATTAATACTGCAGGAACTTTAAGACTACAAGATGGTACAAAAATTATTGGAGCTATAAAAGCAAAAGAAGTTATTCTAGTTTGGACAGACAATGCTTTGTATACCATGACGTTTATAGGAGCACCTTTTACATTTAGACTAGATCAAGTTGGTACTAACTGTGGACTCATAGGTCAAAACGCTGTTGTTGAAATAGACGGAGCTGCATTTTGGTTAAGTTCAAAAGGTTTCTTTTTGTATGATGGTACAGTTAAATCTATACCATGTAGTGTTGAAGATTTTGTATATGATAATTTTGATACAACAAAAGGTCAACAGGTTGCAGCAGGATTAAATAATTTATATACAGAAATTACTTGGTACTATCCAGCATCTGGATCTGATTATAATGATAAGTATGTTGTATTTAATTATGGTGAATCAGCTGGTGTATCTGGTGGTGTTTGGTACACAGGAACAGAAGCAAGAACAAGTTGGATTGATTCTAATGTTTATCCTAATCCTTTTGCTACAAAGTATGATGTTAACTCTGATGGCACATTTCCTGTAATTGTTGGACAAGATAGTTTAGGACAAACAACATATTTTGAACACGAAGTAGGAACAGATCAAGTTAATCCAAATGGTACTACAACAACCGTAACATCATTTATACAATCATTTGACATAGATCTAGAACAACGGCAAAGAAATGCACAAGGCAGAGCATCCGGTCCTAAAATATCAGGAGAGTTATTTTTAGCTATGAGAAGATTTGTACCAGATTTTAAAACTTTAGCTGGTAATGCTAAAGTTACATTAAATGTAAAAAGATACCCACAACAAACATCTAGTCAAACAGCGTTGAGTCCTTTTACAATAACAGCTACTACAGATAAAAAAGATACAAGAGCTAGAGGTAGGTCTGTTAGTCTTAAAATAGAAAACGATGCAGCTAGTGAATCTTGGAGATTTGGAACTTTAAGATTAGATATACAAAACGACGGAAGAAGATAATGGCAAAGATAGCGATTAGAATACCAGAACCAAAAGAACAATATGATTTTTCTAACCAAAAACAAATAAATCGTGCATTAAGTTTGATGAAAGAACAACTAAATTCAACATTCTTAGATGAGATTAAACAGGAGCAAGAGAGATTCTCTTGGTTTATAAGTGGCTAATATATATACAAATTCAAAAGTAGATTTAACAAACACATCTGAAACTGTTGTTTATACAAGTCCAGCAGCTGGTACATCTACAACTGCAACCACTAGTATAATTAAGTCTATACTAGTGTCTGAGGACTCAGGTAATGCAGATAGTATAACTTTAACATTAACAGATACTTCTTCAAACGTGTTTAGTTTGTTTAAAACAAAGGCTGTTTCAGCGAATGGAACAGTAGAACTGCTAACACATCCTCTTGTTATTACAGAGGGAGAGGTTATAAAAGCAACAGCAGCATCAGGAAATAGGTTACATATTGTATTTTCTGTGTTACAAATAACAAGGGATTAATATGGCATTTACAGAACCACCATCAGTTAGATACGAGATAATTAACGGTAAAAAAGTACCAGTTGTTGAGTGTGAAACTGAAGTAGTATTAAGAAATAAAAAGACAAATCATGAGTATGCATCTGATAAAGAAGCAGAAGATGATATAGCAAACCCTAATACAGACACTGTATACGAGGATGTTACAAGATCGGTAAAAATTAAAGTGGCAGACATGCCAGCACTAGGAGCAGGATCAGAAGAATAATGGCAATAACTAGAGCACAACAAGCAAGACAGATGTTAAAAGAAGGTAGCAAAGATCCTGTTGTACAGGGAGGTGTTGATAACTATCTTGGTAAACAACCACAAGTTGTTGTACCTAGAAACTGGCAATCAGGTCCTAATAAACCACCTACAGAATTAGCATATATTACAGAAGCAGAAAAAAAATTATTATTAAAAGAAGACATACATGGATCATTAAAAAAAGGACCTAACAAAGGTCCTGGAGGTGTTATGTCATTAGATAGTTTCGGTGACATTGGTGGAGCTGGTGCAGGTGGTGCAGATACTGAAGCTTCTGGTGGAGCTAAAGAAGGAGCAGGTTTTTCTGGTCGAGGACCAAATGAGAGTAGAGACGATTTTGAAGACAGAAAAGATAAACAAAGAGAAGACTTACAAAAAGCTCAAAAAGCTCAAGAAGATTATTTTAAAAGTGAAAAATTTAAAGAAGAAAAAAAAGCAAACAGAAAACTTATAAAAGATAATTTAAAAGCTGATAAAAAAAAACGTAGAGATAGAATTAATAAAATATTATCTGGTGGTTTTGGAAAAAATAATCCTTACGGTTTAAGCCCTACAGAATTAAGAGATTTAGAAGTTCTTGGATACGGTGTAGAAGATTTATATGGTGAAGAAGGACCTAATAAATTTTTTGACGACATACTAACAAATGCTTTAGAAAAAGATGATAGACTATCTGGAGTTAATTTAGAAACTTTTCAAAATAGACAATTAAAAGATGTTGTTGGATCTTTGCCAGGACCTCTTCTAAATATTTTAGCAAACTCTGGTCTTTTACAACCAGGAATGACAAGAAATAGAAAATTTTTTTCAGCTGATGATTATGAAAGTATATTTAAAAATCCAAAAAAATCTGTTTTAGAAGCGGGTAAATATACATTTGATGGAAAGCCAATTACACAAGCACAATTTGAAATGTTGTCTCCTGCAGAAATGGAAATGGTTTATAAAGATTATGACACTAGAAGAAAATCAGGTGAAATAGATGCTTACGGTAATGAAATTATACAAACAGGAGGACCAGATCAACAAGAAACAGACCCATGTAAAGGACCCAACCCACCTGCATATTGTTTTATAGGTGGTAATGCACCAACAACACCTGATCCTGTTTTCACGCCTGCATTTAGATTCATGAACCGTGGTGGTATGGTTGAAGATGCACCTATGGGTGGGATCATGGATCTTGAATCAACAAGACAAATGTTATTTATAGGTGGTATA
>MDTB01196397.1_pt1 | contig 10199 bp, 9 predicted proteins | sample 811161 | NCBI WGS metagenome assembly MDTB01 (sample SAMN05326650, study PRJNA326480) | marine metagenome | isolation source: seawater | place: Mediterranean Sea | collected 2009
AAATCGAACTTTGCCCCCCCTTTTTGTAAATTATCTGTGTTAAAAATTTTTTCTAGTTTTCCTATTTTAAAAATTTCTTTATCTGATCCTGGGTTCCATCCAAGAAGTGCCAAATAGTTTAATAGTGCTTCTGGTAAAAAACCTCTTTCTTTAAACCCTTTTGATCCTTCCCATGTCAGGGGAAAAACAGGAAAGCCCATTTTATCACCATCTCTTTTTGATAATTTACCCTTCCCTTCTGGCTTTAAAATTAAAGGCAGATGCATAAACTCTGGTGTCTTCCATCCAAAAGCATCATATATTAATTGATGCAGTGCAAGCGAAGGCAACCATTCTTCTCCCCTGATTACATGAGTAATTTCCATTAGATGATCATCAACTACATTGGCAAAATGATAGGTAGGCATACCATCTGTTTTCATTAATATTTTGTCATCAATTTCTTCATTTTTTATTTTTATGAAGCCCCTTATACCATCTTTCACTTTTACTCCCTTTCCAGGATCTACCTTGAGTCTTACTACATATGGTGCCGTACTCAACAACTTCTGCGTTTGTTCAGGGGATTGTGTCAACGAATTATTAAAATCCATACGGTTTTGTGATCCGTATTTGAACGTTTTTTTTTCTCTTTCGTATTCTGACAGAACCTCGTTAAGTGCCTCGCGAGTATCAAAAGCGTAATATGCTTTACCCTTATCAACCAACTTATTTATATATTCATTATATATTTCTTTTCGTTCACTTTGACGATATGGACCAAACTTGCCGGGTTGAGCTGGACTCTCATCGGGAATCAATCCACTCCAATTTAATGCCTCTACAATATACTCCTCCGCCTTATAAACCTTGCGGTTTTGGTCGGTGTCTTCTATCCTTAAAATGAACGAACCACTATTCCTTTTGGCAAAAAGATAATTATATAAAGCTGTTCTTAAGCCTCCGATATGAAGCGGGCCTGTGGGACTGGGAGCAAATCTAACGCGAACACTCATTCTTTTTTTTGTTAAAGATAACATCATGCATTACCTTAAAGAAATTATTTGTTTTTTCTTTGTTCTATATTTGCAAAAAAAAAGCTTGATTCGGTTCAACCACGATAATTTTTTGATGTTCCCTGAATTAGAACTGGGACAATGGATTGCTGCAATTGCGAAGGAGGAGGGTTATACCATTGAGGAGGTTGAATATAATTTTGTAGATGCCGATAAGATGCTGTCGCTCAACCGTGAATACCTTAATCATGATATTACTACCGATATAATTACATTTGACTATACTGAAACAAAAGCACTTAAGGCAGAAGTTTACATTTCTTTTCAAGCACTGAAAAAAAATGCCGAATCATACACCCAAACTATTGAAAACGAGTGCCTTAGACTTTTGTCTCATGCCATTCTACATTGTTTGGGCTACAATGACAAGTCAAATGTTCAAAAACAACACATGCGATCTAAAGAGGATGATTGTATAAATTTGTTCCACGTGAAACACTAATATGTTTGAAGGAGTATACGATGTAGTAGTAGTGGGTGGGGGTCATGCAGGAGCAGAAGCTGCTGCATCCGCCGCAAATATGGGTTCCAGAACTTTGTTGGTTACCATGAATTTACAAACCATAGGACAAATGTCCTGTAATCCCGCAATGGGAGGAATTGCAAAAGGGCAAATTGTAAGAGAAATTGACGCCCTTGGAGGTTATAGTGGTATCGTCTCGGATGAGTCGGCTATTCAATTCAAAATGCTTAACCAGTCTAAAGGCCCCGCAATGTGGAGTCCTAGGGTTCAATCGGATAGAATGCTTTTCGCCAAAAAATGGAGAGATCTTTTAGAACAAACTGAAAACCTTGATTTTTACCAGGACATGATCAAGGATATTATTGTCAATGATGATAAAATAGGTGGCGTAGTTACATCCCTTGGTATTCCAATCCTTTCAAAAAGTGTTGTTTTGACTAGTGGTACTTTTCTGAATGGACTCATACATATTGGAGAAAGAAATTATGGCGGAGGCCGTGCCGGCGAAAAACCTTCAACAGGTTTAACGCACAGTCTGGAAAATCTAGGTTTTGAGTCAGGACGCATGAAAACAGGCACACCCCCTCGCGTAGATGGTCGTTCACTAAACTATAAGGTTATGGAAGAGCAAGCGGGTGATAAAAACCCCTCCAAATTCAGTTATCTCTCAACAAGTCCCTTGAAAGAGCAACGAAGTTGTCACATTACCCATACTAGCCCCGAAGTTCATGATCTATTACGCACAGGCTTTGATCGTTCTCCAATGTTCAATGGGAATATTAAAAGTACAGGACCGCGATATTGCCCTTCTATAGAAGACAAGATCAACCGTTTTGCCGATAAATCAAGGCATCAAATTTTTGTAGAACCAGAAGGCTGGGATACAGTAGAAGTATATGTCAACGGTTTTTCAACCTCTCTTCCCGAAGACATACAATATAAGGCTTTGCGTTGTGTAAACGGATTTGAAAACGTAAAGTTCTTTCGTCCAGGTTATGCCATCGAATATGATTACTTTCCTCCCACTCAATTAAAAAATAGTTTGGAAACTAAATTAGTCGAGGGTTTGTTTTTTGCTGGCCAAATCAACGGAACAACGGGCTATGAAGAGGCGGCATCTCAAGGTTTGATGGCAGGAATAAACGCCCATCTAAAAATCAACAAAAAGGAATCTCTCGTACTCAAAAGAAATGAAGCTTATATCGGTGTACTCATCGATGACTTGATCACCAAAGGCACCGAGGAACCCTACCGAATGTTTACCTCAAGGGCAGAATATCGAACTTTACTCAGGCAGGACAACGCTGACCTAAGATTGACACCTTTGTCCTACGATTTGGGTCTGGCCAAAAGAGACCGATTGGAAGCAGTTGAGGAAAAGGCTTCCAAAACAAAAGAATTGGTGCACTTTTTCAAAACCCAAAGCTATAGTCCTGCAGAAGTTAATCCAATATTAGAAAAACATGCATCGGCTCCGGTTAAGCAATCTGATAAATTCAGTAAAATATTGTCCCGACCCGAAATAAGCCGTAAAGATTTGGCCAACATTTCTTCTGTAAAAGTCTTTGTGGAGAAAAGTGAAATATCTGAGGAGGTATATGAACAAGCTGAAATTCAAATCAAATACTCAGGTTATATCGAGAAAGAAATGGCCAACGCGGAAAAGCTTAATCGCTTAGACCACATAAAAATACCTCAAGATTTTGATTATAATATTCTTGCTTCGCTTTCATATGAGGCAAAAGAAAAACTGAATTACATCAAACCTGTCAATTTATCTCAGGCCTCAAGAATCAGTGGAATCAACCCTAGTGACATCAGCGTACTTTTGGTAAAGCTGGGTCGATAAATGTTCCACGTGGAACTTATGAGCAAGTTAAAGAAAAATAAAATAATGCAAGCGACTGATCATTTGGTGAGTGAGTCATCCTTTGATATTTATTGGGACAATAGCTCGCAAAGGGCTTGGACAGATGTCGAGCATTTAGATTCACTCAATCTTTATTATGAATCACAAGATTATATCTCCCATCATTCCCGCACACAATTCTTAACTCAACGTCTTTATGTTTGGGCGAGAACATTAATGTTCAATTATAAGTACTCACTCCTCAAAAAACATATGCCGCCTCAGAGTACTCTATTAGATATGGGTTGCGGTACAGGATCATTTCTGACCTTTATGAAGAAAAAAGGATATCAAGTATTTGGTGTAGAAAATAATACCAACGCAAGGAAGGTTTGTGATGAAAATGACATTAAAGTTTACCCGAATGAAGCAGAATTCTCAGCGAATCGTTTTGACACAATTACTCTTTGGCATGTACTGGAACATTTGGCTGCACCCGAACAAAGGATCACTAATTATCACATTCTGCTTAAGCCCCAAGGTGTTTTGGTTATCGCCGCTCCTAATTTCGACAGTCACGATCGCATTTATTATCATGAAGACTGGGCCGCTCTGGATGTGCCGAGACATTTATGGCACTTTACTCCAAAGGGAATGATCTCAATGGTTGAGGAGCTTGGCTTCAAGTTGATCAAAAAAAGGCCATTACGGATGGATGTCTTCTATATTTGTTATCTCTCAGAAAAACACAGAAAGAAAACGTTTCCGCTGCTAAGAGGACTTATCAAAGGATGCTTCTTTTCCTTTAGGTCACTCTTTATCGCTAAACACTCTTCACTGGTTTTTATTTTTAGGAAACAGGCTCCTTAGCGTTAAGGAGACGGGTCATTGCCAAGGAAAAATTACTGAATAAAATTTTAGGGTTTGCATTTCGCTCCAAGTGATAGGAAGTATCCTCCAATAGTCTTACGATGGGAAGTAAATTGGTGCTGTGGATGTAAGGCGCGAATTTTTTCATTTCAAAATCAGAATGAATTTTAAAGTCGTATAAAGATGCCGATTTATATGAGATTAACATGGCTTGTCGTATGAATTCCAATGCGTAAACCAAAAATGCTTTTTGATATTCGCGATGCAATTCAGCGACTTGGTCGGCCCATTGAATTAAATCAATAACGACGGCCTTATTTGCCCTGGCCCTAAATGCGGCCCTGAGACAAGTTATCCATAAATTTTCAAAATTAATCGCATGATCAGGTGTGTTAAGTTCGGCCAAGACTTTTCGCCAGCTTCCTCTATTGGAGGAAACGCTGCTCAGTGGGACTGATCCTGAATCCAATTGATCCAAACCTTTGTTGATCTCTTCATCACTTAAAGGCTTTAACTTTATCTGTTGACACCGAGAAACCAATGTGGGTAAAATACCTTCCGTTTGCTCACAGATCAATAGAAAAAAACTTTTCATAGGTGGCTCCTCCAATAGCTTAAGCAATTTATTCGAAGCCTTTTCAGATAATTTATCAGCACCAAATAAAATCAATACTTTATTCCCTCCGTCATGTGATTTTAGATACATTTTTTGATGAATGCTGGCCACTTCTTCTACTCCAATAATTCCCTGCTTATTTCCCGCTTCCAACATATGGATCCAATCTTGGGTTGATCCGTAAGGTTCATTTTGCATAAAGTCATTCCAAGTAGATTTATAATCATCCGAAACCGCCTTAGCGCTTCCAGAGGATTTGTTTATTACTGGATATACAAAATGTAAGTCGGGATGATCCCAAAGCTTTTGGATGGGAGTTCGATTTTTTTCTGCTCCTTCTAAGACATCAAAGCCACGCAGTAAACCCATAGCACTGTAGAGGGCCAAAGGAAGACTTCCATAGCCCATTGAGTCTATAAACAGCTGACAATGAGGAGTTTGAGATTTAAAAATCATCTGCTTTAACTGATTTTTTAATCGATCTTGACCAATGATCTCATTAGAAAACATATTGTACACAAGGCTTAGTTAAGATAAAAATAGTGAATACTTTTGAATTTCAGTTTCTGCCTAAAAATTATGTTACCAGTTGGGGAAAAACCTTTTGTTCAACGGCATAAAAAAAGTATTTTTGAGAAAAATTTTAAAGCATGCGAACCATAGCAAATCACGACTTTTCGAATCGTAGAGCTGTTGTAAGAGTTGATTTCAATGTACCGATCGACGAAAACTTCAAAGTTACAGACGCCACCAGAATCAAAGCTGCTAAGGAAACCATTGACTACATTCTCAATCAGGGTGGAAGTTGTGTTCTGTTATCTCATTTAGGTCGCCCTAAAGGAAAAGATTCTAAATTATCTCTAATAAATATTGTAAGTAAAGTAGAAGAAATTATAGGAGTACCTGTCAGCTTTTTCGGGGATTGTGTAGGTCCAAACGCAGAGGAAGCTACCGCTTCACTGACTCCAGGCTCTGTTATGCTGATGGAAAACTTGCGTTTTTACCCAGAAGAAACGACAGGAGATTTAGACTTTGCCGAGAAACTATCCAAGTTGGGAGACTGTTATGTAAACGATGCATTTGGAACCGCTCACAGGCCGCATGCCTCTACTACTATTATGGCACAGTTCTTCCAAAAAGACAAATTTTTTGGCAGGCTGCTAGAAAAAGAAGTGAACGCCATAGAAAAGGTGATGAAATTTGGAGAAAAGCCAGTTCTTGCAATTTTAGGCGGCGCCAAGGTGTCTTCCAAAATCACCATAATCGAAAATATGTTGGACAAGATTGATCATTTGATCATTGGAGGAGGTATGGTGTATACTTTTGCCAAAGCTCAAGGTGGAAGTGTAGGAAATTCCATTTGTGAAGAGGACTATTGTGATTATGCATTAAAGTTATTTGAAAAAGCAAAAGCAAAAGGCGTTCAGGTTCATCTTCCAATAGATGTAATTATTGCGGATGAATTTTCAAACGATGCGCAACAAAAAGTCTGTAAAGTAGGAGAAATCCCCAACGATTGGGAAGGTTTGGATGCAGGTCCTGAAACCCTAAAAAGTTTTGAATCTGTAGTGATGCAGTCCAGAACTGTACTTTGGAATGGGCCACTAGGAGTGTTTGAATTTGAAAATTTTGCAGCGGGAACCGTTAAGCTAGGAGAGTCTATTGCCAAAAGTACTGCAGCAGGAGCTTTTTCACTCGTAGGAGGTGGAGACTCAGTATCAGCGGTCAAGCAATTTGGGTTTGAAGACAAAATGAGTTATATTTCTACTGGCGGTGGTGCCATGCTCGAAAGCTTGGAAGGTAAAACATTGCCCGGAATTGCTGCCCTAATGGAATAAGCCGATCACCATGAAAAAAAAGGTTTTCTTTGGTTTTATTTGCCTCATCATATCCTGTAAGGAACAAAAAACCACACATCGTTACTTACCCGGTTCCAGCGCCAATATCAACCACTTGACCGTAGTAATGCCCAAAAAAAGCTGGGATGGATCACTGGGTAATAAAACCCGTGCGCTGCTGGAAACCCCATACGAAGGCTTGCCTTTTGACGAACCCCAATTCACTCTCAAATATATCCCTCCTAAAGTATTTACGGGTTTTGCCAAAAACAGCCGAAACATTCTCTGGTTTGTCAATGACACCATTGCTCGGTTTCAACTTACAGAAAACTTGATGGCTCAACCTCAATTGGTAGCCAAAGTAACTGGGGAGGACGACGAAGTCCAAGCTTATTTTTTAGAGGAAAATATTAGTTTATTCAAAGCTGCATTGACTGAAAAAGAGCGTGTAGAGAAGAGAAGAAGAATCAGAAAGTCTCCCACCAAAGAATGTAATTTACAAAAACGGTTTAATATTGATTTGGTCTATCCCTCAGCATATAATACCATTAAGGATACCACTAATTTTGTTTGGATACAAAAGGAAATACCCAAAGGGCATATGAACTTGGTCGCTTATAGCCTACCGCTAAAAGTAATGGGGGGAAATGTAAAAAAGCGCATACTTGAAATAAGAGACTCAATAGGAAAAGTGTTCATTCCAGGGAGACTAAAAGGTTCTTATATGATTACTGAAAGAGCTTACCGGCCCTACTTTTATAGAACCCAAAAGCAGGGAAAACTCACTTACATGACAAAAGGCACGTGGGAAGTGGCGAATGATTTTATGGCAGGACCATTTATCAATTACATGATAAGAGATACCTTAAGAAAAAGATGGATGGTGATTGAGGGCTTTACGTTTGCACCTGCTTCCAATAAAAGGGATCAGATGTTTGAACTCAACACAATAATAGATTTTGTAGCTTTTGAATAGACTACTTATTATCTATTTTGGTGTCAGATTTATCTTCATCTTCCTTAGAAGCATTTTTAAACTCTTTAATACCACTGCCCAGTCCTCTCATCAATTCCGGGATTTTCCTTCCGCCGAATAATAAAAGAACAACTACAACTATAAGAATTATTTGTGGTGCACCTATCATACCTAAAGAATAGATTATTGAATACATTAACTAAATTTATTCAAATGTAAATAATTATTCGATGTAATCTAAATTTCTTTACTAGGCCCTCAATTTATTTTTAAGGGTAAACACTATATTTGTTTTAATGGCACGACAGAAAAAAAAGAAACGTCTTTGGGTTCAAAATTTATTGAACCGCTACAGGGTAGTGTTGATCAACCAGACCACCTTTGAAGAAAGGTTTTTTTTTAGAATATCCCAGTTCAACATTATTGTACTGGTCAGCCTATTTGTAACCGCCATTGCCATTGGATCATTTTTCTTGGTGGCCTATACCCCCATTAAGGAATTTATACCCGGTTACACCAGTATAAAAATAAGAAAAGATGCAATTAGAAACAGTTTTTTGTTGGATTCCCTCGCCATTGAGTTTCAAAAGCAAAACCGTTTTATCGAATCTATTAAAAGTGCTTTGACGGGTGAGGTCAAAATTAGCAAAAGAAATATAACTGACACCCAAGGCCAAAGCCTTCAGGTTCTTGATTCAGACAATTCCGTGACGAAAGCAGATTCCTTATTGCGACTAGAAGTCATCCAAGAAGACAAATACAATGTAATTCCCAACGACTTAAGTAACGTAAAGTATCTACTCTACCCCCCAGCGATTGGCCTTATTTCTCAGGTCTATGATGCTGAAAATAAGCACTTTGCAGTAGATATTGCTCTCAAAGAATATGCTCCAGTAATGGCAGTGGCCCATGGCACAGTGATCTTTTCGGAGTGGACTGTAGAAACGGGCTATGTAATCATTGTCAAACACGACTACGGCTTACTGTCTATATATAAACACAATTCATCTTTGGAAAAAACACAAGGGGATTTGGTCAAGGCAGGCGAAGTGATTGCCAAAGCAGGTAATACAGGAGAACTTTCCACCGGATGGCACCTCCATTTCGAATTGTGGATCGATGGCTATGCAGTAGATCCCTCAGATTTTATTGATTTTTCGCTACCCATATGATAAAAAAAAATGCGGCAAAAATTTTCGCCAAATTTATCCACAATAAAAACCAAAAGTGGATCAAAAATCCGCTGATCGCCCAACAAAAAACCTTTGATTATCTTATTAAAAAAGCCAAAGCAACTGATTTTGGTCGTGATCATTATTTTGGTAAAATCAAGAACTATAAAGACTTTCAGTCATTGGTTCCGATTCGGGATTATGAAGGAATCAGACCCTATGTGGACCAAATGCTTTTAGGAAAAGTCTCTGTATTGTGGCCAGGCAGACCGCTTTATTACGCCAAAACTAGTGGAACTACCTCAGGTGCTAAATACATACCCCTAACCAAAGAATCCATGCCCACCCATATAGTAGCAGCTCGTGATGCTCTGCTCAACTATATATACGAAACGGGAAATACTCGTTTTATTGAAGGTAAACAGATTTTTCTACAGGGAAGCCCAATACTCAATAAAAAAAACGACAATACCATAGGGAGACTCTCGGGAATTGCAGCCCATTATGTGCCAAAATATCTTCAGAAAAGTAGAATGCCCTCTTGGCACACCAATTGCATCGAGGATTGGGAAACTAAGGTCGATGCTATAGTAGAAGAAACTTTACCCGAAAACATGACACTCATTGCTGGAATCCCCTCTTGGGTACAAATGTATTTTGAGAAGCTTATAGACCAAAAGGGCAAACCAGTAGGAGAAATATTCCCCGAATTTTCATTGTTTGTCTATGGAGGGGTCAACTATGAACCTTATCGCCCCATGTTCGAAAAACTTATTGGTAAGCGGGTGGATAGCGTGGAGCTTTTTCCGGCATCCGAAGGGTTTTTTGCCTATCAAGATCAACAAAATGACAAGGGACTACTTTTGTTATTGAATAACGGGATTTTTTATGAATTTATTAAAGCCGATGAATTTGGGGATAAAAATCCTAAAAGATATACATTGGGGGAAGTAATTTTAGGCATAAACTATGTATTAATAATATCCACTAATGCAGGATTGTGGGCTTACAATATTGGGGATACAATCAGCTTTGTCTCATTTAATCCCTATCGTCTTGTGGTTACGGGAAGGATAAAACATTTTATATCCGCATTTGGGGAACACGTCATTAGCAAAGAAGTTGAAGCCGCAATGCAAATGGCCTGTAAAAGCACACCCGTGCAAGTGAAAGAATTTACTGTTGCCCCACAGATTGATCCTAAACAAGGGCTTCCCTATCATGAGTGGTTTATAGAATTTGAAAACCCACCCCATAACATTCTGGATTTTGCTGAAAAAATAGTGAATTCGGTTGAATTTTGATGATTTTTGTGGAATTTTGAGGAATTTTGAGGAAAATGTAAGGAAATCAAGAATAG
>MDTB01031745.1_pt1 | contig 10198 bp, 9 predicted proteins | sample 811161 | NCBI WGS metagenome assembly MDTB01 (sample SAMN05326650, study PRJNA326480) | marine metagenome | isolation source: seawater | place: Mediterranean Sea | collected 2009
GCCTCTTCTTTAAGGGCGCCAAGAGCATTTCTCAATTCTTTTATAGTTTTGGGATCCATGTCAGCCATGATAAAGTTCCTTGCTTAAATAATTAGTTAAAACAAAAAAAGACAGGGGTTAACCCTGTCCGTATTTTTTATGATATGCTGCCGGCATTGCAGGCGAATTGTTTGCAGTCAATGTTTGCCTTGAGCCGGAACCCCTAGAAGCACCCTCAATAGCTTCCTTTTCGTCCATCAATTGTTTGTTTAATCTTTGAACGAACCACGTTCTCAAACCCACCGGTAAATTATAAGCCTCTGAGAATGACCAGCCGCCGCTATACTTTAAGAAGAAAAACTGCTCATATATGTTCTCCATATATTCATCGGTCAGGCCAAAAAAAGTCCGCAGTTAACGGAACCTCCATGTCCGACTCATAATCACACTCAATACACTCAAAATGTTGAGTTAAATCAATATTTGGATTAACTGATTTATATGCCTGACGTAAATACCTTGCATCAATAGATGGTAGATTGTCAGCAACATAGTTAATGGCTTCCGCGGTTGTATTACCATTAACAGATACTATAATGTGTTTTAGTTGTCTTGTGACGTTTTTCTCGTAAGAACCCTTGGTTTTTTTATCCATTTCTAACCCAGACGCAACTTGTTTTTCATCCTTGCCGGTAAGAATTCTAAATCCAATATTAAATTGAGATCGTGGCAATTCAACAGTGAATGTTCCATCCTCCTGTTGTTGGATTAGTCCTTCAAACGTATCGTCTTTGTTATCTAAATTATAAATTGATGAATCATTCAAATCAAATGTATGTTCTTGTTGTGTGGCGCAACTTGGACATGTTACTTTTGTTGTGTAATCACTTCCATATGCAGATATTCTTGCGGAGACAATTATAGCGTTTCTATCACCGACAAGCAATTCCTCTGGATCAATCCTACTATCAACTACAATACTATCAATTACTCTATCAAGGGCTACGCCCTTTCTGAGAAGACTACGAGAAGTAAGCATATCTTCTTCTTTGGCAGTCATGTGCTTTACTTCTATTGTGTCTTGCCCATGTAAAGGGTGTCCGATTGCATAATACACACCTTTAGACGGCAAATCAACAAACTCTGTGGGAACTACAAATCCAAAATCGTTGCTGTTATTTTGGATGTTTTGCGCTGGTGGGGCTGTGTCCTGTTCCGTTGCACTGCCACCACTTGTTAAGCGATTATTATTTCTAGACAATATACACCTCGTTTTCTAGATTATACCATAAATTTTTTAACTTTTATATGTTTTTAGCCTTCAAAGAAGGTTTTTCCTTGTGAGCCACCAAGTGCCATAGAGCCCTTGTTGTCGCCTACAATTTGCACGCGTGCCCAATCGTATGAAAGATCCATAGTTACTTCTACTAGACCTTCACCACCTTCATATTGAAGTTGTCCATAGTCAACCTTAGTGATAAAGGCATTCCAAAGAGTCCATTTTTCAATTTCATTACCGTCGCCATCAAGCTGAGAAATAAATACTGTGCCGATAGCACCAGCGGAACGAGACTTTGACATAGAGCCAAGATCGTTGGGAGTAGATGGCGGAGTATACCCAGCCAATGTAACGATATCAGACAAAGTAGCGGCTATATCCGGATCTCGGGGATCAACCATGGTCATTGTAATTGGATTCCAAGTTACACCACCGGGATAATAGAATTTGTGGTTTAAATATGTGTGTTCACCTTTTGAAATCTCAAAAGATGGCTTGTTAATGGTTTTAGCATACCACACAAGCCCACCGCCAGTATCTGCATTGATACCTGTTATCTCTACTTTAAATCTAAATTGTCTTTTTGGATCGTTAAGTTTATTGTTACGAAAATCGTCTGACCAGAATGGCATTTTTTGGGTTCTCCTTGTATATTTCTAATTAGTCGTTAAGTTGTTTTTAGTCGTCAAAAGACGCACCTGTTGAAGCAACCACGAAGTCAATTGCGATATATTCAATTGCTCGCGCTGGCTTAACCATGATCTTCGCATAAAGAATGTTCTGATCAACGAGATCCGGTGTCGTTGTAGACTCATCAAGGATCAACTTGTAGTCCGAGATACCGAAGTTTGTTTTCACGTTCGCCAAGAAGGGTTCAACTAGCCCGATGAAGCGGTTCCATGTAGCTGGAACATTTTGTTCAAACAAGATTTGAGTAGAAATAATCGAGATTTGCTTTTTAAGATAAATAACCAATCTACGAACATTAATTCTGTCTAACGCACTCTGGCGTTCTTGGAGGGTTTTCTGTCCAAATACCACAATTCCGGTAGATGGGAAAGAAGCAATCGGGTTAACATTAGACTCATAAAGCGTATCGCGCTCTTTAGATGTGAGTTTCGTGGTAACACCTGTAATTGGGATGCCGGCAGCGCCGTCGGAAAGACCGCCGCGGTTGAAACCAGCAGGAGCGAACCAGAGGTGCGATTTGCGCTCAGAAGAGGCAAGAACACCCATCATTGCAACAGATGGCGGTACCCACACAAGCTGGCCATTTTGTTCTTCACGGGTCTGTACCCATGGATAGAAAGTGGCAGCGTATGAAGAGTCAATGTCTCTGTTTTTAATCTTGGTAGCAATTTGCTGGGGAGTATTTGGAATACGATCTGGCTTGGAAGAGTAGTACGCTTCGTGAGCCGGCAGGTATCCATCTTCAACATCGATAAGTGTCATAGCATCACCGCGAGCCTCACACACATCAACGATTCTGTTGGTGAGGCCTTCATTAGTGAGTCCCGGCTTGAGTAGCATGTTCATGTCAACAAACTCAGGGTCGGCGGTGGAATCAATAGCACGTAACAGCGAGTAGTATGCATAGTTGTTAATTTCATTAGCGCTAGAGCCCATTCCCTTATTATAGAAAGGATCTGGCTTTGTAATATCCAACCCATCAAATCCACCCCAGAAAGGAGCCGTAAAGCTATCAAAACCAGCGTCAAGAAGAGAAGCATATCCAGCAGTTGCTGTCTTAGATTCTCCGATGCATCGCGAGCCTGAATCATAATACGCTGTGGTATCTCCGGAGCCAGAAGTAATAACGTCATCTAAGGTGAAGATGTATGCGTATGAGTCAATTCCAGTTATGGTACTGGCCACCGGATCATCTCCAATGCTGTTGTTCAAGAGACGATCAACCATTTTTGTACTCTTATCAAACCTATTGCCGTTTGCGGTTCTTGTTGTTTGAATTCCAAAGCAGCAATCGTTTGGCTTAGATACACCACCATCGGAAGAAGAGTGCCTAAGTCTGATGCTGGGGAATGTCATAGAAGCCGTGGCTGCAAACCCGGCCAAAACCAAACTACTGGCAGAAACTAAGGTTTTCCAATTGACGAATCCGGTCTGATGACGGGCACTATAAGCATCAGCAGTGGTGTAATAGCCATTCGGGACGTTTTTTGCGGCCGGAATCGTGGTGTGGTTCAATCCCGCGACTTGAATCAATAAATCCGAGTATTTCGGAGGGCCGTAGTAGCCGAAAGGAAGCAACAGCGGATCGGTAGCACCGGCATCCACGTCCGAATCCATTTCAACAAATACAAACTTAGATTGGTTTGGATAATCTCCATAGAGTCTAAGTCTTCTGTCGGTTTCGTTCCAAGTTTGATATTGATCTCCAATCTTTCTTGCAATATAGTTAGGAGAAGAAGGATCTAAGGTACAGTTGTCAAATCTTTCAACAACCTGCATAGCGCCGTCTACATCGCTCAACATGCGAATAATAACCGAGAATGAACCATATTCAGAAACACTAGAGTTTGAACGACGAATACGTATAATAGAAACCTTAAGATTCTTGTTAATGTATTCTCCATGGCCGCGGCCCTTCAATCTGAAGAGCTTCTGAGCACTAGTGGCCTGAAACAGCGAGGAATCAGTCAAATCTTGCGCAATAAACCATCCAGCTTTTGCTTCTTTAGAGCCAACTTTCATGTTTCCGGGTGTGTTAGCTGCAGCAGAACTACTCAAGGCAACTGTTCCAATCCAACCAACAAGTTGTTCGCCAGACAGATTACCGCTGAGGGCATCACGCGTTTCTTGCTCGTAAGTTTCACCAAGCCAGTATTGTTTTAATAAACTAGGGGCGTAAAAACTAATTCCTGAACTGGAAACAAGTTGTGGATTTGTGTTGAAAACCTTACGAATATATCTTCTATCGGTTTCATCTAAACTGAAGTTAACTATCTCTGCGGTGGCTTGGGAGGCTCCCGAGCCGGTCACAACTCGGGCCTTGAACACTCCGTTTGTATCAGATAAGATTGCTGTTCCCACTGAGGATGTAACACAGGAAATTGCATCACCGTACAAACTACCAGACAACTCAATTTTACCTTCATCTAAATACCATACGGCCGACAAGGATGCTGTGGCATGTACAGCGGTTGAACCTGAAGCTTGATCTAATTGAGTTTTACTGCAGACAAATAATCCGTATGCACCACCACCAGTGTTACCACCGAAAACCTTAGTCTTCCAGCCGGCAGCACCATCTTCCGAACAATCAGGATGTTGATGACCTAAAACTCTTACATATGTTAAAGGTGCAACATTTGGGCGCAAGAATGCTTTCGCAGCATATAATCCATACATTGGAGATTGGTAGTTACCATCTCTATATACATCTCCAGTACCACCACCGGCAACGGTTTCTCCAAAATTTTCTACAAACTCAGAGTAGGACTCTACTCTTAATGGTTGCATGGCAATCCCGCGAGTGGCGCGTCCAACGATGCATGGACCTATTGTATCTGCTGTTCTTGGGATAAAAGAATTGTCAATTTCATTGACAAACACTCCCGGTGATACAAATTTAAATTTCTTGACTGACATAATGTTGCGTTCCTTTTTAGAATTAAATCGTCATTACGACTTGTATATCATAACTTAAATAGTATTTCTATCGTCAAAAGGATGAAGAGAAATGACAAAATAACGTTCACTTCCTGATTTAATCGTCAAAAAAGCTCGGGGAGCCCGGAAGTGGCGCTACCTCTCTTGGGAATGTTACCTCCACAAAGTTCTCTTCAAACTTAACAAGTTCACGATCATCGTTCTCGCCTTCGCCGATTAGATAGCCCAAAATGTTTATTGTTATTGAGGTTTCAAACATTCTAATTTCATCATTTAAATCAGCAACATTATTATTGTGTGTAAATGCTTGATCAATAAACGCCTCATATATATGCCCGTTTCTTCTTAATAAAAATGAGTTAATTTGACCCGTTCTTGCGATAAAAGGCTGCATTAGTGAATTCATCTGTTGTTGGTATTCGGTTCTGATAGTAACTTTGTATTCAAGATTGATATATACCGGAATGGGGATAGAGAGGGTTTGAATAACAATCTTGTGGTTAATTCGTGGAAAGTTTTGTTGAATCTTGTTGCTAATTTTACTGCGAGTGCCAGCAGCAACTGCAAAGTTTCTAGTTTTATCTTTTTTGATTCTTTTAGCAATAACCATACGACCTGTACGGCCGTCGCCATCATTAGAAAAAATATGTGCTTGATAAGATCCTTTTCTGGATGGATCTTTAACAATGTTGGTTCTTTCAACACTAAGTGTCGGAAGAATGATGGCTCCTTCTTGATTTCTTAAAGACTGGTCTTCTTTAAGTTGAAAAGACCTTTCGGGAGTTTGCCAGAAGACCGGTACCTTTTCATACCCTGCATTAGTTTTTGCTTTTAAGTCTAGATCTTCTTTTAGCCAAGAAACAATTGAATAATCAATAGTCTCAATTGAAGACGCTAGCATCCCTATCTCTTCTAAACTAAAATTTTGCTTAGATGGCGGTAATTGTGCGAAATCAAAGTTATCAGGTAGCATCAAAAAGTCCTCTTCTGGCTCGTTTACATGTCGCAGCAATTTCAAAGGTCTGATCTACTTGACCAAACAATTTTCGTGGCTCCGATAACTTAACTATCTCATAATAAATTTTACCGTACAGAATAAAATCTCCTTGTCTCACGAAAACATCTTGATCTTCCGTTATTCTTCTTCTATGGAAATTAACAGTAATTACGGAGTCTGAATCTGTTCCAACACCAGAAAGATATGAAGTGGCTTCTTCGTCAACGTTGACCAGTGCGTATACACGAAGGGGAGGTAGGAATGTTTTTTCTATTGCTTCTCCGTACATATCATGAAAATCCGTTCTTTCTATATCAATTGAATAATAAAGTATTTGTTGGCCAACAACTTTTTCAATAAGTTCATCATTGACTTGTTTAACAAGATCACGTTCTTTTTTACCTAAAAAAAGCGGCGGTGGGGGTTGTGCCGGTCTATCCCATTCGTTTGACATCTATTCTACCCCACAAAAATTGGCAATGGAGAATTTTTAAAGACGTTTTGAGTTGCATCTGCAGTTTCAGAATCGTATTTAACAAGCTCTTTGTATTCAACTTCTTTAAGTATCTCCATTAGCTTATCCTTAAGCTGTGTTTGCTCATCTTTTGCCTGACTAAGCAATTCAGAGTGATTTAAGGTTACACTTTCTCCCGGAATTGGGATTGTTGTAAATTTACCTCTAATTTGCCCTAACATTTCCTTGCAAAGAGCAAGAGCATATTTTCTAATCCACTGTTTACCTATCGCATTGATGTGCTGATAGGGTATATTACCAAATGGTAACGTATTAATGTTATTAACGCCCTCTGTACCATCATCATAAGAGGCATTGGGTGAAAATACATCCTTATCGTCAATATAAAACCGGAACCACACTCGCCTAGTGCCGTAAAAGTCATAGTTACCGGGTCTTGGGTACAATCTTAGCTTATTATCAATGATTTCATATGAAAAATGAGAAGTGCGCGTATAAATTGAATCTTCATACATCACTGCTTGAAGTTTATTTTGCCAAGTTGGGACAATCTCAAAAGTTGAATCATCAGCAAACTGGCCATATGTTGAATAATTACCAATTACATTAATTCCGCCATAATAGCCGAAAAATCTCCACATAGCTCTTGGTGTTTTGTAGTAAACCTTAGTTACTATAATTCTCTTGTTGCCCACTTTACCCGCAAAAGCAACAGCCTTATCGTCATCGTCTACACCGTTAGTGGACTGTGTTTCAATAATATTCTGTAAATCATAATCTTGCTGGCCCGATGCGGCATCAAAAGAAGCGGAATATTGTGCAATAGCACCGCCAAAGCCGCCCATAGCGGCCATGGCATCACCAATTCTCTTTTCTTGTTGAACTTGAAATCTTGGGTATCTCACACTGGAACTCACAGGACCAGACATTCTGTTTCCGTGATGATCAAATGTTCCAGTTAATGTTCCGAGCGCGGTAGAAACAGAATTTTTACTTTGATGCAAGTTTACAATATATGAATACTCTAAGACTGCTTCTTCGTAGGCGGCATATACATTAGAAGGCGTGAGTTCAATGTCTACCACATCGCCACCTAACTTCTTATAAGTGTATGCGACCTGCTCGGACGCCCCACTTAAGAACTCAATTGAGCCAGTATAAATCCCAAAGGGTACTGCAGAAGATACATTATCTGTAGAACCAGTGGACGTAAGCACAATAGCGCTTGTTTGAGATTTAGGATTTAAATTGGTGGGCATTCTTAAACTTCCTCAAATTAATTAGTAAAGAGGCAATCAATGACCACCTTAAAAATATATAAGTTTTAAACTATTCAGTCTTTACTTCTTTTGAGTAGTCTTCTTGGTTGCCTTTTTTGGGCGCTCGGTCTTGTTCTTGGGCGCAACTTTAGGTGCTGCTGTTTTAGTGGGTGCCTTTGCTACTTTCTCGGCAACCTTTCCTAATGGTGGCGTAGGTTCTGTTGGTGTCACCGATTTTGGCTCCGCAGCTTTTGCTTCGGCGTCGCGTCTGGCTCTCTCTCTATTTTTTAACATCATTCTTCTGCGGGGGTTCATAGCAGTTTCTCCTTTGGTATAAATAGTTTATAAAAAGCAAAATCTCAAAAATTTACCGGCGAAAAAATTCATCAGATCGACAATTTCAGCAAAAACCCCCCAATTCAAAACAAAAAGGGGGGAGTATGTGTTGGATAACTAAATCTTAAAAGTCAGCATAGCTATAGAATTTAAGGATTAATTTACCTTGCGTATATTTTCCGCCACTACCAACATTGCCGGTAAGCGTACAAAGGAACATGTATTCCTCATCGCCGGGGCTTGAAACAAGCTCATTAACTGTGATCGTTTGAGATGCAGAAATAGCTGTTGTTCCAAAACTGCAAACTGCGGTAGGATCTCCTGCAGGCGCATCACCTTGCTCATATGTAGCAAGCGTACTTGAACTCAACACAAAGGTTGCATTTGCGGCGCCGCCGGCGGGTGCCTCAATGCAGCTAAGATCAATTTTATAACATTTACCATTGATACTTTCATTCCACTGAAACATTGAAGCATACGCGGTACCGTCTTGGGCGCCCTCATAGTTGCCAATAACTAATTGGTGCGCGGAATTATTTGATTGCGCATTACTACCACTAAGATTTTGTAAATCAATTTGAAAAGTGGTGATAATAGAACCATCACGCTTTGTGACGATAGTTTTTGGGGTAGCGATGCTACCTGATTGAAGTCCATCTCCGGACAATTCTTGTTTTTTTCCTCGCACGTCGGCATTTACCAACTGCGTGTTTTCAAGGTTAATTTCTCTTTTTAACCCTTCTAATAAGGCCTTGGTTCTCGCCAAGCCTACTCTTTTACTTCCCATGTTTAAAACCCTCCATTTATAATCATGTCAAAAACATATGGTAAACCTTTCGGTTCACATATAATTAGTTTTTTAACACAAGAAGGCCCCCGCCTTTTTCAAGACGAGGGCTTTCTATATTGCGTTTGTTTCACTTTTTTACCAAGTAGGCATCAAAAGTGGTACAATCTGACTATTGTTTATTAGCTAGCGCCTGATTCACCAATGATACCGCGGCAGATGACTAAGCCGTACATATCAGGACGCACCATCTTCTTGGCATAACGCGTCATGACTCCCTTACGGGGTACGAAGTCTTCTGGTCCGAAGATCGTAGGTGTAGTTTGAAGTGGGACATATGGAGCATACACAAACCCGCTTTCAAGGAAAGAGGTTCCTCTGCGACCAACAAGGATCACGTTACGGAGGAAGTATGGATCAACATATATGTCAAACTTCTTACTAAGGGCACCGACCTTCACAGCGCCTGCCGAGCCACGCTCATCGTCAGCAGTGACAGATGCACGGAATCCAGCAGTGAACTCAAGGATGTTGGCAACTTCTGGTCCACAGACGATGAAGTTAGCGCCACCCCGAAGAGTCTTGCGGTGAATACGAGCGGAAACATCATTGATTGTCTCAATAAGGGTTTCATACCACTCGGATACGGTACCGGTGAAATCGGGAGCAGCCGAAGTTGCGCCAATTTCTTGACCAGTTTCGCGGTTAACGAAAAGGCCGGGTGAACGTGACCAGTAAAGTGTACCAGCAGTTGCACCAGTTACGAGATCTTCAAGAATCTCACGGTCGATCTCAAGAGCGATTTGCTCAGAGAGGATGCTTGTTAACTCAACTTCTGCATCAAGGTTGTGGTAGGCATTAAGATCTTGTCCTAATTCCGGAGTCCACTTAGCCTTGAGCTTCTTAGTTGCAGCGGTAACAGCCACGGAATCAACTTTGATGTTAATTTCTGGGATGTCAACGTTGTTCTCAAGTCCCCAAGAATCCGCACCGACAACTCCACCAAGCGCATCACTACCAGTTAGATTATCTCTAATTTGGAAGCTGAACGGAATAACGGTAGAACCAGTGCAGATACCAACAAGGGATTCTGCAGCAGCGCCGGCCGCTGGGCCACCAGCATGGTTGAATGCAACACCACCTGATGCTTGTGCAAGAACAAGTGTAAGCTTGTATCCAGGCTCACCGGGGTTGTTGTTGCTAGAACCAGAACTAAGTCTCGTCAAACGACGAATTGGCTTAACAACACTCTTGGCTGCGTTGCCAGTCTTGATATCAAGAGTGACAAGATCTTGAGCAGCAAACTGCGCAAGTGTGTCAGAACCGGTTAACTCAACGACCGCAACCATGGTACCAGAAAGATCTGGATCATAACTACAGAGCGAGTCAAGTGTTGCTTGTTGTTTGGTAGTCAAACCATCATAACCAGCGCCACCCGGGTCGCTTCCACCAGCAC
>MDTB01073717.1_pt1 | contig 10198 bp, 8 predicted proteins | sample 811161 | NCBI WGS metagenome assembly MDTB01 (sample SAMN05326650, study PRJNA326480) | marine metagenome | isolation source: seawater | place: Mediterranean Sea | collected 2009
ATAGATTGATTTTTTTCTGCAATCAAAAATGCTTTATCTGATTTCTTTTTGAGATCATCATAAACTTTATTTGCTTTAGTAAGATCTCCGTTACCATATCTAGACTCTTCTAAAGCATATTTCGCTGCATCTAAATCGGCCTTTGCGAATTGATAATCTTGATTTGAAGCATAAAAACTGCCCTCAATATCAGCAAGCTGCTGCTCAATATTTTTTACTTTTTCTGACTGATTGAACAGTTCATTCCTTCTACGTTCTAAATTTGATAAAAGCTCCTGATAATCTGAATTGTCTGATAGAATTGCGCGCTGATCAGTTAATTTTTCTCGTACGTTCTCGATCTCCATTTTTCTAAAATCTGACTGGTATTTCTTCCAAGGTCGATTGTAATCATCAGCAAATGTCAATATCCAAAAAGCAGTAAATAAAAGGCTAGAAATAGCAAACCATTTATTTAGCTTTAATACGTTGTAATATCTTTCTTCTTGTTTGATTGCCATAATAAAAATCTAGAAGTTGAAAAAGAATTCCGGCATGGAAATAATATATTTCAAATTAAAAAACCATCTTAGGTACATTTTTACAGGAAGTAAAGCGCCAAAGATCATCAAGACAACAAAAATTGTATATCGAGTACTGCCCAATCTTTCGTAAAAACTTTTGAGTGCAGTTTTAGCTAATAAAGGAGGCGTCACAGCAAATGTAAGAAACATTATCAGTAAGCCTGGGGCTTCCCTTACTAAAATATTAGAAGGCAATCCCATATTTAGCCACTTAATGTAAAACAGTTCAGATAAATTAACATTTGTTAACGCCTCTAAGCGGTGTGAGTCCCAGTATTCAAAAGGTCCAAAAAATCCCCAGTTTGGACCTCTGAGGAAAGTTCCGATGACAATTAAAACATTCCAAAGAACGAGCCATCCAAACAAATAGATTGATAAAGATAGCATCCTGTTTTTATAGCTATAATACCCTGATCCATTTGGATCAGTGTCAATATAAGGAATTGCCATAAGTCCAATAATTATAAACGTAGGCAAAACAACTCCTGCATACCAGGGATCAAAATAAACCAACATTTCTTGTAATCCCAAGAAATACCATGGAGCTTTAGCTGGATTAGGAGATTCAGAAGGATTCGCCGGTTCTTCTAAAGGCGCTGGTAATCCTATTGACCAAATTAACATAAATGCAGAGAAAAGTATTAATGATATTAATTCCACATAAACAAGATCTGGCCAAACCAATACTTTATCGTTTGGAGCTTCATAGTGCTCATCAACAGGTTTGCCTTCATCAATAAGCTTATCATTTTTGTAAGCCTGACTAAGGCTTAACCAAGTAAAAAAAATGAGAAGTATAATTAAACCGGATATTGGAACATTGTCTGGCTTAAGAACGATTTTTTTAAAGTTATCATCTCCAAGACCAAAAATAAAAAAGGCGATTGTAATGGCTACCATTATAATGAGACCTTTTTTTGTCCACAGCTTATGAATCCCTAGTTTTTTATGTACTTTGTAAAACCAGTTTGTTGGAGGAAAAACAAATGGAAAGCCCACCAAAACTGCGGTAAACAAAATAGTAGGGTTAGATATATAGTTAACTAATGACTTAAATGCATCCATAGAAATCTAAACTGGGGTTGAAATTCCCCCATCCTTTCTAATTCTCCAAAAATGGACTGCCATAAATATCATGATTATAAAAGGTAATCCAATACAATGAAGTACATAAAACCTTAAAAGAGTAGCTTCGCCAAGAAATCTACCACCAATCAAACCAAAGCGGGCATCACTGGCTTTTGTTATAAAATTTATATCCCCAATAGCGAGCAATGAAGACCCTGGGCCCTCAGCTCCTAAAAACGGTGTTGCTCCAGCCATATTAGATCCAACAGCAATTGCCCAGATCGCCAATTGATCCCATGGTAACAAGTAACCAGTAAAGCTCAAAAGAAGTGTAAGAACTAACAATATCACACCAACAGACCAATTAAATTCTCTGGGTGGCTTATAAGATCCTGTCATAAATACTCTAAACATATGAAGCCATACAGCAATTACCATTGCATGTGCTCCCCATCTATGAATTTCTCTCATAATTCCAAAAGGCACTTGCTCGGTCAAATCCATAATATCGGTATAAGCATATTCAATAGTAGGTCTATAATAAAACATTAGAAGAATGCCGGATATTGTTAAAATAAGAAAAATAAAAAAAGACAATCCACCCATACACCAGGTGAACTTAAGCTTAACGGCATGCTTTGGAAGACGAACAGGATGCAAATGAAGAAATACCGAATTTAAAACCACCATCATCCTTTGTCTTCTCGTCTTCGGTGCCCCACCTCCGCGAAAGATAGATTTCCAAATCTGGCCTTCAGCTATTCTTTCAAAAAAATTTTTTTTATCGCTCATAGAATTAAACCTTTAAAAAGGATTCTGGATCGTTCCATTGCCCTTTTTCTTGTTGATATTTCTGTGTTTTATCAATAATGATTTCCCCATCATCCGCTAAAGATATTTTAAATCTTTCAAGAGGACGAGGGGCAGGGCCCTCAAAGTGAATACCCGTCATGCGAAATCCACTACCATGACATGGACATTTGAATTTTTTTGCAGATGGTTGCCAATTTGGAGTGCATCCTAAATGGGTACAGACTGTCGATAATACGTAAATCCCTTCATCATTTCTTACCATCCATACGCCGTATTTTTCTTTCCATCTCAAATCTACTTCACCAACAGTATAATCATCTGGATATCCTGCTCTAAAAGTTTGAACAGGTTCAAAAAGCACATTTGGAAAAAAGAACCTTAGCATCATAGTAAAAAATCCCCCTGTTGCAGCTACAAAGGCAACCCACCCAAGTGATAGCCATGAAAAGAAAGTACGTCTATCCACATTGCTTTCTTTTTCTACTTTATTTAATGCTGCGGGCGGTGGCGTCTTAGGGGAAATTGTTGAGGTTTTTTTCTTATCTTTTTCTGGCATGTGCTTGTGTTTTCTTTTACTAAATAATGAATTTATTAACAGCAATTCGAGCTGCTTCTCTTATTTTCAGATTTTCATCGTTTTCTTTTATATTTTCTAATACTGCTTTTAGTTCCTGATTTTGAATAAAATGTGAAACGCTTATTGCTACTAAAATGACCTGAACTTTTTCTTTTTCATCAATATTTGGAAATGAATTTAAATACTTTCTATCCAAGAGGTCTAATAAAATCGACCGTCCGCTTGAATCTTTTTGTTTTGCCAATGCTATTGACGCGTCCCATCTAACATTTGGCTCTGAATCTGACAGCATCTTCTTTAGGTAAGGTATTGTCAAGGGTCCTCCAATCTTGCCAAGGGCAATAACAGCATGAAGTCGTATTTGTGGTTCCGAGTAATCCAAAAGATTTTTTAAAGGTTCAATTGCTTCAATTTTACCAATATTACCTAAAGCAAAAGCGCATGCTTGAACAACACCTTGATCAGAGCCATCAATCGCATCTATAAGAGTTGCGGTATACCTCTCATCCTTTGTCGCTCCCATTGCAATAGCTAGATACTGCTGAATACGAGCATCCCTATCGCTGGAAGAATATTTAAATGTTGCAATCATTTCGTTTACAAACATTTCATCTTTCGGAACCATTTTAGGATTAGATAACAGCTTGGATAGCTCAAAAGCGCCTTGCCATCTTTTTGTAGTGCCGCCAATTTTGACATCTTCAAGATAATCTCTTGCTGAATTTGGCTCACTAGTCATTAAACGAATAAACAAAAAAATCATCACAGCAAAAACTGCAATGATAAGCGGAACTACAAAGAAGCTATGAACTACTACTTGTAAAGCAGATTTTTTATCGGTTTGATTTTCTTGCATGAATAAGACTTTTAAGTGCCGCGGAAAGGACTCGAACCTTCACGCCGTAAGGCACTGGTTCCTAAGACCAGCGTGTCTACCAATTCCACCACCGCGGCAAAATTATTTTTATTAACTTTAAATACCTAAATAAATTACGAAGCTTAACGTGCTTAAAAAAATAGTTATGTTAGTTATTTAACGCGTTAGAGAGATCAATTTTTAGATCATCAAAATCTTCGATTCCAACTGAAAGCCTTATTAGTGTTTCTGTTAAACCCATTTCGAGTTTTGTTTTTTCTGGAAGCGCTGCATGCGTCATAAAGAAAGGTACGCAAACTAAACTTTCTACGCTTCCTAAGCTTTCAGCTAGCTGAAATATTTCAATCTTATTAAGGAATTCATCTCTGCGACCTATATCTCCAACATCAATTGAAAGCATGGATCCAAAAACAACCTCACCTTTCGGATTTAATTGTTGCTTGACAGCTATTTCATGTTGAGGATGGGAATCCAATCCAGGATAAATTGTCCTAATTACTGATGGGTGTTCCGATAAAAAATTGGCTAGATCAGATGCGTTATCTGTTGCTTTTTGGTATCTTAAAGCAAGTGTTTTAGTAGACCTAAGGGTAAGCCAATTATCAAATGGACTGGGAACGCCTCCCGTTGCTTTGAGCATAAATTGTAGTTTTTCATAAAGATTTTTTTCATTTGTGGCTAAAATACCTCCAAGTATATCTGAGTGACCTGATAAAGACTTGGTTGAGCTTTGCATGGTGATATCGGCACCCATTTCTAATGGTCGCTGTCCGTAAGGGCTCATAAATGTATTATCTACACTTAGAAGAATATCATTATTTTTGCATATTTTAGCTGTTGCTTCAATATCGCATAGTTCAAGCAAGGGATTAGTTGGACTTTCTACGTGAACAAGCTTGGTATTTTTTCTAATTTTTTCTTTAATATTTTGAGGATCACGCGTATCAATCCATTCAAAGGTTATTCCCTGCCTACTCAATACGTTCATTGCCATCCTGTAAGTACCGCCATAAGTATTTCTGGAAACTAAAATATGATCGCCTTTATCAAACAATTGAAATAGCGCAGTTGTCGCAGCCATTCCCGTACTATAACATACCGCATAGTTAGCTCCTTCAATTGCAGAAAGATTTTCTTCAAGGCGGCTTCGCGTTGGGTTTGAAACCCTTGAGTAATCATGCCCTCGATTTTTACCCACAGCATCCTGTTTAAATGTTGAGGTTAAATGTATTGGAGGCGCTACTGAGCCATGCTCTTTATTCGCATCATTTCCTATATGAATAGATTTAGTTGAAAAACCCCATTTGGTCTTTTTTGACATATTCTTATACCTTTGTATATCCTTGATTAATATAATGTTGAAGTTTTTTGAATTTTACTTCAATTTGCTTTCCACTAGGACTCACAAGCTTAATCTTTTCATTCCTACCAATCTTTTCATCAGAAATAGTTGGTACTACTTTAGCACCAGAATTGAGATTCGCCTGATCTTTTAATGAGGGAGAATTTAAGCCCATTCCAGAGGAGTCATCGTGTCTTACTTGGATATTAGAAGGACTGCTGGTGGTGGAGTTTTGATTTGATCCAATGCCTTGAATTTGAGTACGATAAAGCCTCTTCACAGTTTCAGCATTTGTATCAGACATCATTTGTTGAAACATTTCAAAACCCTCAGATTTATATTCTAATAATGGATTTTTCTGACCATATGCCCTAAGGTTAATTCCCTCCCTTAATTGATCCATTGCATATAAATGATCCTTCCATTTTTCATCTATAGTTCTTAAGGATATAAATTTTTCAAATGCACGCAGAATATCTGCCTGAATAAGAGACTCACGATTTAAATAGACATCGTTTGCCTTTTCAGAAATAAACTTCTTTACGTCATCAATGTTTATATCGTCTTGATTGAAATGATTTTGAATGATTTTTAAATCAACATCTACTAATAAATGGGACGAAAAATTTTGTTTTAAATTACTCCAATCCCAATTTTGCACATTATCCTGTTCAAAGACATCAAGCTCATCATCAATGAAATCATCTATCATGTCATGAATGACTTCTGAAATATCATCATCATTTAGAGCTTGCTTTCTTGTGTTATAAACAACCTGTCGCTGCTGATTCATAACATCATCATACTCTAATAAATGTTTTCGAATACCAAAATTTCTTTGCTCAACTTTTTTCTGAGCATTTTCAATTGCTCGTGTAACCATTTTTGCAGTAATTACTTCACCTTCCTCTGCGCCTAACCTATCCATCACTGCGGCAATTCTTTCACTATTAAATAACCTCATTAAATCATCTTCTAAGGATAGGTAAAAAACGCTTGAACCAGCATCACCTTGACGACCTGAACGACCCCTTAATTGAAGATCAATCCTTCTTGACTCATGACGTTCTGTACCAATTATATGTAAACCTCCCAGCTCTTTAACCCCTTCAGCTAATTTTATATCTGTTCCGCGACCCGCCATATTTGTTGCTATAGTGACCGCACCTCTTTGACCTGCTCGGGCAACTATTTCTGCTTCGCTTTTGTGCTGCTTAGCATTCAAAACATTGTGCGGGATACCTTTACGTTTTAACATTCTTGATAGTAACTCTGAGGCTTCAACTGATATAGTTCCAACCAGTGTTGGTTGGCCCTCATTTGACCTGAGGGCAATTTCATCAACCACCGCATTATACTTTTCTCTTTTGGTCTTATATATCAGATCGTTGCGATCGTCTCTTGCTATTGGTTGATGCGTTGGTATAACAAAAACTTCAAGATTATAAATTGAGCCAAATTCTTCAGATTCAGTCTCAGCGGTACCTGTCATTCCCGCTAATTTATCATACATTCTAAAATAATTTTGAATAGTTATTGTAGCAAGCGTCTGGGTTTCCCGCTCAACTTTCACATTTTCTTTTGTTTCTAAAGCCTGGTGAAGTCCGTCACTGTACCTTCTTCCCGCCAAAACACGCCCAGTAAATTCATCTACAATTTGAACCTTACTCTCCTGAACAACATAGTCTACGTCTTTTTCGTAAAGAGTAAAGGCGCGTAAAAGTTGACTCATATTATGTATCTTTGCTGAAATTTCAGCGTGACTTTGATGCGCCAAATCTTTTTCTTTGTCTTTATCTTCTTGTTGTATATCGGTTTTAGAGTCTATTTCGTGCAACATCTCACCAAGGTCTGGTATAACAAAAACTTCTGGCTTGTTTGGAGCAAGTACACTTCTTCCCTTTTCTGTAATGTCTATCACATGCGATTTTTCATCTATACTGTAAAATAAATCTTCATCGACTTCATGTAGCTTTTTGTCTCTCATGAATTCAGACTCAACTTTGTAGGCCAGTTTCTTTGTCCCTGATTCTTGAAAAATTTTCATTACTCTAGGATGCTTGGGCGCCCCTCGCAAAGCCTGAAGCAGTTTGTAGCCTGCATCACTTTCCTTATTATCTTTTAAAAGCGTTTCAGCTTCTTTTACAATCTGTGAAACCAGCTCGTTCTGCTTTTTAACTAGGCTGTGAATTAATGGTTTTAGCTCTGTAAAGGTTTTATCAACAGGCGCATCAACTGCACCAGAAATGATTAAAGGTGTTCTGGCCTCATCTATTAATACTGATTCAACTTCATCAACTATTGCAAAAGAGTATTCACGCTGAACTTGGTCTTCTTTCCTAAGAGACATATTGTCTCTAAGGTAGTCAAAGCCAAATTCATTATTTGTTCCATAAGTAACATCGCATTCATAGTTTTTTCTTCTCTCATCAGGATTCATATTATTCAAGATAAAACCTACAGATAGTCCAAGTCGCCGGTAGACTTCTCCCATCCACTCAGCGTCTCTTTGCGCCAAATAATCATTAACTGTTATTAAATGTACACCCTTACCTGTAAGTGCATTTAGAAAGATGGGAAATGCTGCAACCAAAGTTTTACCTTCACCAGTTTTCATTTCAGCTACATTACCTCTGTGAAGAATTATTCCACCAATTATTTGGACATCATACGGTACCATCTCCCAACTTAATTCTCTTCCTACCACTTTCCAGCTCGAACCACACATCCTTCTACAAATTTCTTTTACCATTGCAAATGCTTCAGGAAGGATTGCATCTAACTTTTGATGTTCAGCAACAAGGACAAATTTTTTCGCCTCATCTTTATCGCTTATCTGCTCTTTTGCTTTTTCTTCTGCTTCTTTTCTCGAAATAGCTATTTCATTCTTTAGCTCAACAGTTCTCAGTTTTAATTCATCATCAGTTTTATCTTTAAGCTGCGCAGATAGTTGATTTATCTGATCAACTAAAGGATAAAGAAGTTTTATTTCTCTATCAGACCTAGTTCCAAAAATTTTACTAATTAAATTCATTATTATGTTGCCAGTTTTTCCAGCGAAACAGATTTGTAAATACTATCTAAAACTCCATTTACAAATGCCGAGCTGTCTTCGGTGCTATATTGTTTTGCGATTTGAATAGCTTCTGATATTGAAACCTTGGGAGGTACGCTATCAATAAAAAATATTTCACTTATAGCCACTACTAATAATAAGCGATCTAAAACTGCCACTCTTTTAAATTCCCAATTATTCAACCTAGACTTTATTTGGTCTTCGCACCAATCCCTATTATCAAGAGATATTTCAAATAGTTGGGTTATAAAATTTTTGGTTTCTTCATCACGAAGCTCTCTATCTAAAATATCTTTAAGAGCTTTAGCTCTAGTTTCTTTACCTATCTCGATGGCATAAAGCGCTTGAAGCACCGCTTCTCTAGCTGAACGCCTAGATTGTTTAACAGCAGACATAAGTAATCAACTTAGAGGATGTATCCATCCAAATGGATCATCTATCTCTTCCTTTTGTATTTGAAGCAGCTTCTTTTTTATTTGTAATGTTTTTTCTCCAAAATTACCATCTCCTATTACATGTTCTTTTTTATCGGTGGATATTCTACCAACACCCGTAACCGTAACGGCAGTTCCACAACAAAAAACTTCATCCGCTGAAAGCATTGTGTTGATTTCAACATCTGTCTCTCTTACAGTAAGATTGAGCAAATCTCTGGCAATAGTTATAACAGAATCTCTTGTCACGCCATCTAAAATTGAACCGCCTAGTTTTGGAGTTAGAAGTTCATCGCCACATAAAACAAAAAGATTTGCAGCGCCCATTTCTTCGATAATCTTTTCATTTTTTGCATGAACATAGATCATATCGTTAAATCCTTTAGATTTCGCTTCAGATCCTGGATATAAAGAAGCTGAGTAGTTTCCAATGGCTTTAGCATTTCCTATACCCTTTGGAGCAGCTCTATGATATTTATCGGTTAGATATAAGTGTAACGGCTTAGCGCCAACTTTGAAATAGGGTCCAACAGGAGATGTGAATACCATAAACACATACTCTGTAGCAGCTTGTACGGCAATTGCTTTGGATACTCCAAAACAAATTGGTCGAATGTACATTGAACCTTTTCCAAAGGGAGGTATAAAATCTGCATTATCCTTTACTGTTGCGCTAACAGCATCCATAAAATATTTTTCATTCATTTTCGGGATGCACATTCTTTCAGTAGATTTTTCCATTCTAGCTGAGTTTTTATCTGGACGAAATAAAACGATTCTATCTTTTGCGGTATGGTAAGCTTTCATGCCTTCAAAAATCCCTTGTCCGTAATTTAGTACACACGCTGCAGGTGACAGACTTATCTCTCCATAAGGTATAAGTTTACCATTAATCCAGTCGTCTCCGGAAACGCATTCCCCTTTCCACATGCTTCGCGTAGGTAGGGGATTGAACCCTAAATTATCCCAATCAATTTTCTGTTTATCTTGTTTCATTTATATCTGCCTATTAAAAGTTAAAAATTCATATAATGATATTAAAGATGGGAGAGGGGCTAAATATTTAAAAACTACTTTCATAAAGTGAATCAACCAAAAGTAAGGTATTGAATTTACAATGCATAACTGATTATTATCAGGTTGCATAATTAATTTTTTTTATTATCGTAAGCCTGAATTATATCCTTAACTAGCCTGTGCCTTACTATGTCAGCAGATGATAGGTTGCAAAATCCAACGCCATCGATATCTTTGAGCAGATTCAGAACTTGAATTAAACCTGATTCAATTTTTTTTGGAAGATCGGTTTGTGTGACATCTCCAGTAATAATGGTTTTAGAGTTTACACCAAGTCGGGTTAAAAACATTTTCATTTGAATTGAAGAAGCGTTTTGTGCTTCATCAAGAATCATAAAAGCATTATTTAATGTTCTTCCACGCATATAGGC
>MDTB01089452.1_pt1 | contig 10197 bp, 9 predicted proteins | sample 811161 | NCBI WGS metagenome assembly MDTB01 (sample SAMN05326650, study PRJNA326480) | marine metagenome | isolation source: seawater | place: Mediterranean Sea | collected 2009
AAGAGAAGAAGTTGATCCTGAGGCAAATATAATCGTTGGATCAACGCTTGATCCTAATTTAGAAGGGGTAATGCGAGTATCAGTTGTGGCAACAGGTATAGAAGCCAATACTAAATTCAACCCGATATCCGATGGAGCTAGGGAAACACAATCTTATCTGCACCGGAGGGTTACTTCGGCTGAAGAGAGTAAAGCTATTAATAGCATGGCTGAAAAAGTCTATGCAGAAGCCAAGTTAGAGCATAACGAAAATTCGTCCTTACCATCAACTGAACCCAGTTTGTTCGAAGCTCAAAATATGGGATCTAAATCTGGATTTGATCCTGCTGCAGCCGGTGAAGATAAACCTGATCAACGAGCCACTAACGGTTATGAAACATTAAGTGGTATAGGCAGCAGCGATAGAATGGGTACCGCTCAATCAAACCCACCTGGTACTCCGTCCAAAGAAACCCTTGAACGTCTTCGTGCCGCTGTATCGAAGTCTCCAAACAATCAAACTGAAAATTCTAGACCAATGGTTGCTACGAAGAATCCAGAAATTAAGGATAAGCCACGATTTGGTATAGGTTCTTTAATTAATAGAATGGCGGGTACGGGTCCGGCCGCACCAATGCAAGATGATACCCTAAGGTCTGATCAGGATAGTCAGCGAAATAATTATAACGCGGAACATAATGATACCGATGCTAACAAGGAAAAGATAGAGGTTCCTGCTTTCTTGAGACGCCAAGCAAACTAAATATTTTATTTCTCAACACAAAGCAGATATCAAAGATGTACAGATTTGATAAAGTTTCTTTGTAACAATTAGTTACAAAGTTTGAATTGTCTACTGGCTAATTGCAATATAATGTGGTGTCTGAAGTTATTCCAAAGGCTGTAATTTGCAAACTACGCTTGAAAGTTCAATAATATTTTCTGGGGTAGGCTTGCATTCAGGAAAGTCCGTAAGTCTCTCCATTAAACCGGCTTCCAAAAATCATGGCATTTTATTTAAGCGTAAAGATATTGAAATTGGAAATCCTATTGTCCGTGCACGGTGGGATTATGTTTCGAAAACCACACTCTGTACCAGGGTAACGAATGAAGATGGAACTGCAATTTCTACTATAGAACACCTTATGGCGGCACTTGCCGGTTGTGGAGTGTCAAACGCATTGATTGAAATCGATAGTGAAGAAGTTCCGATTTTAGATGGAAGCGCGGCTCCTTTCGTTAAAGGCATATTAGAGACTGGTCTTAAAATCATAAGCTCCTCTTCGAGGATTATAAAGATTACTCGCCCTGTAATGTTTGAAAACCAGTTTGGATGGGCGAGATTAAGTCCATTTAAACGTCCAGAAATGGAGTATTTTATTGAGTTCGATGATCTTGTAATTGGTAAACAAAGTAAAATACTGAATATGTCTAATGGGTCATTTGTAAAAGAGCTTTGTAGCAGTCGGACTTTTTGCAGTAATAAAGATGTTGAGAATATGCGAAGGAATGGTCTGGCCTTGGGTGGAAATTATTCTAACGCACTTGTTGTCGATGGTGATAAAGTTTTATCGCCTGGGGGTATGCGTTATCAAGATGAGGCAGTGCGTCATAAAATGCTCGATGCATTTGGTGATTTAGCTCTTGCGGGTGCTCCAATTTTGGGTAAATACGAAGGTCATAAGGCTGGACACTTTATAACTAATTCACTACTGCGTAAGTTGTTTTCAAAACCAGATTGTTACGTTATAGAAAATTGTTGTGAAGATGTATTCAACCTTCTACCCGGTTCGGGTGTCAATCTGGACGAGTTTACAGCAGTAGCCTGACTAATATAACCCAAAAAAATATTATTTTATAGCTCATAATTGAGATATTCAAATATTTGAAACTCAATTATCTGTAGAAACTTTTGTATAATCTTATTATACACCGAGCACTTTACGATAGATTAAAAATTATTGCATCATTAACCTGTTACTAAAGAGCTTCTCACCCCATTGGAGTAGGGATTTTTGAAAACTATAATTATTATACCTGCCCGTTATGCTTCTAGCAGATATCCTGGTAAGTCTTTAGTGGATCTCAATTTGCCTAATGGAGAAAAAAAGTCGTTAATTGAGTTAACCTGGCGAACCGCAGTTAAAGTAAAAAATATTCACGATATTTTCATTGCAACTGATGATACCAGAATTGCTTCTGCTGCGAGAGCCTTTGGTGCTAAAGTCATAATGACATCTTCGCACTGTAGGAATGGCACTGAGAGATGTGCGGAAGCTATTGATAATGCTAAGTTAGATGCTGATCTGATAATCAACTTTCAAGGAGATGCTCCGCTAACACCACCTTGGTTTGTTGAAAGTCTCGTTCAAGCAATGGATAAAGATGATAAATCTAGTATGGCAACGCCAGTTGTAAGGCTTGATCGTTTAACATATGGCCATTTCCTAGAAGACAGAAAAAAAGGTTTAGTTGGTGGCACAACGTCAGTATTTGGAGTTGATAATTATGCTCTTTATTTTTCAAAGGAAGTTATTCCCTTTGTGGATATTGAAAAACTAAGTACTGACGCCGATATACCTGTATTTCATCATGTGGGAGTTTATGCATATCGACCAAATGCTCTGAGTTCTTACGTGGAGTGGCCCATTGGAAAATTGGAGAAACTTGAAGGATTAGAACAGCTAAGATTTCTTGAAAACAACCAACTAGTAAAATGTGTAGTGGTATCTGCGCGCGGTAGAGTTTTTTGGGAACTTAATAATCCAGACGATGTGGAGAGAATTGAAAAGGTAATCGGCGATGCACTTTAGATATAATTTCTGGCCGATGATGACGGTAATGCAGTAAATAAATTTTGAATTAGGACCTGGATTTATGTTGTTTGGTGATAAGGGATACATAGAATTTAAATATGAGGAGCAGATAGCTGAATGGGCGGAGTTTGCAGGAAAAAAAGGAAATGAGATCCTTGCCAATCCAAATCAATTAGCAAAATGGCTTCAGTGTGAGGGTACCTGGTTCGTTGGAGTTGATGTTCTTCCAAATGACTCACAGGGGAATTTTGAAGAGGTTAAATTTCCACATATTTTCAGTAGTTTAATGGAAAATATTAATCTCAAATCATATCATAAGGCCCAACTGTCAGTTATTTTTCCTGGTTATCCGAAGCCGCGTGCAGGGGATAGTGAAGCTGCTTTTGAATATAGATTGAAAAGAGACGCTGCTCACGTAGATGGACTTTTGCCAATTGGTACAAAAAAAAGGCGGTATCTTATTGAGGCTCATGGAATTATTTTGGGTATTCCATTAAACAATACTCACTCTGGTGCAAGCCCGATAGTTGTTTGGGAAGGATCACATTTAATTATGAAGAAAGAATTTTCTAACTTATTGTCGAAAGTCCGGCCATCAAGTTGGAAAGATATTGACCTAACGGATACATACAAAAAAGCTCGACGAAATTGTTTCGAAAATTGTAAGCGTAAAGTTATTGAAAGTCCCGTAGGCACAGGATATGCGTTACATCCTTTACTACTACATGGAATGGCTCCGTGGGTTTCTCCATCAAAAGGAGTGGAAAGTTCAAATAGGCAAGTCGCTTATTTCCGGCCGTTGCTAAATAATGTACAAGATTGGCTTTCTATTATCTAATCTCCTAAGCGCTCTGCTCTTCCGCCACGTCTGACCCTTAGTTTGGAGGATCTGTTGGGGAGTTCTTTTATTATTCCCTTTCTTTCTGTTTCACTCATTTTTGACCAACTTGAAATTTCATCAATGGTTCGAAAACATCCAGTACATATGTTCGCCTGCGGATGAACAATGCAAATATTTACGCATGGAGAGTCTACCTCGTTCCGTTTCCAAATATCTTCACTCATTGTAGATCTTATTATACCGTTTTATCATTGGATATTCTATCTAACGCTCCCTGGAGGATATAGGATGCTGCGACATGATCAATTACTTCGCTGCGGCGTTTTCTATTTATATCCGCCTCTAGCAGTGCTTTCTCTGCAGCTACAGTTGATAACCTTTCGTCCCAGAATGCTATTGGAAAATCTTTAAATCTGATTATGTTTCTCGCAAAAGCTCGTGTCGATTGACATCGTGGTCCCTCAGACCCGTCCATATTTTTGGGGAGTCCAAGAATAATGCCCGATATCTCTCGCTCTGCTATTAGATGAAACAAGATTTTGACCTCATCACTAAACTTTGTTCGTTTAATTGTTTTCAGTGGAGTGGCAACAGCTCTCAGGCCATCTGAAATAGCAACCCCAATTGTTTTGCTGCCTAAATCCAAACCCATTAAAGCTGAATTTTTAGATAATGAGTTAGAAAATTGTAAAATATTTTCATAAATCATTATTTCAGGCCTATATTTTGGGCAGCGGTATTCAATATTTCCAGAGAAGAGGGGCTTTCTGTAAAAATATTTTTTGCCTGTTTCCATGCGGACCTGGCATTTTGAAACTCGCCAAGAACGCCCAAGGCATTTATTAATCTTGCCCACTCGTTAGGGCTTCCTCCGTCGGTTGACAGCCTCTCCGACAATCTGGAAACCATGCCTCTAATCATTTCCTGTCTTTCCTCGTTGCTCATCTGCGCTGCATTATCAACGTCTTCGGCGGTCGGTCCGGGAGTTAGCTCTATAGAAGGTAATTCAAATTTTGTATCACCTGCTAAGACTGCTAGCCTTTCAATATCATCCCTAATTAATGGTATCCACGGGGCGTCCAACTTATCAATTTTAAGTAGTTGCTTCCAAAGACGAAGTGCTAAATCTGGACGGTCATTTTGTGCTAACATCAGACCTATGTAGTACTTTGCACCACCGTTCTGGGGATTTATTCTTAGTGCTGTTCTCAATGCTTTTTCGGCCTCAGGGGAAACAATGCCATCAACTTGATTTATCAATAAATCTGCGTAATTAAAAAAGTCTAAATCTGACGCACTATCCCCTAATACCTGTAGGAATTGTTGTTGAGCTTTAACGGCTTCATCAATATTTCCAATCTTGGCTTCTATCCCAGCGAGTAATTTTAGGCCTTCTAGATCAGTTGGGCGCTCGGCAACCTTTTGCCTCAGCTTTTTTACTAACTCTCCATAGTTTCCTTCTGGAGTTTTAAAGTTTTGGTGGTTGCCTCTATCTTGTAATAGCTTTCCCTGAGTAGCCCGTCCTTTTAGTAGTTCATTTGCATTTTTTATTCGTTGGCTCTGAGATATGTTTTCATATCCGGGGGCACCGAATTCTTGATAAATGAATGAGCCCCCCTGCGACTAAAATAAGGAGAAAAATTGTACTTAAAATAAGGCCTGATACTTTTGTTTCTTTTTTTAATGCAAATTTTTTTCTTTTATCTAATTCTAGAATGCGTCTGCTAACCTCAGCCTTTATTCTTTCAGCTTCATCAATAGCAATTATTCCTCTAGACAGCTCTTTGTCGATATTTACAAGTTGATCCTTGTAAACTTCTAAATCTGAGTTGGGAACGATATCAGGGGTTTCCTGCGTTATGGTACGATAAAAAAATATCGAAATTAGTGCGCAAATTAAAAAGGTTATTACCCAAAAAATCATATAACTGGCTCATAAGTTCTAATCTTTGAATATGTACCCTCTGCTGATTTATTTAAAAAGCACAAAATTATATATCGAAAATTAAATGGCGCAAAATTGTTTTAACGTGACGCTCTGAAACGAAGCTTGCTATTTCTTTTATCGCATCTTTTTATAATTGAGGAAATGGATTCGTTTTTATGAAAAAGTATTCAGCTTTTGCGGTTGCTCGTGAGGCATTACGAGATCATATAGGTTGGGAAAGGGCTTGGCAGTCGCCAGAGCCACGCAGCAAATATGACGTAATTATAATTGGCGCAGGCGGGCATGGCCTTGCCACAGCATACTACCTCGGTAAAAACCACGGCATCAAAAATGTTGCTATTTTGGAAAAAGGCTGGCTTGGAGGTGGTAATACTGGTCGTAACACAACTATAATTCGATCTAATTACCTTCAAGATCCTTCTGCTGCGATATATGAAAAAGCGCGATCGCTTTATGAAAATTTAAGCCAGGACTTAAATTATAACATCATGTTCAGCCCCAGAGGTGTCATGATGTTAGCTCAGACCCAGCATGAAATAAGAGGTTATGAGCGGACTGCTCACGCAAACGCTTTACAGGGAGTTTCAACAGAGTTTATCAGTCCCCAAAAGGTAAAGAAGCTTTGCCCAATAATAAATATTGAAGGACCTAGGTATCCAGTTTTGGGAGCCCTTTGGCAGCCGAGAGGGGGAACGGCTAGACATGATGCGGTTGCCTGGGGTTACGCCCGAGCCTGTTCTGACATGGGAATGCATATAATACAGCAGTGTGAAGTAACCGGTGTCAATACTATGAATGGTAAAGCGGTTGGAGTTGAGACAACTAAAGGTACAATTGTATGTGAGAAAATTGGTATTGTGGTTGCTGGACATTCTGGTGTTTTAGCTGACATGGCTGGATTTCGTTTGCCAATAGAGTCAGTTGCCTTACAGGCATTGGTATCTGAACCTATAAAGCCGTGCATGGATGTTGTTGTAATGGCAAATACTGTTCATGGATATATGAGCCAATCTGATAAAGGTGAAATGGTTATTGGCGGTGGTGCCGATGGATATAATAATTATTCTCAAAGAGGCTCTTTTCATCATGTTGAGGAAACAGTTAGAGCGCTGGTTGAAACTTTCCCAATTATCTCAAGGCTGAAGATGTTACGGTGGTGGGGTGGAATTGTTGACATGACAGGTGATAGATCACCGATTATCTCAAAAACGCCGATAAAAAATATATTTATGAATTGTGGTTGGGGAACTGGAGGGTTCAAAGCAATACCTGGATCAGGTTGGGCGATGGCTGAGCTAATTGCAAAGGGCGAACCTGGCCCATTAGCTGAAGATTTTAGAGTTACTCGCTTTCGCGAGGGTCAATTTATTGATGAAAGTGTAGCAGCGGGTGTTGCTCATTAAAGAGGATAAATATGCTAATTTTTGAGTGTCCATACTGTGGAGTTCTTGCTGATGAGACCGACTTAGCGGCTGGTGGTGAAGCACATTTAAAACGATTTGGTCCAGGTTCGAGTGATGACGAATTTGAGAGTTACTTGTTTAATCGGGAAAATCCAAAAGGTATTCATTTTGAACGTTGGAGACATGTAAATGGCTGTGGCAAGTGGTTTAATGCGGCCAGATGTACGGTGTCTATGGAGGTTTTTGGAACATACCCTGCACAGACATTAGAACCACCAGCGGAGATTAAAGACAAGATTTCTGAGAAAAAGCCTGTTTGGAAATGGAAAGAATTTTCATGATTAATCTTGGAGCTAAAAAAGAAAAAGCTGATTTGTTTGCTAAGTTCGCAGGAGTTTGGTCTTGAGTAAACGATTTTCTACAAAAGGCAGGTTAATTCAGGCTGATAAACCAATCAATTTTAACTTTAATGGAATAAACTTCACTGGTTATCAGGGGGATACTCTTGCATCGGCTCTGTTGGCAAATGATAAATTGTTGCTAGCACGTTCATTTAAATATCACAGGCCTAGAGGGATCGTATCTTCTGGGCCTGAAGAGCCAAATTTTTTGGTTAATCTAGGAAAAGGTCATTTTTTTGAGCCTAATCAACGCGGTACGATGACTGAAATTTTTGAGGGTCTTTCTGCAACTTCTCAGAACCATTTCCCCACGCTGGAATTTGACGTTGGTGAGATAAATAGCTGGTTAGCGCGATTTTTGCCAGCTGGTTTTTACTATAAAATGTTCATCCATCCACGCCCATTTTGGAAGTATGTTTACGAGCCATTTATTAGAATTTCAGCCGGCTTAGGCAAGGCCCCTAAGGTAAAGGATGGAAGTACCTATGAGCATTTCCACGCATTCTTTGATGTTGTTATTGTGGGAGGTGGAGTATCAGGTCTACAGACTGCCTTGGCCGCCGCCAGGACTGGAGTTAAAATTCTTCTAATTGAACAACAATCAAGCTGGGGTGGGCGCGCTCAGATAGATGAGGCGCACATTGATGGTTTGACAGTAAATGAATGGATTCAGAACGTTTTAGAAGAATTGAATGCTATGCCCAATGCTTCACTTAGAACTCGTATGACAGGTGCTGGCATTTATGATCATGGTTATTTTTTAGGATATGAGCAGTTAAATGATCATAACGAAAACAATGATGGGCCGCGGCATAGGCTTTGGAAAATTCGATCGAAGCAAATAGTGTGCTGTACGGGTGCAATTGAGCGACCGCTTAGTTTTGCTGGTAACGATATTCCTGGGGTTTTACTGGCATCAGCTGTTAGGGATTATGGGGTCAATTATGGTGTATCAATTGGGCAAAAAACAGTTGTGATTACAAATAATGATGACGCATACAAAACTGCTATTTTCCTGAGAGAAATGGGTTTAGAGGTGCCGGTTATCCTTGACGCGCGAGAACATGGCGGTGGAGAAGTAACTGCTACGGCTCGGAAGATGGGAATACGCGTAGAATTTGGCAAAGTGATAGCGAAGGTTACTGGCCGCAAAAGAGTTTCTGGCGTACACGTATGTTTAAGCTCCGGTGAGGGAGAGACCATTGAAAAAATAGAGTGTGACGCAGTGGCGATGTCGGGTGGATGGACACCGGTAGTTCATTTGTGGTCGCATTGTGGAGGCAAATTAGAGTGGAGCGATGAGCGCTCTATGTTCTGTCCAGATAAGTCTAGGCCTCCTACAAATCAAAATGGTGAAAGTTTTGTGGAAACAGTTGGAGCTGCGTCTGGTAAAATTCAATTAAGCGAAATCGTTAATGAAGCTACTGAAGTAGGTTTTAACATAGGTATAAAAGTAGGCGGAAAAGAAATTCGATCGAATGTTCCTGAGGTTTTGCAAAAATCAGAGGATCCTGTTGAGCCTTTTTGGTTTTCGCCTAGACGAGCAAAAAGAAAATTAAGAAATAAAACTTTTTTAGATTTTCAAAATGATGTTAAAATAAGTGATGTTGAACTTGCTGCGCGGGAGGGCTTTGAAAGTGTTGAGCACTTAAAGCGCTATACGACCCTTGGCATGGCGACTGATCAGGGTAAATTATCCAATGTAAATGGTTTAGCGGTTTTAGCTAATACGTTGTCCAGTCCAATTAGTCAGGTCGGCACCACGACTTTTCGACCACCATATACGCCAATTTCGATGGGGTCTATTGCTGGTTCCGCCCGTGATAGCGTATTTCAGCCAGTGAGAATGTCACCAATTCACAGTTGGCACGTTGAACATAATGCATTCTTTGAGCCAGTTGGATTTTGGCGACGCCCCTTTTGTTTTCCCAGAGCAGGAGAAGCTACAAACGAGGCAGTAAACCGTGAAATCTTACAAACGCGCTCCTCAGTTGGACTCCTTGATGCATCTACTCTTGGTAAGCTTATAGTTTCAGGTCCGGATGCGGGAACGTTTCTAGATTTGATTTATACTAATATGATTTCAAATCTTGCTATCGGTAAGTGTAGATATGGCTTGATGTGCTCTGAAAATGGTTTTTTAATTGATGATGGTGTTGTAGCTCGTATAGATGAAAATACTTTTCTTTGCCATACAACGACGGGTGGTGCGGAACGGATTCATTCACACATGGAAGAGTGGTTGCAAACAGAGTGGTGGGATTTAAAAGTATTCACTCAAAATATTACTGAGCAATACGCCCAAATTGCTGTAGTCGGCCCCAATTCTAGGAAGTTACTTAAAAAATTGGGTGGAACAGATATTTCGAAAGATGCCTTAGGTTTCATGGAATGGACAGATGCTTACTTGGGCGGGTTTCAAGCACGTGTTTTCCGAATTTCTTTTTCAGGTGAATTATCTTTTGAGATATCAGTGGGTTCATCATTCGGGCTTGATTTTTGGAATACATTACTGGATGTGGGTGCCGAGTTTGATATTATGCCGTACGGAACCGAGGCACTACATGTCATGAGAGCAGAAAAAGGTTTTATTATGATCGGTGATGAAACTGATGGAACTATAATTCCCCAAGATCTCAATCTAGATTGGGCTATTTCAAAAAAGAAAAATGATTTCATTGGCAAAAGAGCCTTAGAAAGAGACTTTATGAAAAATCCAAATAGGTGGAAACTTGTTGGGTTAGAAACGCTTGATGGGTCCGTGCTTCCCGATGGGTCATATGCGGTAGGTACTGGGTCCAATGCTAAT
>MDTB01180660.1_pt1 | contig 10197 bp, 11 predicted proteins | sample 811161 | NCBI WGS metagenome assembly MDTB01 (sample SAMN05326650, study PRJNA326480) | marine metagenome | isolation source: seawater | place: Mediterranean Sea | collected 2009
ACCCGGGCATTTGGAGGCGCTGGTCGGAATCGAACCGACGATGGCGGAGTTGCAGTCCACTGCATTACCACTTTGCTACAGCGCCACAAAGATGTGGTCTTTTTGATCAGGCTTGGACTAGGTAGGTAGTCGTAAGCAAGGTGCGCTATTCTAGGGAATAACAACAATAAATCAACTATTAAAAGGACCTTTTCGTTAAGTTTTCACCCCGATCTCAATGTTTGCTGATATTTGCGTAAAATATCGCCCATAAAATCTAGTCAGTTTCTGCGCTGCTAGTCCCACGCATCTCAGGCCATGCCTGTTTTAGATACACCACCATTGACCCGAGTGCTATACCGGCAGAGGCATATAATCCAAAATAACCAATGATCGCAAAGCCGCCAAATTCCTTCCCTGCTAACAACAAAAATACAATGGCCGCCATTTGCACCCATGTTTTGACCTTGCCGAGCATAGAAACAGCAACCTCTTCACGCAGGCCTCGTTCCGCCATCCATTCACGCAATGCAGAAATCACCACTTCACGACCAATAATGACCAATGTCGGCAGTGCAAACCAAATGGTTGAATGCACTTCAAGCAGGATAATCAATGCCACCACTACTATTAACTTATCCGCTACAGGATCCAAAAAAGCACCAAAGGACGTTTCAAGCCCCATCTTTCGCGCTAAATAACCATCAACCCAGTCGGTTAAAGCCGCCAAACCAAAAATACCTGCGGATGCAATATGACTCCAAGCCCAAGGTAGATAATAAAGAACAACAAAGACTGGGATCATGCCAATACGCAGAAGCGTAAGTTGATTGGGAATATTCCACATGGTTAAAGAATTCTCTTAATTATTAGATGAATTATTACTATCTTAGTAAGTTACTCATTGTACAGCGCACTGTAAATAGCTTCAGCTACCTTTTTACTAATATTAGGCACTTTTGCTAAATCTGCCACACTGGCTTTTTTTACCTCACCGATACCGCCAAAGTGCCTGAGCAAATCTCGACGGCGCTTTGGCCCTACACCCGGAATACCCTCAAGGGGTGAGGTTCGTCGTTTTTTATCCCTTCGCTGTTTATGCCCGGTAATAGCAAACCTATGGGCCTCATCGCGAATTTGTTGCAACAGATGCAGTGCCGCTGTCTGTGGCTTGGCAATGACACGATTATCTTGATCTGCCAAGATTAAGGTTTCTAAACCCGGCTTGCGGGTGGTTCCCTTTGCGATACCCAGCAATAACAACCCAACCACACCTAAATCATTCAATATGTCTTTAACAATGCCCAACTGACCCTTACCGCCGTCAATCACCAAGATATCCGGTAGCTTTGCCTCACCTTTCATCAGCCGAGTAAAACGACGACGCACCGCTTGCGCCATAGCCGCATAGTCATCGCCCTGTGTAATCCCTTCAATATTAAATTTTCGGTAATCACTTTTAAGCGGGCCATTGGTATCAAATACCACACAGCTGGCCACGGTAGCCTCACCACTACTATGACTAATATCAAAGCACTCCAAACGCTGAGGCATCTGTTCAAGTTCAAGGGTTTCGCGCAGTGATTCAAAGCGCTGTTCTTGGGTTTTCTTTGAAGCTAATTTAGCCGACAAATTTTGCTCCGCCGTGCGCAATGCCAACTCCAGCCATTTAGATCGCACCCCGCGAACCGAATGTCGAATCTCAATATTTCGACCTACCTGCTGCTTAATTGCCTCAGCAATCACATCTACATCATTAATCTTATGACTAATCACAATTTCTTTCGGTAAATCAGGGCGACTTCCACCCTCTAAATAGAGTAGTGGCAAAAAGTCACTGAGGAGCTCATCAGGGCTATTGACCAAGCGTGATTTTGGATAATAACTACGGCTTCCCAGAATGCGACCCTGCCTAACATAAAGTATATGTACACAGACCATCCCATCGATCACTGCCGCAGCCACCACGTCGATTAGCCCCTTACCCTTCTCGATCACCTGCTCAGTTTGAATCTGACGCAGTGCCGAAATTTGATCCCGATGCTCAGCGGCTTTTTCAAAATCAAGTTCCGCCGAGGCATTTACCATATCTACCTCAAGGTGCTTTAAAATTTTATCCGCTTTACCATCGAGATAAAGACGTGTTTTATCAACATCAGCCGCATAATCTTCTGCGCTAACCAAATTCACACAGGGCGCGGTGCAACGTTTGATCTGGTATTGCAAACAGGGACGCGATCGATTCTTAAAAAACACATCCTCGCATTGGCGAACCTTAAATACCTTCTGCAAAAAGCCCATACTATCGCGCACCGCCTGCACACTGGGGAAAGGACCAAAATAACTACCCTTGGCTTTTTTAGGCCCACGATGAAATGCCAAACGCGGCCACTGATCGCGATCCGACAAAAAGATATAGGGGTAACTCTTGTCATCACGCATCAGAATATTAAACGGCGGGCGAGACTGCTTGATGAGATTATGTTCAAGAATCAATGCCTCAGTTTCAGTCTCGGTAACCGTTACCTCAATATCGGCAATGCGTTTTACTAGCGATTGGGTTTTAAGGCTTAAAGCCGATGTGCGAAAATAACTACTGACCCGATTTTTAAGTTTTTTGGCTTTTCCCACATATAACACTGCACCCTCCGCATCGAGCATCTGATAGATGCCCGGACGCTGGGTCAACGATTTTAGAAAAGAGTCAGAATCAAATGTCATGGCCGATTGTAACGGTTTTTGAAGATAATTGGATCAGGGCAATCAGGTTTTACAAACGATAATCATCAAGCATGCTACCATCGACCAACTTCGCAATAGAATCAAAAGGATATTGGCACCATAACATTCATTAGCTACTCCCATTTACATGGTTATAAATTAGCTATTCAAATCAAAATATAATAATCTTGCATATACGTATAGATTAAATGTTTCCAGTTAGATTAATAAATAAAACATAGAGTAATACGAAGCTTATCTTGATTCTCTAGTCCCAAGCTTTTAAAGCCTAATTTAGTTTTAATTAAATTAAAAACCCCCTTTTTAAGGGGGTTTTTTGTTAAATAAACTTATACTCTTTTGGCAACCATACTAACAACATGAATCAATTATTGGTGTAAAATACGCATAACAATTTCCAATAAGACATACCTACAAACAATGAAAAGAACATTCTGCGTTGCCCCGATGATGGATTGGACCGATCGCCACTGTCGCTATTTCTTGCGCCTTATTAGTGAGCATGCGGTGCTGTATACCGAGATGATTACCACGGGTGCGATTATCTATGGTGATGCTCATCGTCATTTGCAGATGCATGAGGCGGAACAACCGGTGGCGTTACAGTTGGGTGGCAGTAATCCTGAGGATTTGGCGAAAGCGTGTAAAATTGCTGTCAATTACCCTTACAATGAAATTAATCTTAATTGCGGTTGCCCGAGCGACAGGGTGCAGAATGGTATGTTTGGCGCGATTATGATGAAGCATGGCCAAACCACGGCTGACTGTGTGAAGGCCATGGTGGATGCGGTGGATTTGCCAATTACGGTTAAGCATCGCATTGGCGTGGATGATTTTGATTCTTATGAGTTTCTTTGCGACTTTGTCGGCAGTGTAGCTAATGCGGGTTGTGATACCTTTATTGTGCATGCGCGCAAGGCGTGGCTGAAGGGTTTAAGCCCTAAGCAAAACCGTGAGATACCTGAGCTTGATTATGATCGTGTTTATCAGTTAAAGCAGGACTTCCCTGAACTTGAGATCGTGATTAATGGCGGCATTACTGATCTAGCGCAATCTAAGACTCATCTTGAGCATATTGATGGGGTAATGATTGGTCGAGAGGCCTATACTAACCCCTACTTGCTGGCGGAGGTTGATCAGCAACTCTATGGCAGTGAAAAAACTATACGAAACCGCAAAATAATTGCTGAAGAGTTTATCCAATATGTGGATAATGAGCTCTCTCAAGATATCCGACTGCAATCGATTACGCGGCATATTTTAGGACTCTTTCATGGCATGCCGGGCGCCCGACAATTTAGGCGACATATTAGCGAAAATGCCCATAAACCTAATGCAACAATCGATGTTTTAATTGATGCCTTAGCGAAAACAACAGGACAGACTGATTTATGACTAACAAAAGCAAACTAGACCAACTAAAAGAAATAACCACTGTGGTTGCAGATACGGGCGACTTTGATGCGATTGCCCAGTATGAACCAGAAGACGCAACCACTAACCCTTCGCTTTTGCTTAAGGCGGCACAAATGCCGGCTTACAGAGGTTTAGTTGAAGACGTTATTAAATCGGTTACCAACGGTAAGCTGTCATCAGATGAGCAAGTGGATGACTGTATGGACCGCTTGGCGGTGCGTTTTGGTGAAAAGATTTTGCAGACGATCCCTGGTCGTGTATCAACGGAAGTTGATGCCCATCTTTCTTTTGATACCGAGGCTTCTATTGCTAAGGCACGTCGTTTAATCAATCTATATGAGCAGGCGGGTATCGATAAGAGTCGTGTGCTGATTAAAATGGCGTCGACTTGGGAAGGTATTCGAGCGGCTGAACAACTCGAAAAAGAAGGTATTAACTGTAATCTAACGCTGTTGTTTAGCTTTTCTCAGGCGGCAGCGGCGGCGGATGCCGGTGCCTTTTTGATCTCGCCATTTGTCGGTCGTATTTTGGATTGGTACAAAGTGAACACGGGTCTTAATGATTATGCGCCTGAGGATGATCCCGGTGTTCAGTCCGTTACCCGTATTTATAACTACTATAAGCAAAGTGGTTATAACACCATTGTAATGGGCGCGAGCTTTAGAAATACTGATGAAATTACTGAGTTGGCGGGCTGTGACCGTTTAACTATTAGCCCACAGTTGCTATCGGCACTGGGTGAAGATTATGGCACCTTGACGCGCAAGTTAGACCCTAGCAATACCGGTAAAAGAATTCACTACACTCAGGGCGATGAGAATAAGTTTAGATTTGAGCTTAACGAAGATGCGATGGCCACTGAAAAGCTGGCCGAGGGTATTCGCGGCTTTGTGAAGGATCAAAATAAACTGGAAACTTGGTTACGAGATATTACTTAATGCTGAGTAAGATTAAGCAACTGTTCACCAAAAAAGCTGAGCAGTCAGATCAGGAAAAGGTCGCTGAAGAACATTTGGCTTCAGCGGCCTTATTGATCGAGGTTATGGTGATTGATGGTCATATGGATGATCAAGAGCTGCAATCGATTAGCGCTACCCTATGCTCTATTCTTGAGCTTTCTATGGATCAGGTCGATGAACTGATCACCCTTTCTAAAGCTGAGGTTGAAGATGCCACTTCGCTGTATCAGTTCACTAAGCAGATTAATGATCATTACGATCTAGAGGGCAAGATTCAGTTACTCACGTCTATGTGGCAGGTGGCTTACGCCGATGGCGAGCTGGATAAGCATGAAGAAAATATTATTCGACGTGTTGCCGATCTACTGCATATACGCCATAGCGAATATATACGCTGTAAGCTAGACGCTAAACAGGCTTAGATTGGATCTAAGCCTGAATCTACGTCGGCATTCTGCGCACGGTGTCGCAAGTAATGGTCCATTAGCGTAATCGCCAACATCGCTTCAGCAATCGGCACAGCTCTAATACCCACACAGGGGTCATGGCGCCCTTTGGTGACTACTTCGGCGGCATTGCCGTGCTTATCGATCGATTGACCGGGCAGACGAATACTTGAGGTTGGCTTAATCGCTAGATGGGCAACGATATCCTGACCCGAAGAAATGCCCCCTAATACACCACCGGAATTATTCGACAAAAAGCCCTCAGGCGAAATTTCATCGCGGTGCTCGGTACCCTTTTGCGCAACCACATCAAAGCCAGCACCAATCTCTACGCCTTTAACGGCGTTAATCCCCATAAGGCCATGAGCAATTTCTGCATCGAGACGATCAAATACTGGCTCGCCTAGACCCACGGGCATATTGCGTGCTTCTACGGTGACTTTTGCGCCCACAGAGTTACCCTCTTTGCCCAGTGCCTGCATATAGGTTTCTAAGTCAGAAATCTTACTGGCATCAGGAAAGAAGAATGGATTAGTTTCGATCACGTCGCGATCAAAACTGTCTGGCACTACTGGACCCAACTGGGAGACATAACCAAATATATCTATACCCAACTGTTGTTTAAGGAATTTTTTAGCAATTGCGCCTGCCGCTACTCGCATCGCTGTTTCGCGTGCTGAACTGCGACCACCCCCGCGGTAATCACGCTCACCATATTTTTGATGGTAGGTGTAATCGGCATGGGAAGGTCTAAATAGATCTTTGATATTGCCATAATCTTTGGATTTTTGATCTTTATTGTTGATGATCATACCAATGGCGGTACCGGTAGTTTTGCCTTCAAAGATACCCGAGAGAATCTGAACTTCGTCGTCCTCTTTGCGCTGAGTGGTGTATCTTGACTGACCGGGCTTGCGACGATCGAGATCTGGCTGAAGATCAGCAGAACTGATTTCTAGGCCTGGAGGACAGCCATCGACAATACATCCGATAGCAGGCCCATGGCTTTCGCCAAAGCTAGTGACGGTAAATAATTTTCCAATGGTATTGCCGGCCATAAGATTCTCAGCATGTTAAATTTATTAAAGGAGAGATTATACGCAAATTAGCCGCGCTTGTGCATAGCCTAGCCAAAACAGTCGGCATACTGGCGCAATTGAGTGCGAGTAAGGACAAATACCCCGCCATCACCTTCGCTAAATTCTAGCCAAGTAAAGGGTACTTGGGGGAATGCTTTCTCCAGTGCTACTGAAGAATTACCCACCTCGACAATCAAAACACCCTGCTCGGTTAAATAATTGGCCGCTTCGCGCAGTAACCGCCGGGTAAAGTCGAGACCATCATCACCAGAGGCTAAGGCTAAATCGGGCTCATGGCTATATTCGTCGGGCATTTGCGCTAGATCATCGGCATCGACATAGGGTGGGTTACTAACAATAAGATCAAAGCTATTGTTGGCACTGCTTTCAAAACTTGAAAATAGATCGGATTCAATCGCAGTCACTCGGCTATCTAAATCGTGCTGTTGTATATTAATTGCGGTTACTTCTAAAGCCTCTGGAGATATATCGCATAATACCACCTGTGCTCTTTCGAAGGCATAGGCACAGGCAATACCGATACAGCCACTGCCGGTGCAAAGATCGAGAATTTTCTTCGGCGACTCAGTGCACCAGGGCTGAAATTGGTTGTATATAAGCTCAGCAATTGGTGAGCGCGGTACGATAACTCGCTCATCCACATAAAAAGGTAAGGTACAAAACCATGCCTGCTTAGTTATATAGGGTGCAGGGACTCGCTCATCAATGCGACGCTGGTAAAGCGCTGTTATTTTTTCTTGATCATCAGCTGAGACTGAATTATCCAGCAATGAGCGATCGGCATCCGGTGGCAAATTTAATACAGAGGACAGCAAATAGACTGCTTCGTCCCACGCATTGTCAGTGCCATGTCCAAAATAGATATCGCTTTGCTCGAATAGTTTTTGACCATATTCAAGCATTTCACCAACGGTTTTTGTTTGTGCAGACAATTTTTTTCCTTTTAGTGGCTTTTATTGGTCTATTTTACCTATCAAACTAGTAATGGTCTGTAGTTTATTAGAAAATGTAACTGCAACAGCCAAATAATAAGAGGGAACATCATGAGAGACGAATATCTTAAAATCATTGAGAGTACTGGTGAAGATGTCAATCGCCCGGGTCTCTTGGATACTCCCGATCGAGCCGCCAAGGCCTTTGAATATCTGACCAGTGGTTACACCATGGATCTTAAGGAAGTGATCAATGATGCGCTGTTTCCCTCTGACTCCGAAGAAATGGTGATTGTTAAAGATATTGAGCTGTTTTCTTTGTGCGAACACCACCTGTTGCCCTTTATTGGCAAATGTCATGTGGCCTATATCCCAAGCGGACAGGTAATTGGTTTATCCAAGGTGGCACGTATAGTTGATATGTTTGCCCGCCGCTTGCAGATCCAAGAAGCATTGGCTCAACAAATTGCCTCGACTATTCAAGAAGCCACTAATGCCCTTGGTGTGGGTGTTATTGTTGAAGCTAAGCATATGTGTATGATGATGCGCGGTGTTGAGAAGCAAAACTCATCAATGAAAACCTCGGCTATGCTGGGTTCTTTCCGCACTGATCAGGCAACACGTACTGAGTTTTTGACACTTCTAGGCAATCAATAAACAGGCAGTTTTTACCGCAATGGTTGCTGTCTGTTAGGGCTGAAATAACCTCTGTGCCTTCTCGGCAACCTGTTCGGCCTGATCTTCTAAGTGTAGGTGATGGGATCCGGCCATAGATACTACTTCAATATGTGACACCCATTCCTGTAACTGGGGCTGTATAGGACCCTGTAGTAAACCGCTCTGAGCCTGAATCAACATGATTGGGCATTTAATTGCGGTAAAGAAGCTTTCACATTGGTCTTTGGTAAAAGTCACCATAGAAGTAGCTTTTAAGCGCTGATCATTACGCCAAGAAAACTTGCCATTGATTTCAACCACACCGCGATTAGCTAAGATAGTTGCCGCTTGTTTTTGCAAGGGAACAAAGCCATTGACTCTGGCTTTTACGGCGTCATCAAACGAATTAAACGCTGAGGGCTTAATGGCTTGAAACCGCTTTCTATCTGTAATTGCTTTGGCTAACTGCGTGGCGGCATTAGCTGGTTTGTGTGGGATCGGAAAGTAACTATCAATCAACAAGCACTGACTGACTAAATCAGGGAAGGTACCAGCAACCAAGGCCGCTACAATAGCACCGCGGGAATGTCCCAGAAGCGCAACGCGACTCCAACCCATCTGTTCTGAAATGGCCAACACATCGGCAATATCCTGCCAAATATCATAGCCAGAATCTGCTGAGCGATCGCCACTGCAGCTATGCCCTGCCATATCAACCGCAATTACATGCATATCATTTAAATAAGGCAGCATCTGATCGAAACTATTGGCATTATCTAACCAGCCATGTAGAGCAATCACAGGGGTACCCAAGGGCTCACCCCACTCTTTGACCGCCAATTGCACACCGTTGGATTCAAATGTGCGTTCGGTGATAAATTTAATCGACATGATATACCCAATTTAAACTAGCTAGACCCTTATACGCATAATCCATGCTTAACGATGCCAAGCTAGCGGTTGCCATTCTCACATTAGCATTACCAGTTAAATAATCTATCCAATAATCTAATAATGGCAAATGGCCCACCATTAATATTTTTTTTTGCACAAGGGCCTGAATATGACGTGCAACAGCTGTAACGCTTGTATCTGGAAGAAGATAGTCCGCAACCTGATAATCACAGCCTATATTGGCATTGGCGATAAAAAGCTCTGTTGTTTCTAATGCTCGGCGCAATGGGCTGGTTATAACCAACTCAATATCTTGCATATTGCAGCTATAGGTTTGAGCCATTTTTACTACTTGGCTCTTTCCTTTGGCTGACAGTTGTCTGGCACTGTCGGGCAGGATAAAGTCGGCGTCACCATGACGCAACATTATAAGCTCCACTTTATACTCAGCACTTGATTGGGCCAAAGAGCCTTAGCCAGCATCCTTATCTGTGGATCGGTCACCGGCGGTAAACGAAGGAATATCTTCGTCGCTTACGTCTAGGTCTGATTCAGCATCGACAAACTCAACATCTTCCACTTCTTCAGGCGTTGACACTGAATAGCCTTCAGAAGGATCCAATACCGGCCACTCATCAAAGGGGAATGGTTTGTCGTTACTATTAAAGGTTAGAAACATAATAGCCTGATACACCCATTTGCCTAAACCCTGGCCTAGGTTGCGAAGATTCTCGTTATCTCGACCAAACACCAAGACAAGAGCAAACTGCAAAATCACTACAATACTTACTAATAAGCGAGCCGCCATTACCAATAGTGCAAATAGCACCATATAGGCGAGTCTAATCCATGTATTTACATTTGTTAGGGACATGTTTCCATTAATCATTTGCTTTCACCGTAAATTCAACATCTGTGTTTTGTTCAGCCAACATCATGGCTTTTAATGATTCCACGATCGAGAGACCCTCGAACATGGTTGAGTATAAACCGGATGCCAATGGCATATAAATACCAAGTTCTTCCGATTTTTGTTTTACTAATTTGGTGGTATTAACTCCCTCGGCAACCT
>MDTB01191986.1_pt1 | contig 10197 bp, 8 predicted proteins | sample 811161 | NCBI WGS metagenome assembly MDTB01 (sample SAMN05326650, study PRJNA326480) | marine metagenome | isolation source: seawater | place: Mediterranean Sea | collected 2009
AAATTAATTGGTTGCGGAGCTCCTTTAGGACATATAGGTCTTACCCATTCAACGAATTGTTCCCTATCTACTGCTTTTTCTAAATTTAAACAAATAACCGGTAGTTGAGGGTGATAGAATTCAATCGTTCCATCAAAGTCATTGAATTTTGTACTAACTGCGGCAAATAGGGGCGCTATTGAACATCGAAGAAAAACTTGTGATGGCGCCCAACCAGGGTTTAAAATATCAAATCTACTATTTTCGTATGTCAAAGCCCAAACTCGATCACCAGGAAGTGTTTTACCTCGTTCTAAAGATGAACAGTCTACCTGCTCCGCACCCAGACTTTTAACCGGGTGCCGCCATATCTGATTTACTAAAGGCTTATTCAACATTTCTATCGTTCTCTTTTAATAACAAAACTGTTTAAAATCACGACAACTTTAAGTTCTTCATTAGAAAGGCTTGCCAATTCACGCCAATCAATTAGGCAAGATTGCTTAGATGCCTTGCTGCACAGGAGATCGCCCGCTCTGTTAATTCAAAATCCGCCGCAGTAAGCGCAGCAGACACATAAATTTTCCCTGGAGGCTTAAAAATACCTTCGGACCGCAAAACCTGATTAAACTCTCGATAAATATTAGTATCAGCCAAGATATAATCGCGATAATCTTTTATGTCATTTTTTGTAAAAACTACATCAAAAAGCGTATCATCGCCCAATACTTTAAAATCAACACCTAATGGACCTAAATGTTTGTGAAATAGCTTTGCGATACGCTGCCCATCACAACGCATCTTCTTATACGCGTTTTCGCGCCTAAGTATTTCCATAGTTTTCAAACCAGCAACGCATGCTATTGGATTTCCTGAGAGCGTTCCTAACTGCATCAAGAAACCATCAGGTCCTACCTTTGACTTATCAAAATGTTGCATGATTTCACGATTTCCCACAATAGCAGCTAGAGGGAATCCGCCACCAATGATTTTTCCCAAAGTGCAAATATCTGGCGTTACTTGGTAATACTCTTGAGCACCACCATAAGCGAATCGAAATCCAGTCACTATCTCGTCAAAAATTAAAATAATACCTGTCTCATCGCAATACTTTCTCAATTCTTCAAGAAACCCTGGAATTGGAGGAATTAATCTTTGCAAAGGCTCAACGATAATCGCCGCAATTTCATCCTTAAATTCTGATATTAACGACTTAACAAATTCAGCATCGTTGAAGGGTGCAACCAAAACCTCAGACTGGACCGATCTTGGGATACCCGCGCTGTCAGGGACAGCCTGCGGCAGGTTTGACAAAGTCGACGGCGCTAAACTCATCTGAGCTTCTGAACTCATCCCATGATAACCGCCCTCAAACTTAATAATTTTATTTTTTCCAGTATAGGCGCGAGCCAAACGAATAGCATACATGTCCGCCTCACCGCCAGATGAAACATACCTAACCTGTTGAGCGCATTTAACTGCTTTGCAAATTTCTTCGGCAAGTTCAACACCTGCGGAATTATTTGTAAAAAAAGTCATCCCCTTTGGTAATTGCTCAATAACCGCCTCAAGTACCTCAGGATGTCCATGCCCTAGCAACATAGGACCCGATCCAATTAAGAAATCAACATATTCTTTTTGGTTCTCGTCCCATACCCGAGATCCTCTACCATGACTAATAAATATTGATGGATCAAAATTACCAAATGTTGCTCCTGGCAAAACTTGAGATGCCCTCTCAATCCACTCATCTTGAGAATTAAGTTTTAACACGACCTAATCTCCTTAATTCAATCAAAAACTTGTTTAAACGCACAGGAATTATTTTAGGATCATTGCTCCTAAGAAAGCAATACCTTTTTACCATCAAAATTTCTGAATTGTATTAAAAACTTAACCACAATTCTGTCCGCTTTAACTGAGCGCTCCACTCATAAACTGGGTCAACCTTCTTGTAAATCCCGCCAAATCAACTGGTATTTGACCCTCCATGATCTTAGCTTGGTCAAATAATAAAAAGGAAGCATCTTTTATCAGCTCTTTCTTTTTTTCGGGCATTTTGTTAAGTTTTATAATCACTTCATGATTTTCATTCAGTTCCAGAATTCTCGGTGCACCAGCGAAGTCCTTGTCATGCATCTTCATTATCCGCTCCATTTGAACGTCCATACCCACTTCATCAGCTACTAGGCAACTGGGACTATCAACAAGTTTATTCGAAAGTCGAACATCACTAACGTTCTTGCCAAGTTCCGACTTAATTTGTTCGATTAACTTTGAAAAATCAGGCTTCTTAGCCTGTTTGCCTTCATCTTTACCCTTCTTTTTATTTTTTCCTTCTTTATCAAATTTAGATAAATCTATCATTCCTTTTGTAACTGAGGTAAATTTTTTGTTTTCAAAATCTGGGACCATCTGCAACCAAAATGTATCAATGGGATCAACAAAAAATAATACTTCCACATCTTTAGCTTTCAAACCCTCGAGGTGAGGACTAGTTTTTGCTCTATCCAAAGTATCAGCGGATATATAAAAGATTTCATCCTGATTTTCTTGTAGCCGGTCCAAGTATTCTGATATAAAAATTGGTTCTTCAGATTTTGACGAATAAAATTTTGACAGAGCTAAAATGTTATTCTTGTTGTGCATATCTTCATAAATACCTTCTTTGAAAGCCTGGCCAAATTCTTGCCAAAAAAGATCATATTTTTGCCCATTTTTCTCTTTAATCTTTTTAAGTTCGTTGATGACTTTCTTGATCAAAGACTTTGATATTCTCTTTAACGCAGGATTATGTTGTAGCATTTCACGACTAACATTTAGATCAAGATCTGGCGTATCAATTATGCCGTATACGAAGCGAAGCCACTTAGGCAAGATGTCTTCACAATTATCCGTAATAAAAACTCGATTAGCATAAAGTTTTAGTTTTGAATTACGCTCTGCCGTAAACAAATCAAATGGTCGTTTATCCGGAATGAAAAGAAGATTTATATACGAGACAGTTCCCTCAGCTTTACTATGAATAGTTAAAAAAGGCTCACCATAACCTGCTCCAATATGTCGAAAAAATTCGTTGTACTGGTCTGCAGTTATATCCTTTTTGTCCCTTGTCCACAATGCTGATGCAGAATTAATCGTTTTCTTCTCTTTGCCAATACCAGTACAAAAATCAATCGGATACGAAATGTGATCAGAATATTTTTTTGTTACAGAACTTAACCTAGTTTCATCGAGAAATTCTTTTGCACCTGTTTTAACACTCAACGTTATAGTTGTTCCTACTTCAACATTGTCTAATTTCTCAATTTCGTATCCAGTTGTGCCGTCTGAAGTCCACTTAAACGAATCGGTTGAGCCTACCTTCCGGCTAATCACGACTACGTTATCAGCAACCATAAAAGAGGAATAAAATCCTACTCCAAATTGTCCTATTAAACTCACATCAGCATCATTTTTATCACTCGCTTTTTTCTCTAATTCTTCTAAGAATTCGCTTGTTCCGGATCGCGCTATGGTGCCCAGGGATTTAATGAGATCCTCTTCGTCCATTCCTATCCCATTATCTGAAATCGTGAGACTTTTATTTTTTTTATCTAACATTATTGAAATTTTATATTCGTTATTTTTGGCACCCAGAGACGAGTCGGTTAAAGATAGGAACCTACGTTTATCGAGCGCATCAGAGCTGTTTGAAATTAATTCTCTTAGAAAAATTTCCTTTTCTGAATAAAGAGAGTTTATCACTATGTTAAGAACGCGTCCTGTGTCAGCCTCAAACGATTTTTTCATAATAGTCTTTCCCCGTGAGCAATTGAATTCTCATATATCTAATAAATTACTCCAGATTTTCAATTGCTTTTTAAATTTAATTTCAAATTCTTTTTGTAAACCTTAACCCCATCTTTTAACAGCCATCTCTTGATTTACAAGGGGACTTTGGTTGGCGTTCACAACATCGTGACTCAAAGGTTTTCGTGCGAACTCCTCTTAAACATTTGCGAAAAAAAATCAACAGATTTTTTTAATTTGAATTAAAAATTGGTTAATCCCACCATCTGCAAAAAATTACACAATCATCAAAAAAAATTGTTTCCTTTATGATAGCCCCTCTTCTTCAAGTTCGCTTTATCAACGTGGTGAGCATAATGTGCCGTTTGAAAACCACCATGTTTCGCCACGCCACATCTGCACTGTGCTCTTACAAAAGGTAAAATTAGAATGGCAATGCACTCATCATGATTACAAGAACCCAACGTAACTCCAATATGATGAAACAAACTCGATCAACCCAATATTTATTAGCACCATCAACCCAAGTTCGAGTCCAAACTGCGAAAAATAATCAAGTCAACTAACCTGATACCCAGATAAGCCCTTATCAAGTTATGCCATTGCATTTAACATAAGTTAGGCAGTAACTTTTCCGTATTTAGTCTCGTGATGATTAAGAGAATTATAATCTTTTTTTGTACTATTCTTCGAGTATATTAGACCCTTTTTTTAAAAATTATATCAAAATTCCTTGTGAATTTCATAGGTGACATTGAGTAAATAAATCACATACATCTTATTTATTTTCTGTTAGAGTTAGAGTCTTTCAGCAACTTATCGAATCCTATGTTTTCTACAGAGTAAACAAAGTTGGATTTAATTGAAAGAAGTTCAACTTGGTGACTTTACATAAAAAGTGTTTGGGCGTGAGAACAAAGGTAATCCGATGGCTTTCAAAAAACCAACGGCCATGGCTAGCAATGCTCGTCCTAATTTTAGGGATTACTCTACTCGGGATTATGGGAGCTATGATTAAACATTTAGGAGACTATTACAGTCCAACCCTATTAGCAGTAGCACGAAATATTTTTGGTTTTGTACCTGTGCTTCTCATTTTAACAATGACAAAAAAAACTAAATCTATATTTTCATTGGCGGGAAAAAAAAATACACTGCTATTAATTATACGCGGTGGAAGTATAGCACTTGCCCAATTTTGTTTTTATTTAGCTCTTATGAAATTGGAATTTGCAACTGCTTCAACATTAGTTTTTGCAGGTCCTCTTTTTTTAACCGCATTATCTGTTCCAATCCTTGGTGCAAGAGTGGGAGTTTGGCGCTGGACAGCAGTAATTATCGGATTTCTAGGTATCCTAATAATTATGGATGTTGGAACCAATCTATTCAATATTTTTGCTCTTCTACCCTTGGGCGCTGCTTTTGGTTATGCACTGTCAAGCGTGCTAGTGAAACTATTCAGCAGTGAGGTATCCACTGCCCAAATTCAATTATACACTCAAGCTATTACACTGGTCTCAGCTACCGCTCTATTGATAATGTTTTCAGGCTATTCGCCAATTGTTTCTATTAACGACTTTTTGCTAATATCTGTAATGGGAATTAGTGGAGGTTGTGGCGTTTTATGTCTTGTATCAGCTTACCGAATGACTGAACCGTCAATTATAGCTCCATTTGAATATTTTGGCATTCCATTATCAATTTTTCTTGGCTGGGCCTTTTTCGCAGAGTTCCCAATCTCAAAGTTATTCCCTGGTGTCGTCTTCATAGTAGGAGCAGGTATATTAATAATTTGGCGTGAAGAAAAAAATAGCCGGAAACTCAAAAACCACCCCCCAAAATCTTAAAGTATCGCGCAATAATTAAAAATGCATAAATTTGCACGAGTTTTTTTGGTATTTACAACTTCAGAACCTTCGTAAATCGGAACAGAAATGATCTCAAGATTTGCTATTTTGTTTTGTGACTGCAACTCAGTAAAAGTTGATTGAAATTCTAGAGCCTCAAAATGTTCCAGATTGACACCGATCACGCACAATGCTTGATCTCCACATAACTTGAGCATTTTTTTCAAAGCATCCGGACCTAGGTGACCTAAAGTAAAAGTACCACAACTTACAACGGCTGAGTATGAGGTAGAAGGATAATTCTTTTCATTTTTTAGATCGAGGCAAATTAAGTCTCTATAAACTCCCTTTTTTCTAGCCTCTTCTAACATTCCCGCAGAGATATCAAAACCATCAATAACCCATTTTGTATCCTGTAATTCAGCCCCAATCAAGCCAGTTCCGCAACCAATGTCTGCGACAGTCAAGTCTTTAGCTAGATATCGCAAGTTTAAAGCATCACAGATTTTCCGAGGGTAAATATATTTTGTCTTTTCTGCAAAGTCTTGATCATAAGTTTTTGCCCAATTATCGTAATAATCTCGATGGTCATCACTCGTCGCTAAAGTATAAGCCTCATCTCTGCTATTAACTTTCATACATTACTTTCTCAAAAATTGTTTAAAAGCCTGCTAGAAAATATAAAATGACCAAAGCAGCATTTTATTTATTATTAAACACAAGTAAAATCTTTTCATTTGAACAAAAAATAGCTAATTAATAGTAAGACGAAAGGATACGAATTGCCACAACAATATACATCGATTGATATGTTAAGCAAACTTGTCTCGTTTAATACCGTATCCACGGAGTCTAATCTCGATATGATAATGTTTATCAAAAGTTACCTAGACAGTTATGGAGTCAGCAGTCATTTGGTATTTGATGATCTAAAAACAAAAGCAAATCTTTTTGCTCAGATTGGGCCTAACATACCTGGGGGTGTTATGTTATCAGGTCATACTGACGTTGTTCCAGTGAAAGGTCAAAGCTGGCAAACAGACCCGTTTATAGTTAGCGAGCGAAACAATCGGCTTTTTGGCCGCGGTACCTGCGATATGAAGAGTTTCAATGCATTAATTTTATCAGCAGTTCCTACTCTGATTAATACTAAATTAAAAAAACCAATCCAAATAGCCCTCTCATATGATGAGGAAATTGGTTGTTTAGGTGCTCCACGCATGATTAAGAAAATTCAAGCAACACTGCCGAAAGCAGCTGCAGTTATTGTTGGCGAACCGACTATGTTGCAAATTGTTGACGGTCATAAAACTTCCGTTGGTATTAAGACCCATGTGAAAGGGTTTGAGGTGCATTCAAGCCTCATGCATAACGGCGTATCTGCGGTAATGAATGCGAGCAAATTAGTTGCCTGGCTTGCAGATCAAACTGAAAAAAATAAAGCGGCGCAACCGGTCGAGGAAGATAGAAAGTTCGATCCACCCTATAGCACTCTTCATGTGGGCACGATTAAGGGAGGCACCGCAGGAAACATAACCGCCAAAGATTGTATATTTTCACTTGATATCAGGTGCCTACCCCGAGAAAACGATCAAGGTTGGATAGAAAAGTACAAAAGTTATGTATCGCTAGTCGAAAAAAAAATGAAAGCTGTCAATCCCAATACAGAAATAAAAGTTGAGGTTGCACACGTTGTCCCCGGTTTAAAGCCAGAAATTAATTGTTTTGCAGAGCAACTTGTACGAAGTATAACTCGAAAAAATGGAACGCAAAAAGTCTCTTATGGAACTGAAGCCGGTCAATTTCAAAAAGCCGGCTACTCTACAATTATTTGTGGTCCAGGGTCAATTAAGCAAGCGCACCAACCCAACGAATATATAGAAAAGTCACAATTATACGAAGGCGAAAAATTCGTATCTGAGCTTATAAAATCATTTTGCTAATCTCCTGATTTGACTTTAAATAATTTATGCTCTCTAATTAACCAATGATCACAAGTCAAAACTTGAATAAGGAATATATCTGACTAACTGACCTTCGCTAACTTTCTCTTCATGCTCGAATAACTCTAATAAGCCAGATGACCAACTCAAACTTGAAATCCTACCAGAACCCTCAGATGAGAAAATCTCAGCATTACCGTCCTCATTGATTCGGGCTCTTAAATATTCTCGTCTACCCGGTTTCTTCGTTTTATCAAAGGCAGACATAACATTATAACCTGCTGGCTTAACCCATCCACGCCCTGCCAAGAGACCAAGAGCTGGTCTTGCAAAAATCAAGGCGCAAACAAATGCCGCTACTGGGTTGCCGGGTAAACCAAAAATTGGAGTCCCATTCCACAAACCTAATGCCAAAGGTCGACCCGGTTTAATTGCAATTCGCCAATTCTCTAGCTTTCCCTCAGACTTTATAAGATTTGCAACATAGTCTTCATCCCCGGACGACGCACCACCAGATGAAATTATCACATCTACTTGCAAACTCGCGTCGTTAAGTTTTTTTCTTAATAATTTTTTTTCATCACGAATTGCTCCCAAGTCAAACCCTTGAAATCCCCACCGTTTTATAAGGGATAATAGCATTGGACGATTACTATCAAAAACTTTACCTTTCTTTTCCAAATAAGGGTATTCTAAACCGTCATCCAATAATTCATTGCCAGTTGATAAAATTCCTACTTTTAGTGGCGAATACACATCAACAAAAGCTACTCCAGTAGCTATTAGGAGTGCGAGATCCTGCGGTCGAATCTTATGACCTGCAGTAAATAATTTTTCTCCTGCTTTAACATCTTCTCCAGAACTACGCGTATTGGCTCCAACTTTTAATGGTCCAGTGAAACTAATTAAATTGTTTCCTTCACTTTCAACATCCTCTTTTAAGAAAACTGTATCAACACCATCAGGAAGAACAGCTCCTGTCAAAACTTTTACAGCGCTTCCCTGAGAAACAATTCCGTTAAAAGGATTACCGGCAGAAGCAACGCCCGGCATGAGCTCCAGCCGATTACCAAGACCTTTTGCGGGTCCACAAAAACCATAACCATCAACCGCCGAATTTGTAAAAGGAGGATTGTTCACAATTGCATATACCGTAGTAGCAAGCACACGACCCACGCAATAATTTACAGGCACTCGCTCACTTTGCGTTAGAGTTGAAAGTCCCTTTCTTAATTGCTCCAACGCCTGATCAACCGGCGTCCAGGTTATCCCTCTTGGTAATGAAAAGCAGTCATTAGGTAGCCTTTTATTCTTATTCATATAAGTTCAACCTTGGCTAAAATAAAAGTCGCAATATCTGAAGTCCTATTCAGATCAAAGACAGGTACATCCACATCAGGATGCACAGTATCACTTGCAATAGCAATAATTTCGCTCCCAGTTACAGCGAAAGGTACCCTCTTGTTTTGGATTCTATATGCCTCAAGTTTCAAATAAGGTTCGTGTTTATAACCTTCAACAAGTACTAAATCGACAGGAGATAACTTCTGTAATAAGCTATTTAAATCTGGCTCACACTCATTCCTAAGTTCGTGAATCAATGCCCATCTATTTTGAGACGCCAACAAAACTTCTTTAGCACCAGCTAAACGATGTCTAAAACTATCTTTACCCTTCTGATCAATATCAAAATTGTGGTGAGCGTGTTTTATTGTTGATACCGAAAAGCCTCGTGAAGAAATTTCGCCCACTAAACGCTCCATTAAGCCCGTTTTCCCAGAATTTTTCCAACCTATAATACCAAAAACTTTCATCTAACCTCTAAATTATTTTTCTTCGAGCTACATCCAAATCTTCCAAAGTATTGACATTGAAAAAAGGGTCGCCTAATTCAATATCAAACATAACGTCAACATGCTTGTGCCTCTCAGACCACTGAACTACTTTTCTTACCCCCAAACTCAAAGAATTTCGTAAATCGTCCCTCAAGTCTACCGGCCACAAACCAAATGTTGGGTGCCGAACAATTCTTTTAGAGTCCTTGTGATTTGTTGCCGCGAGAGCGATTTGTGCGCCAGTATTTATTAAAGAAGCATCAAGCATTTTTACTAATGTCAACGGAAAAAAAGGAGTGTCTGCGGCTACAGTAACAATCTGACTAAACCCATTTTCATACGCCCAATCAAGTCCAGATAGGACTCCTGCGAGAGGTCCCAAAAACCCATTTGTCTCATCTTGAATAACCGGTATTTTATATTTTGAAAACCTTCGGGGATCTCCATTGGCATTGAGCACAATAGTCTTGACCTGAGGAGATAGACGATTCACAACACTCTCTAAAATCGTCTCTTTTCCCAAACATTTTAAACTTTTATCACCACCGCCCATCCGTGACGCCAAACCACCCGCAAGAATGACTCCCAGAATATTATTTGATCCATTATCAACAATCAACTCAAGATAAACCCTTTATTAAATGAAAACTCGTCTCGCTATTTCAGAACAGTATCAAAAATAAGTCTTTGCTCACCACTTAAACAACAAAATCTTTTTCCTTTCATACGACCAATGAGGGTCATATTTAATTTTTTTGAATTGTCATACAGTCCCTTCGCTGTTACCACTACTTCGCGGTA
>MDTB01046662.1_pt1 | contig 10195 bp, 8 predicted proteins | sample 811161 | NCBI WGS metagenome assembly MDTB01 (sample SAMN05326650, study PRJNA326480) | marine metagenome | isolation source: seawater | place: Mediterranean Sea | collected 2009
TCAATGAGCCAATGATTGCTGACCCTGACGTTTATAATGAAGATGTTTCCAAAAGATACACTCATGATACAATTCGTGAACTTTCTTACTATAAAGGAGAAAAAAAAATAGATTTAGGTTTTGTTGGTTCGTGTATGGTTCATAAGGGTGATATTAAAATTGTTGCAAAAATGTTAAGAAATTTAGAAGAAATTAATGGAAAGGTTAAATTCAAAGCTCCATTAATATTAACTGCACCAACATATAATATTATAGAAGAACTTAAAGATGAGGGTGATTGGGAAATATTACAAAAATATTCAGGCTTTGAATTTGATGATTCTAATCCAAAGAGTACTGCTAGGACTGTATTCGAAAATATTTTGTATCTAGAAAGACCAGGATGTAATTTGTGTATGGGAAATCAAGAAAAAGCAGAAAAGGGTGATACAGTAATGTCTACTTCTACAAGGTTATTTAAAGGAAGAGTCGTCAAGGATTCTGATCGTAAAAAGGGTGAATCTTTGCTTGCTTCAACACCTGTTGTTGTTTTATCTTCTATTCTAGGTAGAATACCAACATTAGATGAATATAAAATTGCAGTTAATGGTCTAGAATTGACAAGATTTGTTCCTCCAGAAAACAATATGACAACTAAACCTAGTCATATATTATCATATTGATCTAAATAAATTATAAAAGGTAGATACTATGTTAAATTTTAATGTAAAAAAAAGATAATTTTAAGTTATAAATTTTATGTGATACTAACTTTTATACACTAAAAATATTCTAGTTGAATTATATAATTTAGTTATGATGAATAAAAAAAAGAAAATATTTGATGGAGAAAATATTGATTTGGTATTAATAATAAAAAAAATATTTAGTCATAAAAATAAAATTATAAAGCAAACACTAATAATTAGCTTAATTGGTATCATTTTTAGTCTATCAATAGCTAATAAATTTGAATCATCATCAACTTTTTATCCTCATTATGAAAAATTCGATAAATCTGGTGGAGATATTTCGAGTTTAGCTGGACTTGCAGGTATTAATTTAGATAATAATAAATCAGATGATGTACCCCCTAATTTATACCCTCAGATTATAAATTCAATATCTTTTAAAAAAGAATTACTTGAAAAAAATGTAATTAAAGATAACTTGAGTTTATCCTATAGAGATTATTTAATCAAAGAATTGAATAAAGAATTACTATATAACCTAAAAAAAATACCATCTCTTATTTTAAATAAAAAAGATAAAGTTTTCAACTATGAGAATTTAATTTATATATCCAATCAAGATTATGAAATATATAAATTACTTGATGAGAAGATAAGGTTAAGTTTAAATGAAAAAGATGGGTTTATTAAATTAAGTGTTTTCGATAGTAATCCTGAAGTTGCAGCAGTTATTGCACTTGAAGCTAAAAATATACTTCAAAAAAATATTATTGAATTTAAAATTAAAAATGCCAATGAATTATATGATTTTACGTCAAATCAGCTTATAGAAGCAAAGCAGAATCTTTATAACATTCAAGATAGTCTGGCTAATTTCAAAGATAGTAATAGATCTATTAAATCGGATTTATTCCTTAATAAATTGGGAAGATTAGAAACAGAAGTAAATATTGCAACAAATATTTATAATGACCTTGCACTTACAAAAGAAAAGACTGCTATTGATGTTAAAAAAAATACACCAATTTTTACAACACTCAATTCAGTTTTTGTTCCAAATAAAAAATATTCTCCTAATAGACCTGGTATTGTATTACTTTTTACATTTTTTGGATTTTTAATAAGTTGTAGTTTTATTATAATAAAAAATAAAAATTAATCTTTAATCAATTACTTTACCTTTTTTAGTAATGATTGGAGTTTTTTTTCAGTTATTTTTTTACTATAATTTTTGATAAAGAATGACTTTCTCCAAAACCTTTCCTTTTTAATCTTCTCAAAATCAATTTGATATAGAATATTATTTAGATTTTTCTCTTTTACTTTAGAATATACGGATCCTAAATTATTTTTTTTAATTGAATCATATATTAAACCTTTTTCAAGAGATGATAATAAATAAAGCCCTTCACTTAAATACTCTACAAATTTATTTGGTATTGTACTATGCCACATTTCAGTATTGGAGTATGGAAGAATTCCTATATGAGATTTTTTCATTATATAGGTAATTGTTTCTTGATTAACAAACCCTGTATTTAAAATATTTTTTGATTTATATTTTTTTTCATACATTTTTTTTTTGTCACCATCACCACAAAAAATAAATTTAAATTTTTTATCATTAATGTGAATATTTTGAGCAGATTTATATACAAACTCAAGATTTTTCATCATGTGACTTATAGATCCAATAAACACTATATAAATACAACTTTTTGATCTTAAAAAGTCTACAATTTCTGTATTAATATTTGATTCAATTATTTTTTTTTCATAAGGGATGTAAGGAATATTAATAGATAAATCTTTTTCTGTCTTTTTTCTATTTGATTTATTTAAAGCAAGATGAAGAAAGTTTTCAGTTATAGATGTTATTCCATATGAATCTTTTAAAATTTTTTTTATCATAAAATCATGTGGAAATGTTAAAAATTTTAAAAAAAACCTTAAAATTCCTTTTTTGTCCTCATATACAGCTTCAGGCCAGTTGTCTCTATAATCAATAATATATTTAACATTGAATATTTTAGAATAAAAATATGTGGCAAGACTGTTGCTAAAAATGGGTAAACAACAAATAATTAAATCCGGCTTTTTTTCTTTGATAGACTTTATTAAAAACCTTAATCCATTAATTAAATGATCAAATAATCTTGAAACTGAAATATTTTTAGAATACCCAGGAGTTTTGATTACCTTTATTTTCGATTTTCCATGAAATAAATCTACGTCTTTCTTAAAATTATTTTTTTTTCTAAAGTGGTCAAAAGATGACGTCCACCAAATAACCTCGTGATTCATTGAGTTTAAAATTTTATAAAAAATTCCCGTTCTAAACAATCTGTCACCAAAACTGTTATCTGGTAATGGCTCGTGACTTTTTACTAACCATATTCTCATATTTTAAAGTGTGATTTTAATGATTTTAAGATAATTTCTGAAGAATTCCCTGACCCATAAATATTTTTTTTAGAATTAAAATCCTTATTTATTAGTTTATAAAATGATTCTAATATTTTTTCTTTGTTTGACCCTGTAATATAATTGACTTTAGATCTAACTAACTCTTTCCATTCTGTTTCTTTTCTTAGGGTTATACAAAATTTTTTAAGATAATAAGCTTCCTTTTGTAGCCCTCCACTATCAGTTAAGACAATTTCACAATTTTTTACTAAGTGTAACATCTCGATATATCCAACAGGTGAAATTAAATTTACTTTTGATTTACAATCAAGATTAAAATCTTTAACTTTTTTTAGTGTTCTTGGATGTATTGGAAAAATAACATCTATAAATTCCGAAATTTTATTTATCGATTCAACAATATTTTTGAGATTTTTAATATTGTCAGTGTTTTCTTCTCTATGAATAGTAACAACACAATATTTATTATTTCTTTTAGTGAATTTTTCATTTTTTAAATTAGAAAATAATTTTAGAGAATCATACATTATATCACCGGTGATTTTAACTAAATCAGCTCTATTAGTAATATTCTCATTCTTAAGATTATCAAATGACTCCTGACTTGGGCAAAAGAGAATATTACTAATATTATCAGTAACTATCCTGTTAATTTCCTCTGGCATTTCTAAATTATTTGATCTTAATCCACTTTCAATATGAACTAATGTTATTTTTAATTTTTTTGCAACTAAAGCACCAGCTAAAGTAGAGTTTGTGTCACCATAAACTAAAATAGCTCTTGGGTTTTCCTTAATAAATAACCTTTCTAATTTGATCATCATTTCACCTGTCATTTCTCCATGATTTTTATTATTGATATCTAAATTATATTTAGGTTTAGGTATGGACAATTGGTCAAAAAATATCTTACTCATATTTTTATCATAATGCTGTCCAGTATGAATAATAATTTCCTTAAAAAGTTTTTCATCAGAGTTTTTCTTGCTAAAAGCAGCTGACTTAATAAACTGAGGTCTTGCTCCAATTACACTTATAATTTTCATAATATCTTTTTATATATCTTAAATAAGTTCATTTCTTCATTTTTCCACGAAAAATTATTTTCAATTGATTTTCTTGAATTAATTGACATTTTTAATAGTAAATTTTTATTATCAAAAATTTTATCATACGCTGTTGAAATGTCATTAATATTTAATGGGTCAACAGTAACTCCACATTTATATTTATTAATTATATTTTTCCATTTTTTGAAATTTGATATTATAACTGGGAGTCCAGATTCCATATACTCATATAATTTATTAGGTTGTGATTCAACGTGATTTGGTTCAGGATGAAATAAAACAACACCAACCTCAGATTTTGATAAAATTTTTTTTACTTCATTTCTTTCAAGTTTACCAAAATATTTTACTTTTTTCCAACCATCATATTTCTTTACATCATTATATAATTTTTCATTACTAAAATTTCCTATTAAGTTTAATTTCGAAATTTTATCTGAGTTTGTTAAAGATCGAATTAACTCCTTAATACCCCTAATTTCTGAAATTAATCCTACATAAACTAAAGAATTTTTTTCCTTTTTATTAACTATCATTTTTTCAATAATAGGATAATTATTAATTGTCATTACTTTGTTAGATTTATTTTTTAATGATTTTTTTATAGAATCTGTTGCAGTAATTATAAAACTGAACTTCCAGAGCAATAAATAATCAAGGATTGTAATAATAATACTTAGTGATTTTCTTAAAAAAAATGGCAAATAATATCGACTCATAACTTGCTTTGGATAATCTTCATGGACATCGTATATAACTCTAATATTTAAGAATCTAAAAAAAATACCTGAAAATATTAATTCTGGATCGTGAATGTGTATGATGTGTGGATTAAGCTTTTTCAATTCTCTAATAGCTTTAAAAGGTGCAAAAAATAATCTTTTAATTTTATTTTTAGGTTTACCTAAATCAATAATCCTCACATTATTTATTTTTTCTTCTCCTAATCCATCAGCAACAAATAAAATAATTTCATATTCTTTTTTCTTTGCTAAAGAACAACACTGCTTTAAAAAGATTCTTGTATCATACCTAGTATGCACAGTAGTTAAGTGAATAATTCTATATTTATTCATGTGTATTTTTGAGCATAAAATTTAATATAATTAGTAAAAAAAATCCTCCATGAGTTACCATAATTGTTGATAATGGGCTACTAACAACAGAGAAAATAAAAAGAAAAATAACACCATAAAACTTCATATTAATATTTAGTGATTTTATAAATGTCATTATGGTTGAAAATAAAATTAAATTTAATAAAATACCAATTACACCTAAATTCATATAACCGTCACTAATTAATCCATTATTAGCATTCATATTAAAATCATTAAAATAATTTATTGATATTAAGCTTTTTGGTGATTGAAAGTAAGGATAATTAAATATAGATGTAAAAAATGAGTGGGAATAATAAATAGGATTATCTTGAAAAAAATCAAAATAATATACATCGAGTAACGATGGTAGAAAAAAAACTCTCCTAATGATTAAACTAGCAATGATTTTCATATCTAACAGTTGAGAGATTATAATAGATGATACTAATAGAAAATTAACACTCAACAATATATAGGTAAACCTTTTTTTTCTATTTAGATAATAAAAAAATAAAATTGAGAAGAATCCAAACAAAATCACCTTATGTCCTGCAATTAAAAACATATAAATTATTATAAAAGAAAATAATAATGTTAGTAGCTTATTATTTTTGATCATAGCAAAAATCAAACCAATTGGAGCAACAACTTTTGATAAAAGAGAATATGTATAATCCAAATAGATATTTGATTTACTACTAAAATCTTCACGGGTTTCATATATATCTGACAATAAAATAGTATTTATGTCAAAATTTAATCCATAAGAAATGAAGAAGGGAATTAATAAAAAAATTGATAAAAATAAAATTAGATATTTGCTAGTCTCGTTATCAAAAGATCTAGATACAAAGGAAATTTTTATATAATTTAAAAAGATATATAAGGACAAAAATAGAGCTATATAGCTAAAAACAATAAGTTGATTGTCATGAGAATACTTATATAAAATTAAAGATGGAAATAAAAAGAAGATTAAATTGAAATATAAAGTTATTCTTATAAAATCTGAATTCCTTGTTTTATTAACAAGCCATGAAGAAAATAATACAAAAAAATATATTAGAAAATTATAGAAATTTTTATTGTTAAAATCAGAATTAAATCCTGCATAACTAAATGATTCAATAATATAGAAAACGTAACCAAATTCAAGAATAAGAAATGTGATAAAACAAAAAATGATTTCTTTTAAATTTTTGAGCAATTTTGAGTCGTTTTAATAATATATATTAATAAAAATAAACTAAATAAAAAACCAGCAAGACTGTAAAATCCAACTGTATATAGTGAGTTTTTAAGAAAAAGTGCACTTAATACAACTACTATAACTCTTGTTATCATAGATGTAAATTCATAATAGAATAACTCTTTTTGTTTTTTTAAAATTATCAAAATAGATGTAACAGGAGAATTTAAAAAAACAAGAAAGAGCCAAGGGATTAAAAGTTGAATATATATTCCAGACATTTTCCATTCGTCACCTAATATTATTGGAAATAAGTAAGGTGAAATAAAAAATAAAATAGCAAAAGGTATGATTCCAATTAAAAAGGTATTTAAATAAAAATTTTTCAAAAATGAATATAATTTTTTTGTATTTTTTGTGTGTATTACTGATGCCTCTTTATAAAAAACCTGACCTATAGCAGACATTATGATACCCATTGGTGATGCTAACAGTCTATATGATAATGAATATAAACCAGTGATTTCTGTATTAAATAATTTACTAAAAGTAATATTTGGCAAATTATATGAAATCCTATTGGATAAATTAGATGGCAAATAAAAAATGGGAAATTCAGAATATTTTTTTAAAGTATCAAAATTTGATTTGATACTCAATTCTTTAAAATTAAAATTACTAATTAAATGTAATGATCTTATTAATAAATAGAATCCTGATAATATTTGAGATATGAACCTACCTATCAACAAACCAAAAAAACCAAAAAATGAAAAGATTATTTGTATTGTGACTAAAAGTACTTTTTGTAAAAATTTACTATAAGCCATAATTAAATAATTTCTATTATAATTATTCCAATGATCAATTATTTTATAAAAATTTAATGATGTTATTAATAAAGGAATTGATAAAAAACTGAATTCTGAAATATCATTGAAACCAAAATAGTTAATAAAATATTTTCCAAAGAATAGAAAAAATAAAGATAAGATTACAGAATTGATTAATGTCAAAGAGATGGTTGAAATAACTATATTTATAGCTTCTTTTTTATTTTTTGAAATTATTATAGCACTCTCATATTTTCCAATAACAATATTTGAAAGTATATCAGAAATAGAAAAAAAAAACATAAATATCCCTATTTCTTTAGGTGTATATATTCTTGAGATTACAGGAACAGATAATATAACTAACAACTCTCCAAATCCATTTCCTAAAGTTAATTTTGATATATTTTGAAATAATTTAGATTTTAAAAAACTCGATTTAATCATTAACTAGTTTTTTTATAAAAAAAATCATGAGTTTCTAATTTGATGAACAATTTCTATTGACTTTCTTGCATCCTCTAAACCATAACCATTCCCTTTAATAATATCTTGATATACTTTTGTATGTAAATCTTTAAATCCACCACTAAATTCTATTTCTTCATTATCAATAGAAATTGACCTAAATGTCGATTCTCCATTTTTAATAACTTCCTTAGGTAAATATGACGAATCAATAGATAACAAATAATTTACTCTAGCATTTTCAAATTCTAAAAATCCTTTAATTACATTATCTAATTTATTTTTAACTTTAATAGTTTGGATATCACCAAATAGCCAATATAGCATATCAAAAAAATGAATACCAATATTTGTCGCTATCCCACCCGACTTATTAATATCACCTTTCCAAGACCTATTGTACCAGCTTCCTCTGGAGGTTATATAAGTTAAATTAACATCATATTTTTTATCTTTTTTTGATGATAGAATTTTTTTTCTCAAACTAATTATTGATGGATGAACTCTTAATTGTAGAATATTATATATTTTTTTTCCTGTATCCTCCTCAATGATCTTTAATTTATCAATATTCCATGGATTCAAAACTAATGGTTTTTCACAAATTGCATCTGCACCTGATCTCAATGAAAATCGAATATGAGAATCGTGAAGATAATTTGGTGAACATATGGTAACATAATCAAGGATAGTATTTTTATCATATTTTAACTTTTCAATATGTCTATCAAACCTTTCAAATTCAGTAAAAAAATCAGCTTTTGGAAAATAAGAATCAATTATCCCAACACTATCTGAAGGATCAATAGCTGCTAATAAATTATTATTTGTATCTCTAATAGCTTTCATATGTCTTGGAGCAATAAAACCAGCAGCACCAATTAATGCAAAATTCTTATTCATCTGACTTAATTATTTTATTATCAATTAACCTATAATATTTTTTAGAGTTTTTACATAAAAATTTGTTGCTATTATCAAAGTTTAATCTTTGACCATATTCACTCATCCATCCGACTTGTTTTGCAGGATTACCAATAACTAACGCATAATCAGGTACATCTTTTGTAACAACAGATCCAGCTCCAATAAATGAAAATTTACCAATATTATTACCACAAATTATTGTTGCATTTGCACCAATAGATGATCCTTTTTTAACAATAGTTTTAATGTAGTTTCCTCTTCTATTAATAGCACTTCTAGGATTAATAACATTTGTAAAAACCATAGATGGTCCTAAAAAAACATCATCTTCACACTCAACACCTGTATAGATTGATACATTATTTTGGACCTTTACATTATTACCAAGTTTAACATCTGACGATACAAGAACATTTTGACCTATATTACAATTTTTACCAATAGTAGAGTTTTTCATAATATGAGAGAAATGCCAAATCTTAGTCCCCTCACCTATTTTACAAGGTTCATCAATATATGAACTTTCATGAATAAAATATTTTTTCATTTTGATAATTTAAAAAAATTTAAAACTTCTTCGATTATATATTCTTGTTTAGAGGTTTCTTTTTCAGTATGAATAGGGAGAGAAAAAACACTCTCACATAGCTGTTTTACATTTAAGATTGAAAAATTCTTATCAAAAAAGTGTGAAAAAGCCTCTTGTTCATATAAAGGGAGTGGATAATAAATCATAACTGGTATTCCTCTTTTTTTCAAATAATCAATAATTTTGTTTCTTAAGTTACTTTTGATTTTTAAAGTATATTGATGAAATACATGTGTTGAGTTAGGTAATCTTTTAGGTATTTGGATATCATCAATATCTTTAAAAGCCTCATCATAAGTATTAGCCATTTCGTTTCTTGATTTAGAGTAATTGTCTAAATGTTTTAACTTTACATTTAAAATAGCTGCTTGAATAGTATCTAGTCTTGAATTACATCCTGTTATTTTATGATAATATTTTTTTTCCTGACCATGATTTGATATCATATGACTTTTTTTATAGAATTTGTGGTTATTAGTTGTTATTGCTCCTCCATCACCAAAACACCCTAGATTTTTTGACGGAAAAAAGGATGTAGTACCTATATCACCAATTGTTCCTGTTTTTAATGTTCTTCCATCAGAAAATGTATATTTAGAACCGAGAGCCTGTGCATTATCTTCAATAACATATAAATTATTTTTTTTCGCTAGTTCTATAATTGACTCCATATCACAAGACTGTCCATATAAGTGAACTGGAACAACAGCTTTTGTTTTGTCGGTAATTAAAGGTTCAATATTTTTTGCAGTAATATTAAATGTATTCGGATCAACATCAGCAAGTATAGGTTTGAATCCTAGTAAGGATATAACCTCGGCTGTTGATATATATGTAAATGCAGGACAAATTATTTCGTCTCCAGGTTTCAAATCACAAGACATCAGGGCAATTTGAAGTGCATCAGTTCCATTAGCA
>MDTB01148409.1_pt1 | contig 10195 bp, 6 predicted proteins | sample 811161 | NCBI WGS metagenome assembly MDTB01 (sample SAMN05326650, study PRJNA326480) | marine metagenome | isolation source: seawater | place: Mediterranean Sea | collected 2009
GAAGATACATTTACAAGAACAAAATAAATGCTTACAAAAATGTTGCTTAAATGAGATCAAAAGCAGATTACTAAATACTTATTATGCCAATACCATCCCTTTAACATTAATATACCCCTATTGAAAAACCTTTTAAAAAAGCTTAACTGTGGTCCGAAAATAGGTCTTCTTTGTTTTTTATATTTTATTGTAGCCCAGAGTTCGATGACGGCTCGTGCTACCTCGGATTCTTTTTTGCTAAAATATTTTGAACCTGCTGATATTTCTATGATGATCATGGCAGCTGCCTCCCTTTCAATTGTGCTGGCTTTATTTTCCACATACCTCTGTAGCAAATATCAGGCGCTGGGGGCTATGCAAATCGCAACCTTTGGGTTGTCGATCACTCTTTTTGTTTTGATTGGGGTCATATCCATGTTCAAATCTCAAATTGTCTTTGCTTTTTCCTACATGGTTTGCGAAGTGATCGTGATCTTGCCGATGGTTTTGTTTTGGGGAATGACAGTAGGCGTGTTAAATCCTTCTGAATCCAAGAAATGGTTCGGTTTGATTGGAGCAGCCGGTACTTGTGGATGTATCTTAGCGGGGTACACGGTTTCTTTGGCAAGCAAAAGCCCAATCGTTAATGAGTTATCTTTAGGTATTGTTTCGGCTCTTCTCGTAATTGTGAATCTTATCCTCTTTTTTAAGGGAAAGACTTTGAGAATAACCTCAAATTCAAAGAATATGGTTCAAAAAACCAGTTTGTTTAGAAAATTTGCAGTCCTTTTCAGTGGGAAACAGTCAGTTTTGATGACCTTACTGGTAGTTTGCTCGGCCACTGCTCTTTCTGTCATTGATATAAATTTTAAATTTGAGGTAAGAAAGGATCAGCAAGACTTGTACGATTTCTTTGGTCTTTTTTACACTTACACCAGTATCGCACAGCTTGTTTTGCAGTTAGTTATTGTAAGGGCTATTCTTACAGGTGGAGGGGTGATTGCCGCAATTACCATTCTGCCAGGCATGCTTATCCTAACTTCTTTAGGAGCTTTGCTGGTAGGCTCTCAAGACGCGGTCTATGTATCAAAGTTTATCACCCAAGTCGTTTTCTTCACCATAGAATATGTGGGTTTACAGATGCTTTTCCTTGCGGTGAGCAAACAGTTAAGAGGGCAGATGAATAGTGCAGTTGATGGATTAACCAGACCAGCTACCATTGCAACCATCAGTCTTCTCATTAGCTACACGCTTCCTTTTTGGCAGGGGGGAACTGAATCCGATATAGTTTTTCGATTGAATTTGGTGGTGGTGGGTCTTTGTGCATGCTGGCTTTTTGTTTCTTATCTCAATTATAAAGAATACTTAAGTTGCCTTCTAAATATGCTGGGTTCCAAGAAGTTAGATTATGAAGACGATACTGAAGTCATATTTGATCCTAAATTTTTAAAAGAATTAAAAAAAGAGTTCAATGAGTCAGACGATGAAAACGCCTACTTACTCAGCGAATTTGCCTTGCAGTTAAAGTTGGAAGGATGGAGTGAAGAATTTAAGGCATGCTTATTGAAAACTCATCCTGGATTACGCAAAAATGCCTACCTTTATTTAGCAAACTCAGAGAATGCCAATGATTTAAATGAACTGGTTGATTTAATTCTTAAAGAGGAGGAAGCGATTCAAATTGAGTTCCTCAAGAGCTTGGCAAATTCGGATTCTTCTTTGAAAAACTCCATCATTGAAAGATTTATGCATACGGATTCTCCGCAAGTTTCCTGTATTGCGGCGACCACACTCATGAATTCAGAAGACTTGGATCTTAAGAATAAGGGGGACCAAGTTTTTAAAAGTTATCTTCATTCTGACAATAAGGAATCTTTACTTTTTGCGTTAAGGTCTCTTCCTCATCTCCAAAAAATAGATACTAGCTTGATTTTGACTGGATTTTTGAACAGCGAAGATCCAGAGTTTCAAGTTGAGGCATTACGGTGTGTGAATTCTATGAATGTAGAGAATCTATTTCCTCACATATTTGAATTGGCTTCAAATAATGTTAACCAAGCATTGATTTTTCAAAAAATTAAAGATTGTGGTTCACAGATAGAAACTACAATTGATACCAAAATTGAAAAGGCTTTACTTGATGACGATAAGGACAAGCTAGCCCTACTGCTTAAATTCAAATTAGAGACTTCAGATATCAAAAAATGTGATCGTTTTGAATCTAATTTGGATTATCTCGGAGAGCATCCACAGACCATTCCTCTGGAAATTGAGTATGCCAAGAATATTATCAGAACATCTCCTCAACGAACGCTTAAAAAATGGGCATTAAAAAGAATCAATCAGACTTTAGAAAAAGCCATCGATTGTGCAGAGACATTACCTCTCTTGCCCCTATCTTCTAAGTATAAAACTCTTTCCTTCGTTCTAAGCGATCGGGCCAGGAATTATAATTACTTTCTGATTAAACTCCTAGGGATTATTGATCCGGTCGTTGATTTTACCAAATTATTCGATGTGGCCAAAGAGAAAGGAGCTGATGCAAAATCGGAGGTCGAGGAAGTATTGAAAGGATCCATTGGGCAAAAAGTAGCCGACAGAATTATAACTGTCGTACTTGAAACTAAAAAAGGAGATGCGAAAGATTTTGATTTCTTTTTTAATAAATACTCTAATGACCAGTCTAAATGGATGACATGTAGCCTGCTTATGGCCATGTACTCCGAAGATTTTTCCCGTCATCATGATTTTGTAATATCCAATCTGCATCATTCAGATTTCCTGGTTAGAGAATGTGCTTTGTATGTTTTCGTACAGTTCGAAAAAAGCAAAACAGAAATAAAAACGGTTTGTGAGCAAATGAGAGAAGACGAGGAGTTAACGGTTGCAGACATGGCCTCTCAACAACTAGCCTTGGTCTAGATTATGTTAACGGTTAGTAAAATTCTAGTTCTTAAAAAACTTCCTCTTTTTAGGGATATGTCTCCTGACCTTCTTTCATGTCTTGCTAAAATAACCGAGGAGAGAGTAGTTGGTAAATCGCAGAAAATTTTCGAAAAAGGGGAGGAGGGAACAACACTGTATGTCATTGTGGAAGGCTCGGTAAGAATTCATGATGAATATAATATAAATGTCCCAAGCAAATCTCTTGCGATTTTGAAAGAGGGTGAGTTTTTTGGAGAGCTCAGTATTTTAGATAATGAAACGAGATCGGCTTCTGCCACTGCAGTGGTCGATTCGGTTCTTTTGGAAATTAGTCAAGGTTCATTCCAAAAGATTATGATCGATAATTTTGATTTGGCTAAGAATTTAATCTCCGCATTAGCTGAAAGAATTCGTAACTTAACAAATAAAATTCAAAATGACACATAAACATACATTTTTAAAACATCTGCGAACAACCACATTCTTGATCTTTTGGAAGCTGAATTTGTTTTATGCATACGGACAAACCGATGCCAGTAAGCAATCCAAAGGAGTCGGTAGCCAAGGAATCTCAAATCTCGGATTAATTGAGGAAATTGACTTTAATTCGGAAACCAAATCTTCAAGCGAGAGTACTTCTTCAACTCAAAGCCAAAGAACTACTGTTCCCATCCAGAAAAAAACCGCACCCGCAACAAGGCCAGTTGCCCCCATCCCTAGCACTAGGCCTAAAGCAGCAAATACTGGTTTTGCAAAATCTCCATCAGCAATATCTACTCCTTCTGCCACGAGCGTACCTGTTCAAAATCAAGTTCCCAAACCACCTGCTCCTATCGGAGCTGAAAATAGCCCCTACTCATTTCATGCGTTCAGGTTAAGCTATATGCAAAGCGATCGTGTACTGGCTTTATTGAAGTCAGTGGGTTATTCAACTGTTGAATACAGTGCAACCCGGGGTGAATCTTTAACCGAAAATATATTCAGTGCACTCGCTTATGCACCCAAGTATCCAATTGTTGTCAAAATGCTAGATTCTTCTAAAACCAGTCTTATGCAGCCTGCATTGGATGGTGGAAGAAGCATGACGGGTATGGATCGATTGGGAGGAACCTACTTGCATTCATCAACCACGGGTGCTCCTGAGCAGAGACTGCTGATTATTTATGAAAAGCAATACCCCGAACAGCTGAATGGTTTGCTAAATTTGTTGCGCAATCAGGTGGATGTCCCTGCCAGGCAAATTGTGATTGAGGCATTGGTCGTGGAAATTAATACCAAAAAAGCACAAGATTTAGGCTTCAAATATAACTTGGTTGATAAAAAAGTGGTTACGAACCTTGACACATCTGACAGTGAAAGAACACTGACCAGTCAATTCAGGTCTGATGATAGTTCTTATTTTCAAGTAAACCCTGAATATAAATATTCGTACACTGATACATATGGTGTTTCTCAACCTTATTATGAACAGCTCTGGTCCAGGACTGTTCCGCTTGGATTTACCGCCACCTTGGATGCCTTTATTTCAGATGGTACAGCCAATGTATTATCAAACCCAACCATTCTAGTGCTTGATGGCAGGCAGGCACTTATTAGGATTGGAACTCAATTCCCTTACCAGCAGATCAGTGTGAATCCAGTTGGAGCGGACAGAATAACCTATCAATATGCAAACACGGGTATTGTCTTAAATATCAGACCTAGAATCTCGGAGGATGGCAGCGAAGTCACCATGCAAACGGAAACAATTGTCAGTAGTGCCATTCCCAACCCGAACCCCGTCATTCCTCCTGAAATTGAGAACAAAACAGTGCAAAGTTTTGTACGGGTTGCAGATAATACACCTTTCATTATAGGGGGTTTGATTGATAAGAAATCTCAGGATGGTTATACGGGAGTACCGATTCTTTCCAAAATTCCGATTTTAGGAAATCTATTTAAATCCAAGAGCGAAAGTACATCCGACCGGGAAGTCATTATCGTACTTACGCCTCATATTATGGATGCGAATGAAAAATCTTTCAGCTATGTAATTCCTAAAGATTCAGAAACATTTGATTCCTTTGATAATGTACTTTTTCGAAATGCATATCGTATTCGGGATGAAGATCTATTCGATCTTTCATTTGCCACCCAAAGTGAATTTTACAATAATATTTTAGCGGAACTTAGAGAGTATAAAAAGACCCATCCTGAAATTCCTGAAGATGATCCTTTGTTTAGCTACTTGAAAGATAAAGTACCGGGCGAGGAAGTAATCGTTCGCCGCTTGATTTGGGAAATTGTACACAAATCAAAATTTCATCAACATATTGCTGATGATCATATTCTTCTTTTTGAAGATAATGAAGATGCCAAGTTCGGAAATAAATTTAAAACGCATCTGCTAAGCAGTTTACTGTCCCGCATTACTGAAAAAACAGATAACTCGCTGGTTTTCAACTTGGCGAACCACAAGGAAAAATCAGCGGGTCCATTTGAACACCCCAGAGCGATCATTTCGCCTGATCAAGTCACTGATCCATCCAATTATATTGAGAGGATGAGTCTGTTGAATGCAGAGGATGAAAATCGAAATCACTTACTTTTATGTCCTAGCGTTTCTCCCCCAGGTGTAAGGGGTGCAACTGCATTAGATGTACTGAAAGGAGTACTGGTATTGAAAAGGATATTGAAATTAAACCACACTATGCCGGTAACCATTAATGAATTCAGAGTGGGGCGCCAAATAACTTTCCCCACCGAACAGGAGTTGAAGGACAAATATCATGTGGTGGATTATGATACGGCTCGCTTCTTTTATGAAGTGATCAATTATTATCCTGAATTTGAACAGGCCTTTAATCGTGATTCAGCGTCTATCATTTTTAAAATGAGAGGCATTGAGAATTAAACAATCTATTTTATAATTTACACTTAAATTAAAGACCTGCATAATCTATTTTAATGGGTAAACATCATGTAATAGGTAACTACTATAGTTTACTTATTATTATAACTGCATCACTGGGCTTAGTTTCTTGTGAAAATTCCAATACGCAGGATAGTCTAATAGATTTAAATAAAAAGGTTATTATTGAGGAATCATTCGATCTTTCCTACGATCCTTTTTTAAACATCTCCAGTCCCGAGGCTCAGTCCCAAGTTTTTTCAAACTTTTTGCTTGCTGAAAAATTTGGTTACTCTCTACCCGGTTCAGTAAAAGCCCATCAATTAGAAGAATTATTTTTAAAAATAAAAAGGGGCTACAGTTTAGAAAAAGGAACAGTAAATTCATTAATAAAACGCCAGTACCATGCCTTTCCTCACGCAATGGATGTATTTGTGACTACCCATTTGTTGTTGAGTTCAGGGGGAGGTGTTTTTCTAACCGATGCAGAGGAAGCAGCCCTTTTGATTGCCGCACTTGGTCATGATGCACTTCATTCAGGTGTTTTTAATTCATTTTTGATTAAAAGTAATCATCCCTATGCTTTGGAGGATGGGAATAAAAGTATACAGGAAAAGAGATCTTTAAAGTTTCTACTCAAAACCCTTGATTCTCAAAAGATTTTAATTCCTGACAATGGCTTGGAGGATCGAGAAAAAAATTCCGCCCTGAATTGCAGGAAATTGATCAAGGCTGCTATCCTGTGGACCGATATGGCCAGACATAAAGAGCAAGTAAAAGCAGTCAATGAGATCTTGCCCATTCTCGTAGATGAACTTAATAAAGCGAGGAAAGATATTCATCAAAACGAGAGCGAGTTGGGTGCCACTCAATTAGATATCACAAAAGGTTTAGATATATCTTCTCAATTGCCTGTCGAAATAAGACATCTGGTGGCTGGTTTCATTTTGCACTGTGCAGATGTTAGTAATCTGGGTAAACCATGGAATATTTCAGAAAAGTGGGCATTTCTCGTATGCTCGGAATTCTTTACCCAAGGAGACTTAGAGAAACAACTAAAGATGGAGGTTTCGATGAATTGTGATCGTGTCACGACATCCATTCCAAATACCCAAATAAATTTTGGTAAATATGTAATTGCAGAGCTTTATGAACTCCTTGCTAAAATAATTAACGACTGTGGAAAGGAAATTATCACAAATTATAAAGCAAATCAAGAGAGGTGGAATTCTCTACTTGCTGAGGAAAAAGAAAGCGGTTCCCGTTATCAATACATTCAACCTTAACCATAAATTTTTCAGGGCGTTGAGAACCATGTCCATTCTTTAAAGCTATCGTTCCGAAGGAAAGAATAGGCTACAAATTACTTTAGCCCAAGCCTTCGATTTCCCAGCCTTTTCTATATTTCTTTTTAACTAAGGCAGTGGCTTCCTTGTTACCTTTGAACGAAAGAGATAGGGCATCCCATACCAGAGTTTCATTCTTAAAGCGGGTAGCAATTCCGCCGAGTAATATAGTTTCAGAAAGGGGACCCGAATAGCCAAAGTTTGCGGAAGGTTCGGGCCCGGCACCGCGAACTGCATCGATAAATTCATGCCAATGATTCGACCCTTCCACGACTTCAATCTTGTGATCAGCAAACTTTTTCTGTGGATAAAGACTGGGCATACCAACATGAGGTACAAGCATAACTCCTTTGGTCCCGATGATCACTGAGCCTTGGCTTGGCAGTTTTTTACCTTCCACAAGATCCGTTACTTCTTTGGGTGGACGAGCTGTACCATCATACCAAGTTACTGGAAGGTTGTCCCCTTTGGAGTAAGGCGTTTTGGGAAATATATAATGAATTTTCGCATCGAAACCCCAATTGTCTTTATTGGGTACTGGACCTTCGGATTTTAGTGAGATTGGATAAGTTAACCCAAGTGCTTTGAAAGTGGGATCATAGATATGGCAACCCATGTCCCCAAAAGTTCCGGTTCCGTAGTTGAGCCGCTTTCTCCACTGACCTGGATGATAATAGCCCTTAATATAATCCTCAAACGGTGCGGGACCGACCCATGCATCCCAATCCAATCCATTGGGCACAGGATCCTTTCTGTCAGGTCTTGGATTGGAGTCACCCCATCTTTTTCCGCTAAAGGAATGGGCATGTACTATCTTCCCAATGACGCCATCATGTACAATTTTAACTGCGGTTCTGTACTCTTTAGATGAGTGAATTTGTATACCCATCTGAGTCATTAGATTTTTCTCTTTAGCGTATTCAGTAAGGGCTCGGGATTCAGCCACATCATGAGTTAAAGGTTTTTGACCATAGACATGAAGCCCCTGTTGCATGGCACTCATCCCCATACATGCATGCATATGATCTGGAGTAGAGACATTTACACAGTCCAAGTGTTTACTTTCCTTGTCCAGCATTTCTCTCCAATCTGCATAAACATTAGTACCCTTAAATCGCTGCTCTGCTTGTCGGCGACGTCCAGGATCGATTTCGGCAATGGCCCGAATCTTGACATTGGGATGATTTTTAATCTGACCTAAATCCGATCCAGCCATTCCAGCGCCGCCAAAACTTGCATGATTGATGGACTCACTGGGGGGAGATTTTGCCCATGAAGTTTGGGCCAAGTATGGAAAGGCAATGGAGCCTGCAAGAGTTTTAAGTGAATTTCTTCTTGTAATCATGATTGGGCTGAAAGTTAGAGGAAGATTAATCATTGACTGAAATCTTTCTAAGGGGAAGGACAATTCCAAATTTTGCAGCTATTTTTTTGACAAAGCTTTTTTGATAGGGAAGAGGGCAAGCGTGCTGCCAATCATTTAGATGAGTGGCAAAACTTTTGATCTTTTTGCCTTTTTGTTCATTCAAGTAGGCACAAGCTGACCAACCTTCAGGGAACTTTTCAAAAAGGGGAAGTAAGCGAATGGCCAGGGATACATTTCTTGGACGATTGACTGGTTCATTACTGAGTGATTTTTCATTTTCTTGAAACCAAACTGGTAAGTCTGAAGGAATTTCACTTTCATATTTCTGAATTCTTTCATTCGCATACTTTGTGAATTCAGGTGCATATTCTATCCAATGAGGATAGGGTGGGTTATGTTTCCAGACTTCTTCTAATCGTAGGAGTGTGTAAAGAGATGAAATTTCTCCAATTGTTTCTTCAAACCAAAGATTAGACGAATCCCCATCTTTATAGCCACAGAGAATATGGCCAATTTCGTGACTGAATTGAAAGGCATATTGACACCAGTACCGGTTCTCGGTGTTAAGGTTAACGATATATTCCCCATTTTTTCCTCTTTGGTAGAGCACGATTGGTCCACTTTCAGAACGTCCAACCCAAATTGGATCGTAAGGGGGCTTACCGCCTAGGGGGAACATTACCTCAGACACACATTTCAAAACCTTTGAAATATCTTCCGGAATTCCTTCGCCCCAATCTTTCGATATTACCTGAATGGAGGGGATCGCTACTATTTTTTCATGGCTTTTTCCTTTTTGGCTCTCTTCTAACTTTTCCCTCGGAGGTGGATATTGGAATGGATGACAGCCAATAAAGCAAAGCCCTATTAATAGAAAAATTATGCAATGAATATGAAACAGGATGTGTAATATTATTTGCTGATCGGCATGAAATGACCAAGCATATGGTCAAACATGACAGGTGGTCCGTTTTGCCTGAATAAAATGTAAAGCCAACTAGAAGAATCGTTTTTATAAAGATAAGGCCATGTAAGTTGGTTTGTCCAAGTCCAACCGTGATCGCGAAACCAAAGCCATATACTGCCTTGAATTGTTGGCGAGACAAAACACCAGCCAAGGTCTGAATGATAAATCCATCCATTCGGGTATTCCTTAAAAACGCCAATCCAGTTTTGCTTCCAACCACCTTGAAGAGGAAGAGCAGTGGGGAAAAGAGACATTTCTTCTGCCTGCTCAATTTCAGGTAATTTAAATCTCTTTTTGTTCCCAAAACTCTCAAAAAGTGAATTCCTGGCATATGTTCGATAATAAATTTTGTCGGAATTGAGTTGAGATAAATTAACACTAATTTCAAAGTTGCCATTCCCTGAAGGAGAAGATGTTGCAATGAAATTTCTAGCATTGGTAAAAAATAAAGAATTACTAATTTGGATGCCCAACTCTAAATTTGAATTATTGCCAGAGGAAAGCATAGTTCCTTTAAAATTGACTGAGTCATTAGATACTAAAGGATTAGCAAGAGTTCTAATAATAGGGGGAAGATAGACTGGAGCAGGTGCAGAAGTGCCAAGCTGGTAGGTTCCCTTAAGCGGGAAGAGGGTCAGCCTGTTGGGGTTGCTAAAATACTGATCGACTGCAATGGGAGCGAGTCCACCAGGCAGAGCGGTGGGGTCGGTACCCATGACATA
>MDTB01173941.1_pt1 | contig 10195 bp, 7 predicted proteins | sample 811161 | NCBI WGS metagenome assembly MDTB01 (sample SAMN05326650, study PRJNA326480) | marine metagenome | isolation source: seawater | place: Mediterranean Sea | collected 2009
CTTATTCATCGAACCATGCAGGTGGAATTTTGGGGGGAATTTCCACCGGGCAGGATGTTATCGTTCGCTTTGCAGTAAAACCAACCTCTTCCATTCTGACACCTCGGAAATCCATAACAAATTCAGGCGAACCCATTGAGGTAATTACAAAGGGCCGCCATGACCCCTGCGTTGGAATCCGTGCAGTGCCAGTCGGAGAGGCCATGATGGCGTGTGTACTTCTCGATCACTTCTTGTTGCATCGTGGTCAAATGGGTGAAGCAAATGGAGGTATAATTGAGTGAACTAATAATTTTTATCTAGCCCAAAACTCGAATTAGACTTATTATAGGCTTATCTCTCTTCTCAACCTAAAAAAAGCAAGACTATGAAGTAAAATCCTCCAAAGGAAATTTTCCAAAATCGAGAAGTTTAGACCGTCTTTCAACTAGTCAAACAAATCGTTGGGTAAGATTTCCCTTGGTAACGACTGATAACAAACTGGGCGTAACCATCTTCGGATTGATAATGTACCTACAGAGGTGGCCCCAAAGTTAGTGGATGCCGGATATGGACCACCATGAACCATAGCGTTACTCACTTCAACACCGGTAGGAAAACCGTTGGCCAAAATCCGACCTGCCTTTCTTTCCAAAATTGGCCTTAGTGCCGATGCCAACTCATTATCACCTTCATCCATTTGAAGTGTAGCAGTGAGTTGTCCTTCGAAGTCTCGTGCAACTTGTAGAAATTTATCTGAAGTAGGTAGTCTCACTACTATACCAAGTGGACCAAAAACCTCGTCAGAAAGATGCTTCTCTTTAGTCCAAATCTTTAAATTTGTCTCAAATAGAGAGGGCAACGCCAAACGTTCATTACAAATCTCTCCTAAAACCTTTCTTAAATTTTCCATAGCCGTTAGTCGTAAAATGCCTTTCCTATACGCTTCTGAAATTCCATCTGTAAGCATAAGCTGTGGTATCTCATTAGATAGGACCTTTTCGGCGGCCGAAATAAAGTTATCCGCGTGTTGGCTTTCAATAAATACCACTCCCGGGTTAGTACAAAACTGACCTACCCCCATCATAAGTGACCCCGCCCAAGCAGCACCAATTTCAAAAGATCGAACCTGAGCCGCTTCAGGTAAAACAAAGACAGGGTTAATGGAGCCTAGCTCACCAAAAAAGGGAATGGGAGTAGGTCGCTTGGAGCATAAATCGAAGAGCGAACGACCACCTCCAATCGAACCGGTGAAGCCGACTGCGCTTATCAAAGGGTTCTGCACCAAAGCTTCACCGACATCGCGCCGGCCACCCTGTACGATTGAAAAAACTCCGTTCGGCATTTTACAAAGGTCGACCGCCTTTCCAATCGCCCTTGCTACAATTTCTGACGTCCCCGGGTGAGAAGAATGGCCTTTGACAATAACAGGACAACCCGCGGCCAATGCACTCGCCGTGTCACCACCCGCAACAGAAAATGCAAGCGGAAAATTGGATGCCCCAAATACTGCTACAGGACCAATTGGGCGTTGAACCATATATAGCTCAGGTCTTGGCAGCGGCTTGCGGTCTGGAAGAACTTCGTCATGCCTTCGATCTAGGTATTCACCTAGTCGAATGTGTTTTGCAAATAGGCGCAATTGTCCAACCGTACGGGCGCGCTCACCCTGCAATCTACTTTCTGGTAAACCAGTCTCAGCAATCCCTATCTTAGTTATTTGTTCACCACATTTATCAATCTCTTCTGCTATTTTTTCCAGAAAAACCGCACGATCCTCGCGAGGTTTTTTTGCAAAATCTTCAAATGCGGCTTCAGCGGCCTCACAAGCATCTGCAACAAGAGATGGAGTACCAGCACAAAATTCTTGTTCCTCACCGTTGACGCGTTTAGATACAAATCTTTGGTTGTTTTTAATCCACCTCCCTCCAATATAATGTTCTCCTGTTATCATATTTTCTATCCCTTAAAGAAGTCCACGTTTCGCCAGATTTTTCATGAACGCAGAAGCACCAAAAACCCAGGGTTTACAATTCTTACTTAAACGCACTTTATTTGAAAGGTTCCCTAGTCCAGAGGCCTCAATCTCAACTCTATCTCCAATCTTGTGCGTAAAACCTTCACCGATGATATCGCGATCAGCTGTTGGGGCAAAAAGTGTCCCCAAATATAGCATTAGCCCATCTGGATACTGATGATTTTCATTTATGGTTTGATTTACAATATCAAGTGGGTCACGACTAATTTCACACATCGATGAATGGCCATTCAAGACGTATCCATCGTTACCAGTGATGGTCATTGATAGTCTTGCCAAGCGCACATCATCCATATTGTAGCTCTTGTCAAATAGGCGAATGAATGGACCTATAGAGGCAGATGCATTGTTGTCTTTAGCCTTAGAAAGAAGCAAAGCGGATCGTCCCTCAAAGTCACGCAGATTTACGTCGTTGCCAATGGCTGCACCTACAGTCAAACCCTTGCTATTAACGGCTAACACAATCTCTGGCTCTGGATTGTTCCAAACAGAGCCAGGATGTAGCCCCACCGAAGCACCCCAACCGACCGTCGAAAGAATTTGCGCTTTTGAAAAAATCTCAGCATCTGGTCCAATACCTACCTCAAGATATTGAGACCATAGACCTTCACGGAGTAATGCATCTTTTACCCGTTGCGATTGTTTTGAACCCGGAATAATGTTGGATAGACTTTCCCCAATAAGGCTCCCGATACGCGCACGTATTTGAGCTGCTGCATTGGGATCGCCCCCAGCGCGTTCTTCGATTACACGCTCAACCATAGACTTTGCAAAAGTCACACCAGCCGCCTTCACCGATTGCAAATCATTTGGAGCAAGGAAATGAAGTTTGGAAGGATCGCTGTCAGCCTCTAAACTTTCTTTTTCTAATTCTTTGAGCGAACAGATTGTTCTTCCTTTTGCATTATTTACAAAACTTGATGGATCATCAGCTTCTAGAACTTCACACATTGTTATAAGTTCTCTGGATGTGATGTCCACAATTTTTCCTTGCCGTAATGTTACTAAAATCGGTCCAATCGAAGGCTCCCATACTCGACCGACAAAACATCCGCTGACTTGACTCAAGTTAGTGCTGGTCATCTCAAGAAATCCAATGTGAACGGTCCCCCAGAGCTATATGTATAGACTTAGTTTCCATATATTCTTCAACGCCCATAGTGCCACATTCACGCCCAGTTCCAGATCTTTTAAATCCGCCCATCGGTTGCTCTGGACCACCAACTATGGTTGTATTAATCCAACATCTCCCAGCCCTCATCTTACGAATGACACCAATTGCCTTATCTATGTTCTTACTCCAGACCGAGGCAGCAAGGCCGTATTTAGTATCAAGCGCCATAGAAATTGCCTCATCTGCAGTTTTAAATGTCATTATAGATAAAACCGGACCAAATATTTCATCAACTGCAATAGCCATGTCAGAAGTCACATCTGAAAATACCGTTGGAAGAATAAACTCTCCGTCTAAACCTGCAACCACAGTCCCTCCACTATCCATAGATGCGCCTTCGGCTTTCCCTTTCTCAATATATCCGAGTATTTTATTTAAATGCTTCGGTGTAACGATTGCTCCCATCTGTGTATCTGAGTCGAGAGGATCTCCAATTTTCAATCTTGATAGCTTTTCTATTAGTCTGGTTTTAAATTCATCAACTATTGAGGATTCAATGATTAGACGAGAACCCGAAACACAGCATTGTCCAGCATTGAAGCACATACCAAAAACTACACCATCCACCGCATCTTCAAGATTTGCATCAGAAAAAACAATTTGTGGGTTTTTGCCACCAAGCTCCAATGCAACCTTTTTGATGTTTGATTTTGATGCTGCCAAAATTCGCTTACCAACCTCATTAGATCCAGTGAACGATACCATGTCAATGTCCAAATGGTTTGAAATTGCCTCACCAACAGTAGGCCCAGTTCCCGTTATTACATTATAGACACCCTTTGGAAGTCCTGCGTTTGATAAAATTTCTGCAAATATTAGACTTGTGGTCGATGTCATCTCCGAAGGTTTTAGTACTACCGAACATCCCGCAGCAAGTATAAAGGGTAGCCGTTCCGCTAAAACTATAAAAGGGAAATTCCACGGCGTTATCAATCCAACTACGCCGATAGGTTGCTTCGTAGTAAAGCCAACCATGCTTTCCCCATACGAATTATATGTTTCACCCTTAACAATTCTAGCCATGCCTGCCGCAGCTTCATAATGATCTGCTGCTGCATCAATTTCAGCTCGTGCTTGACTAATTGGTTTTCCTGTTTCTAAGGTTTCCCAAAAAGCCAATTCATCAACTCGATTCCTAATTTCTTCCGCAGCTCTTATGAGAATTTTTGCGCGTGTAGCTCCACTTGTCTCCGACCACACATTTTCAAACGCTTCACGAGCAGTAACTACTGCCTCATTAACATCATCAATAGTACAGAGCACAATTGAACTAACTGGCGATCCATGACCAGGGCTCAATCTTTCAAGCCGATCCCGTGTACCAGGGTCCCTCCAATCCCCACCAATAAAAAAACTGTTTTTACGGACTCTTTCCGGAACAGACTGAAACATTAATTAACCCTTTTTCATTTTACTCGAAAGTACTTGAGAACATCACTTATTTTACCACTTGAGTAACTAGCAACCGCCATTGTTAGCACGACCCCAATAACTATCCGCTGCCAGTAAGGGTTAACACCTAGCAAATTGAAAGCGTTAGCCATCATTCCGATTATTAGGGTTCCACACAATGTTCCTATCACCGTTCCAATACCACCCATTAGAGATACACCACCTATGGCCGCAGCAGCAATAGCATCGAGTTCCCACCCAACACCTGTACGAACTGCTTCACCAGATTGCATTCTTGCAACCAACAAAAGACCCGCAAATGCTGATAAAAATCCACTGATCGCATAAGTAAGAATTTTCACACTAGCGACATTTATACCTGCAAGTCTTGCCGCTTCTTCGTTTCCACCAACCTGGTAAACTTGACGACCGAGGTCAGTAAAACTGAGAAAGATGGCGGAAATGAAACAAGCTAAGAAAAATAAAATTGCCGGAACAGGAAAACCAAAAATTGTCCCATCCGCCAAAAGAAATAGTTCGTCAGGCAAAGTACCAAAAATCGGACGGCTGTCTGAATAAGCCATCGCAATTCCTCGTACTACGGCCATAGTAGAAATTGTGACTATTATAGGTTGAAAATTAAATGCGGTAATTAAATAACCGTTTATCACACCGATTAATATGCCAGCTAGCAAGGCAATATGGATACCCAAAATGGGTGGTAATGTAGCAGAGAGCCCTGCGATAATTACCGATGAAAATGCAACAACGGACCCTACCGAAAGATCCAGGCCGCCACCGATGAGAACAAAACACATCCCCAAGGCAACGAACCCCAGCAATGAAGCTTGCTTCATGATATTCATTAAATTCCCACTATCCAGAAAAGTTGGTGAAAGGCCGCCAAAAGCTATGGCCATTAATATTAGGACAATAATAAAAGGATATTTCTTAAAAAGATGCACTACTATCAATCCTCCACGCGAATAGTTTTGACGATACCAAATTCGAGAATGTCGAAATTACGTTCAATATCTAAGTCAAGATCAAAACTGCCCGTTTTTATTGCTTCCACATTTGCAATCAAAATCATAGGCTGATCGATTTGCGAATATTTCCATGCTCTTCGCCCCCAGAACTCGGTGTTAGATCTAGGATTAGGAACTACCTTGATTAGCTTGAAACCTTTCCAGAAACTTAGCGCAGTCATTATTGAAAAGACACCAGAATTGCTCCCATTCGGCTTTAGTTCTATTTTTATATCGAAACGTTCTCCAAGCGAGACTCGTTCAGGTAACGAAATACCATCCGTTTTAACGATAACTGGTGTGTTTTCAGGAATGCCACCGCCTTCTGCAGCCTTGGCCGCTGCACGCAGTTGGTTTAAATAGATCCTACCCTCCTTTGTGGCGTCAGTTTCTGGAAAATTGGCTTCAAGTAGTGCAAAAACTTCTTCAAATTTTTCGGCATTGCCGGTTTCTTGCAGCAAGCTTATGTAATTTTTTAAAATATCATAACGAATTTCGCTAGAAATCAACCCAGATGATACCTCTTTTAAAAGTTTAGCATAGGAATTTTCAGCCAGAGCAAGATCTCCTAATCCGCGTGCAGCGTTAGCTATTCCAACCCGGGACAGCAGTACATATTTACTTTCGGGAAAACGTTCGATTACCTCCTCATAAAGAGGAATTGCTCGATGATATACGCGGGTGAGCTCCAAATTATTGGCTCGAGTGTAAGGGGCTTTTGCGAGATCGATTTCAAATAATGAGGATACCGAAAAAAATAGAATGCCATTCACAAAAATTATAATTGCCGCTACCAGAGATATTGGTTTTAGCCACGTTTTGCCAGAACCAATAGCTGGGAAAAAATTGCGAATTTTAAAATTTGAAAAACCACGATCACTCATAGCTTGAAGCATTACAGCAACTATAATTATAGAACCCTTGGCTACCTGCTGCCAGGACGGCCCAACGCCAAGGAGATTGAATAAGTTTGCCACGATCCCGATTATCAAAGCTCCCACAAATGCACCCCAAACTGAACCGCTTCCTCCTCTTATCGATGTGCCCCCAATTACAACTGCAGCAATAGCGTCCAATTCCCAAAAAATGCCTGCTTGCCCAGGCTCGCCGGACTCCATTCGACTAGTAAGGATTAATCCTGAGAACCCAGCCAATAAAGCGCAGTAAAGGTAAGTTTTGAACTTAACGCGCGAAACATTAATTCCCGAAAGGCGCGCTGCAGTTTCATTAGCGCCTATAGCGTAAACTTCACGGCCAAATACCAGCCAACGCATCATGTACCATGTAAGGATTGTGATACCTAGAAATATAATCGATGGCACGGGTATACCTAAGACCAACCCACGCGAAAGCACCATGAAGAGGTCCGGGTAATCTGCATAAATTGGTTGCCCTCCAGTATACACCAGACCAGCACCTCTCGCTATGGTCATCAAAATAAGTGTTGCCACGAAGGGTTGGAGCCCAAGCCAACTCACAATGACGCCGTTTGCAAAACCTACAGACAGGGCCACAAGGAGCGGCAAAAAAATGAATAGAACAATTGGAGCTTGGCTAACCCACAAGCTAGCCGCAACGGCCCCAGTCAAGGCAACTACAGAACCTACTGAAAGATCAATGCCGCCCCCTATAATAACTACGTTCATGCCTATTGCAATAATGCCAATTAGGGAGGCAGCGCGGATTACATTAATAATATTCTCTAACGTCCAGAAATGCTCTGAAACTAGGCCCGCGACAATCACCAATACAAATAATATTACAAAATTTCCACGGGAGACAAATGCCCTTAGTGCGTCAATCATTTAGGCGCCTCCCTTTGAGACTTTCCCATAGCATTAAGCATTATCCTATTCAGATCAAATTGGGCTCGCTCATAAACGTTGGTCACCGATCCGAGGTGCATGCAAACTATTCTATCGCAAACTCTAATGAGCTCTTCTATGGCCGATGAAATGATTATGACTGAGCTACCTTGCGAAGTAAGTGTCCAAATTAAATCAAAGATTGTTTCTTTAGCCCCAACATCAATGCCTCGAGTTGGCTCGTCTAGAAGATAAATATCCGTACCTGAACCTAGTAGTTTAGCCAACACAACCTTTTGTTGATTACCTCCACTTAAATCGGCCACAGGTTGTGCAAGGTTCGCATATTTTACTAAAAGTCTTTCGCAAAGTTCTGTAGCCGTTGCCGTTTCATCACGAAGATTAATGCCCAGTATGCCAGAGTGCTTTGAAAGCGAGGGTAATGTTGCATTTTGACCGATAGACATCGAAAGAATCAAGCCCTGTGTCTTTCTATCTTCAGGTGCCAGACCAATCCCTAGGTCTAAGGCGTGCCTTGGTGAAGGTACATAAGCCATCGAGCCGTTTATCTCTAAAGATCCGAAATCCACTTGGTCAGCGCCATAAAGGGCGCGCACTAATTCCGTCCTCCCAGCACCCATCAAACCAGCTAAGCCTAGCACTTCACCTTTATATAAAGAAAAATCTACGTTATTGATTTCGGGAAGTCTTTTTAGCCCTCGGACTTGCATTACCACCTTTTCTTGGTTTCTTGCACTTCGCTGTAATTCTGTTTGACTTTTCATAACTCGGCCAAGCATCATCTCCACCAAATTAGTTTCATCTATTTGGCCTATTTCAGATTTACCAACATAATTGCCATCTCGGAGAACGAAAAGTCTGTCACAAATCTCAAAGATTTCGTGAAGATGGTGCGTTATTAAGATAACTGCTATACCCTCAGATTTAAGAGATCTCACTATCTCAAAAAGGCTAGCGACTTCGTCTTTGGAAAGGGAAGCCGTTGGTTCGTCCATTATTAGAAGGCGAGATTTTCTACTAAGCGATTTGGCAATCTCAATTAATTGCTGTTCTGCTACACTAAGCCCGCCAGCCTTTTCATCGAGTGATGCTGTTAAGCCAAGCCGTGATAGAATTGTTTGCGCCTCTTCACGCATTTTACCCCAATCCAGCACCCAACCCTTATTCTTTAAATGCCCAAGAAAAACATTTTCAACCACACTTAGTTCAGGGACAATCATCAACTCTTGGTAAATTGTGCAAATGCCAGATTTCTGGGCGTCAAGGGGTCCCTTTAACGAAACTTCTTTTCCGTCTAAATACAATTCACCTTCATCGGGCTGAATAGCACCAGAGAGAATTTTCATTAATGTTGATTTACCAGCACCATTTTCACCGACAACTGCTACTACTTCTGCTTCGCCAATTTCAAAGTCGACTCGCTCGAGGGCTTTAACGCCCGGATAAAATTTGCTGATGCCCCTTGTCTGTAGAAGCATAACTTTATCCAACTCCAATGGCGCCTTTTTTTTGTAGCGCTTCTATTTCTTTTTGCGAAAGACCAAGACCACTCAGAACATCCGTGGTTTGTGCTCCTAATTTCTGCGGTGCTAATCGCACTGGAGCAATGTTTCCATCATATCGCACAGGGTTTGCCAAAAGAGTTATCTCCTCGCCCGTCCAAGCCTCAACCCTCATCAAATCGCCATTATGAATTTGCTGAGGATCATTCGCCAATTTACTATAGTCATTGACTTGAGTGAACCAAATGTCTTGAGCATCAAAAATTTCGGCCCATTCATCAAATGTTTTTGTTTTTAATTTCTTAGCAAAGAACGCAGATATCTCTTCTCTCCTTGCGAACGCTTCATTTTGTTCTGCTTGAAATTCCCCTTTTGCGCCAATCGCCTCCAACATCACCGGGAGGTTTCCTAAAGAAAGTCCAACATAACTGTCTGAGGTCTCGTAAATACCGTAGGGCGCCTCGTGGTACCAACTACCTACATGTTCTGGCTGCTGCGCAGTTGACGGCCTATCCCCGTTAAAAAAGCATACGAGTGACTCAGCCTGTAAATTTAATGCAGATGAAAACAAATTGACATCCACACGCCCTCCTTCTCCCGTGCGCGCTTTTTTGACCAAAGCTCCAAGAATGCCCGCTGCAAAAATCATCGCCCCATGGTGATCAATAGCAGATGTTCCTACGAGACGGGGAACTTGTCCCTCCTTTCCAGTTATCCAGGCAAGACCTGAAAGCGATTGCGCAATCATGTCCTGACCAGGGCGATTTACATATGGGCCATCAGCACCGAATCCGCTGGCTGATGCAAAAATAACGCTTGAATTCAGCTCCTTTAGTGCATCGTAGCCCAAACCAAGTTTATCCATTACACCTGGTCGAAAGTTTTCAGCAACAATATCAGCGCTAGAGCAAAGTTTTCTCGCAATTTCGAGTGCTTCAGGATCCTTCAGGTTGAGACAGACACTTTTTTTGTTTCGATTAGCTACTAATTCCAGCGTTGTTTCACCTCCGGCCTTTTTTGCATTGCTGCCACCCCAATGTCGCTGAAAAGCGCCATTCAAAGGTTCAATGGCAATTACTTCTGCACCCAAATCAGCAAGAAACTGAACACCAAGTGGTCCCATCAAAAAGTGATTAAAGCTTACGATTCGAATTCCTTCGAGTTGCATAATGTTTTAGTCCTTTTTACCTTAACGAGTTACTTGTCAGTTATCATAAAACTTTGGAGGACGTTTTTCAAAAAATGCAGATAAACCC
>MDTB01178904.1_pt1 | contig 10195 bp, 12 predicted proteins | sample 811161 | NCBI WGS metagenome assembly MDTB01 (sample SAMN05326650, study PRJNA326480) | marine metagenome | isolation source: seawater | place: Mediterranean Sea | collected 2009
AATTGTGCCTTCTGATTATGCTTTTTATCAAATAAGAAAATTGACTATTGGCGCAACTATAGCATCCATGATTGCCTATTTAAGTGCTCAATTTGTTGACGTACGTATTTTTCATTTTTTGAAAAAAAAAAACAGGAGATAAAAAACTATGGTTGAGAAACAATGTCTCTACTATTATTAGTCAATTAATTGATAGTATTGCCGTGATACTAATTACCCATTTTTTAGTAGATGGACTGCCTAAATTAGCAAATGGAGAACTCACTCATTCTCTTATATATTTTATTCTTTCTGGATATTTATTTAAACTAGTAATAGCTTTATTAGATACTCTACCATTTTATTACCTGACAAAAAAGTTGAAAAAATACATTTAGTTACGCTTTAAAAGCTCAATATCGGAAACTAACTCTTTCATAGATTCAACATCGGTCCCATCATAAAATCCTCGTATTCTTTGTTTTCTATCAACTAGAACTATATTTTCAGTGTGAATAAAATCTGCCTGAGAGCCGTGATCAAAGTTCAAGTCGTTAACATCTGGTGCAACTAAATAATTTTTTCTCGCAAGCCTGTATAGTTCTCTTTTATCTCCTGTTAAGAATCTCCATGTTTTATGATTTGCCTTATAACTTTCTGCATATTGATAAAGCACATCAACATTATCTGCTTCAGGCCAAACCGTATGAGATAAAATTAAAAAATTAGTATCTGTTTTAAATTGTTGATGAATATCTCCTAAGTTTTTTGTCATTTTTAGACATATCCCAGGACATGAAACAAAGAAAAAATCGGCAACTACAATTTTATTCTTTAGTAAATTTAAATTCACCTTTCTATTTAGTTGATCAATTAAGTTAAAGTTGGTGATTTTGTGACCAATACAATTTCTGTAGAGCGAGCTGTCATATAGCTCTGGATTAACATCGCAAGGGGATAATACAGGAAGTTTTTTGACATTCATTAAGTCATTATTAATGTAAATAATGATGCTAACTCCAACCAAAAAAATAACAAATACGGCTAATATTCTTTTCATTTCCTTTAAACTTTCACAAACACTTTTCCTATGAATTTTCCTTCTTCAACATCTTGATGAGCATCTGCTATTTCATTAAAATTAAATTCATGATTGGCTTTTGGTTTGATCTTATTTTCTAACATCAAAGAAATTAATTCTTCCAGTGCATTGTTTAATTGTTGAGGGTTTTTATCTCCCAATGCCAATAAATTAAGCCCTTGTATTGATTGTGAGTTTAAAAGTAATTTAGCTGGGTGAATTTTCCCTATTTTAAAGAGTTGTAATAAAGTAAAAAACAGCCCTTTTTTCTGATTTGTTCTATCAGAAATTCCAAAAAATACTATTTGTCCACCAATATCTAATAACTGTATGTCTTTCTTGAAAGTATCTCCACCAACAGAATTAAAACTTGCTTGAATTTTTTCAGGTTTAATCTTTGAAAAATAATCTTCATTTGTAGTAACAATCGGAATGTCAACTCCATTACTTTTAAGATACTCAACCTTATTTTGAGATCTAGTTAACCCAATAACTTTGAGTTCTTTTAGTTTTGCAAGTTGTGTTATTGCAGTTCCTACACCCCCTGATGCTGAATGTATTAAAATAGTGTCTGATTTTTTTAAGCTCGAGCAACTTTCCAATGCTAAAAAAGCAGTACAATATTGCGTCGCTAAAGCCAAAGCTTGACCGTCTGAAATAATTGATGGAACTTCTTTTATAGTCGAAATATTTGATTTTACATATTCTGCATAGCCTCCAAATCTTGTTAATGAAAGAACTCTTTTCCCAACTAAATAATCATGTGATTGATCATGAACTTTAATGACTTCCCCAATTACTTCATATCCTAAAATTGCTGGTAAAGGTGGAGTTGCCCTATATAAACCTTTTCTAGCCATGATGTCCGCAAAATTTAATCCAAATGCATGGACCTTTATCAAAACATCTTCATTATCAATGAGAATAGGTATATCGACATTAGCTTCTTTAAAAGCTTGCTTAGCGGAACCGTAACTTACTAAATGAATGGCCTTCATTAACTAAAAAGTTGATTAGAATTAACTTCTTCGTACCCTATGTCAATTAATAAATTAGTATTTTCTGAAGCCATTACTGCTAATTGATCACAAATCTCATTTTGTGCATGGCCAGCATGACCCTTAATCCACCTAAAACTAACATTATGTTTAGGGTACACCTTTAAAAACCTTTTCCAAAGGTCTTGATTCTTTTTTCCTTTAAAGTTTTTTTTTCTCCAATTGAAAACCCATTTTTTTGAAACTGCATCAACAACATATTTAGAATCAGAAACGACCAATACCTCATATCCTGGTTTTTTTAAACTTTCTAAACCGACTATCACAGCCAATAGTTCCATTCTATTATTAGTGGTATGTCTAAAACCTTGAGAAATTTCTTTATAATGCTTGCCTGCACTTAACACAATACCATAGCCTCCTTTTCCTGGATTTCCTTTTGCTGATCCATCAGTATAAATAGTAATTTTCATCTTTCTATAGGATTGAGTTCATCTCCACAATATTTACAGTATTCTGCATCATCTTCATGGCTGTCTTTGGCACATGATGGACAGGATTGAGTATTTAGGTTTGTTCTAGCTAGTTCAACAGAAATCATTCCTGTGGGAACCGCAATTATAGCATAACCCAATATCATAATAATTGATGCAAAAAACTGTCCTATTGGCGTATGTGGTGCAATGTCTCCATAACCAACAGTTGTCAGGGTCACAATTGCCCAATAAATACTCCTTGGAATTGATGTAAAACCGTGAATTGGATCTTCAATCAAGTATATAATTGTACCCATTAAAGTTACAATCGATAAAATAACAAATAGAAAAACAATGATTCGCTGCTTACTTGCAATGAAAGCTTTTTTTAATGCAGCAGCCTCTTTAATGTATCGAATCAACTTTAAAATCCTGAAAATCCTAATTAATCTAATGGTTCGAATTGTTTTAATTGAAGATAAAGTATTTGCACCCATAAAGAAGCCTAAATATGAAGGGATTAAAGCCAATAAATCAATAATACCATAAAAACTAGTAATGTATTTTAATGGTTTTTTTACTGATATAATTCTAAGTATATACTCAATTGAAAATAAAAAAGTAAAAAACCATTCAGCAATCTCAAAATACCTACCATACGAAAGGCTATATAACTCTACACTTTCTAGCATTACGGCAGCTACACTTAAAATTATCATCACCAATAATGAAATATCAAACAGCTTACCCATCGGGGTATCTGCTTCAAAAATAATTTCATGTATTTTTCTTTGTATCTTACTCATTGCATAAACGCTCAATAATCTGAGGGTATTTTGACCACTCTAATTGACTAATCTTACCTTTAAGAGAAGATAAAGTTTCATTTTCTTCTAAAAATAGAGGGAATTGGGCAATTATTTTACCTTCATCGTAGTCTTCATTAACATAGTGAAAGGTAATTCCAGTCGTTTTTTCTTTATTACTCAAGACCATCTTATGTACATGGTCTCCATACATTCCTTTACCCCCATATTTTGGTAATAATGAAGGATGAATATTCAAAATTTTTCCATTAAAAGAATGTATAAACAATTCGGGTATTTTTAGCAAAAAACCCGCTAAAACAATTAAGTCAATCTTATAATTATTTATAGAGCTGAGTAAAATTGAAGAAGTCTCTAGTTCTTTTTTAGAAAATTCTAAAGTTGGTACAGAATAATTGTTGGCATGAATGAGTGCGCCAGATTTAGAGTTATTGGAAGCTACAAGAGCAATTTTAATCTTTGGATGATTTCTGAAATAACAGAGTATATTTTCAACATTTGAACCTTTTCCTGATGCAAGTAGAGCTACGTTCACAATATATTTTTTAGAAATATAAAAATAGAAAAGTTATTCGTCAAGTTTAATAATTGAACAAGTTTAAAGAAAAGTATTTTGTTCAATACAGGAAATGTTATTTATTTGCAGTTCAAAACAATTAAAAAAACATAAAATGTCAGACGTACAATCTAAAGTAATATCTATCATCGTTGATAAATTAGGAGTTGACGAGGGAGAAGTAACTACTGAAGCAAGCTTCACAAATGATCTTGGAGCGGATTCATTAGATACCGTTGAATTAATAATGGAATTTGAAAAAGAATTCAATATTGCTATTCCAGATGAGCAGGCTGAAAATATTCAAACTGTTGGAGATGCAATATCTTACATTGAAGAGAATAAATAATTAGGTCTAATCTACCTTTCAAGTAAAATTAAGTTATGGAAAAGAAACGAGTTGTTGTAACTGGTTTAGGTGCCTTAACACCAATTGGTAATAATGTTGACGATTATTGGAATAATCTAGTCGCTGGGAAAAGCGGGGCAGATGACATTACTAAATTTGATGCTGAGTTATTTAAAACCAAATTTGCTTGCGAAGTAACTGGATTTGACCCATTAGAAATTATGGATAGAAAAGAGGTTCGAAAATTGGATCTCTTTTCAATTTATGCCATGGCTACAGCTCATGAAGCAATTAATGATTCCAACCTTAACCTGGAAACTGTTAATTTAAACAGAGGAGGTGTCGTTTGGGGTTCAGGTATTGGTGGCATGAAAACATTCCAAGAAGAATCTTTTAACTTTAATGAAGGTGATGGCACACCAAAATTCAATCCATTTTTTGTGCCCAAAATGATTGTTGATATTGCTGCTGGCCATATTTCTATTAAATATGGGCTCAAGGGACCAAATTATGCTACTGTTTCTGCCTGTGCATCCTCAACTAATGCTATTATTGATGCCATGATGCTTATTCAGTTAGGCAAGTCAGACTTTATTGTAACAGGTGGTTCTGAAGCAGGTGTAAATATTACAGGTATAGGAGGATTCAATGCTTTAAGAGCATTATCCACTAGAAATGACAGCCCACAAACAGCTTCCCGTCCATTTGATGCTACAAGAGATGGATTCGTACTAGGTGAAGGTGCTGGTTGTTTAATTCTTGAAGAATTAGGACATGCTGAAGCCAGAGGAGCTAAAATATATGCGGAAGTAGTTGGTGGTGGATTAACTGCTGATGCTCACCATATTACTGCACCTCATCCAGAAGGATTAGGAGCTATCAATGTTATGCGTCTTTCATTAGAGGATGCTGGAATGTCTCCAGAAGACATTGATTACATTAATGTACATGGCACCTCAACTCCACTTGGAGATATCGCTGAAACTAAGGCAATTAAAGAAGTTTTTGGTGAGCACGCCTTCAACCTTAATATCAGTAGTACTAAGTCTATGACTGGCCACTTACTTGGAGCAGCTGGAGCTATTGAAGCCATCGCTAGTATAAAAGCAGTTCAAGAGGGAATTATTCCTCCAACAATTAATTTTGAACATGAAGATGAGAATATTGACTATAATCTTAATCTCACACTGAATAAGGCTCAAAAACGAACTGTTAATGCAGCATTGAGTAATACTTTTGGATTTGGAGGACATAACTCCTCAGTTATTGTTAAAAAATACAATGCTTAGACTTTTTTTAAAAAAAAAGAAATCAGCAAACTTATCACCTTATTTTATTAACTTCTTAAAGACTGATTTAGGCATCAATCCTAATAATGAATTTGTGTATTTAGAAGCCATTACTCATAGCTCTTACAAAAATATTAGTGGTAAAAAAATTGACAATGAACGTCTTGAGTTCTTAGGAGATGCTTTTATCTCAATGGTTGTGGCTGACTATCTATTTAAAAAATACCCAACTCAACAAGAAGGTTACTTAACCAAATTAAGATCTAAAATTGTAAGTCGTGAGCAGCTCAACAAATTTGGTATTGCTATTGGTCTAGAAAAACACCTCTTGTACCAAAAAGGAAAAAATACTTATAAATCATTAGTTGGTAATGCTTTTGAAGCTTTATTTGGAGCTATAGTCATTGATAAGGGATATGTTAATGCAAAAAATTGTTTTGAAAAGTTCATTTTAAATAATCATATTGATCTCAATAAAATTCTAAAAGAAAATAGAGACTACAAAAGTGAATTAATTATCTATTTTCAAAAAAAAGGAGAAAATATTATTTTTAAAACTGAAAATAGCTATGAAAATATAGAAGATAATAATTTTAGATCTAAAGTTATTTCCAATGGAAAAAATATTGGACAAGGAGATGGTTCTTCAAAAAAGTCAGCTGAGCAAAATGCATCAAAAAAAGTGCTTAGCGAACTTTTGTCATCTTGAGAAATCCTACTTCTTTGGGAGTTAAGAATCTCCAAGTACCTCTAACTAATTCATTTTTTTTAATTCCTGCAAATTCTATTCTGTCAAGGTGTAGTAGTTTCTTGTCAAAATATTCCATTGTTCTTCTGATCACTCTGTTTTTTCCAGAATGAAGAGTAACAATAAGCTGAGTTCTATCTGTCTCTTGACGACCATATTTTACTTCGTCATACTTTACCTCATCCTCTTCTAATTTGATTCCCTTTGTCATTTCTTTAAGACAATCAGGGTGAATGCTGCTTTCTAACTGAACGACATATTTTTTTTTCACCCCAAAACTTGGATGAGTTAGCCTTTTTGTTAAATCCCCGTCATTAGTAAGTAAAAGTAAGCCTGTAGTGTCTCTATCCAATCTTCCAACTGGATATAATCTTTCCGAACAAGCACCTTCAATTAAATCAATTACGGTTTTTCTGTCATGGGTGTCTTTAACGGTAGTAATATAATTTTTAGGTTTATTGATTAAAATATATTTTAACCTTTCAGCTTTAAGTAGTTTCCCATTATAAGATACTGAATCATTTTCAGAAACCTTGGTACCCAAAGCAGTGACAACTTTTCCATTGATTGTTATTTTACCAGCACTTATTAATTGATCTGCCTCTCGTCTTGAACACACTCCGGCATCTGCAATATATTTATTTATTCTAATCAAAATCGGGTGAAAAAAATTCTTTTAGGTGGTTCAATTTAGCTGTTTTTTTACTCGCATCAATATATATAAGATCAAATCTTATGTTTAAATCTATTTCATTGCTAGTAATGAAATGATGGGCAGCTTTAATAATTCTTTTTTTTTGGGCTTCAGAAATTAATTCTTCAATAGGTAAAATCGTATTTTTTCTTGATTTAACTTCAAAAAATACCAATGTTGAACCTTTTCTTGCTATTATATCTATTTCGCTTTTATGGTGTCTCCAGCTCTTATTAATGATTTTATAACCTATACTTTCTAGATAGTTTACTGCTTTTGCTTCTCCGAGTTTCCCAAAGTATAGGGATTTATCTTTCATTAAAATATTATTAGACTGACAATAAATTATATTATTAATCGATTAAATTTGATGATATAAAATAATAAATATAAAAATGAAAAAACTAATTATTCTTTTCGCATTGGCCCTAATTGGGAACCTAAATGCTCAAATAAAATCGCCTCAACCAAGTCCAACTGCAACTATTTCTCAAGCAGTAGGTGTTTCAAATATATCCATTGAATATTCTAGACCAGGGGCAAAAGGCCGTGAAATTTTCGGTGGTTTAGTTGCCTATGATAAAATGTGGAGAACGGGAGCCAATAAGGCCACGAAAATAACATTTGAAGAAAATGCACTTTTTGGAAGTGAAAAAGTAAGAAAAGGGGAGTATTCCCTATTTACAATACCTGGCAAAGAAGAATGGACTATTTTATTAAATAGCAATACAGAATTGTGGGGAACAGGGAAATACGATGAAGAAAAGCAAGCTTGCCAAATCAAAGTGCCTGCAACTAAAACAACTGATTTTACAGAAACATTTACAATTGAATTTGGCTCTTTTAGTTCTTTTAGTGCCGAAATAATTTTAAGCTGGGCAAATACCAAAGTTACTATCCCAGTGAAAACAATGGCAGCTAAGAAAATAGAAAAGCAATATCTTGATTTATTAGTTAAAGGTCCATCTGCAAATTCTTACTACAATGGAGCGAGATTTTTTCTTGAAAATGATTTAGATATGGAAATAGCTTTGAAGTGGATCAATATCGCCATTAATAAAAAAGACGAGGCTTTTTGGATGCATTACAGAAAAGCTGAAATTTTAGCAAAACTTGGGAATGATAAGGAAGCCCTTGAAACAGCAAAAGCTGTAATGGAAATGGCTAAAGAAGCTGAAGATGATTATGGCTATACTGCAAAAAGCAAAAAATTAATTAAAGAAATTAAGTCAAGGTAATTTTATGATTTTTATTTTGGGTCAGTTGTATAATTGACCCAAATAGAATCACTAATAGACAACCAATTACATTGTACCATAAATAACCCATTTCAATCCATTTAGGAGTATCTTCCAGTGTGTTTAAGAAATGAATGAACATCACTACAAGTTCAGCAATAATTGCTCCATAAAACACAGCATTTGATCGTATTTTTTTAAAATAAAATGCGACAATAAAAATTCCAAGTATAGTCCCATAAAATAAAGACCCCAATAAATTTACTGCTTGTATAAGATTCTCAAATAAAGAGGCTGATGTAGCAAATAAAATAGCTAAAATACCCCATATAAAAGTGAAGGCTTTTGAAGATAATAAGTAATGCCTGTCATTACCAGATTTTTTTACTGATCTCTTGTATATATCTATTGTGGTGGTAGAGGCTAAGGCATTTAGTTCAGAAGCTGTTGAGGACATAGCGGCACAAAACATTACAGCAAATAATAATCCGATAACTCCGTGTGGTAGATGGTTCATAACATAGGTCATAAAGATATAATCCTTGTCATTCGTCTCAGCCGAAGGATTATTCTTTTTTACTAAATCTTTTACCTCATTTGATATATTCTTGAGCTCTTCATTAGACTGATTAACTTTTGATTTAAAAATTGCTATCTGTTTGTTGTCTTTGGCCTCTTCTGCATCAACCAATTGAAAAATATGGGCTGTTTTTTCTTGATGAATGATTTGATGCTGATTTTCTAAGGCTTTTAAGTCTTCTGAATAAACAGATGTTTTTAATTTATCTAATTCCACTTTATTAAAAAAAACAGGAGGTTGATTAAATTGATAAAAGACAAATACCATAATTCCAATGAATAAAATTATAAATTGCATGGGAACTTTTAATAGCCCATTCATAATTAATCCTAACCTACTTTGGGATAAAGATTTGCCAGATAAATAACGTTGCACTTGAGATTGATCGGTCCCAAAATAAGAGAGAAAAAGGAATAAAGCAGCGGTGGTACCTGTCCAAAAATTATAACGGTCATCTAAAGAAAAATCGAAGTTAACCATGTTTAATTTACCCATGTTTCCAGCAATGTGCATAGCATCAATAAAAGCGATATTTTCAGGTAACATATTAAGCACCAAAACACCAGCTAAAATCATTCCACCCATCATTACTACCATTTGGTGTTTTTGAGTTTGAGTTACTGCTTTTGTACCACCAGAAACAGTGTAAATAATAACGAGTAAACCAATGAAAATATTTGTTAAAGTAAGATTCCAATTTAAAAGTGTTGAAAGAATAATAGCTGGAGCATAAATAGTAATTCCAGCTGCTAAACCTCTTTGGACTAAAAATAAAAGTGCTGCTAAAGTTCTAGTCTTTAAATCAAATCTTGTTTCTAAATATTCGTAAGCAGTAAATACTTTGAGTTTATAAAAAATAGGTAGAAATGTGACAGATAATATGATCATTGCTATTGGTAAACCAAAATAAAATTGAATGAATCGCATTCCATCAGAATAGGCTTGTCCAGGTGTGGATAGAAAAGTAATTGCACTAGCTTGAGTAGCCATAATTGAAATCCCTACTCCCCACCACTTGGCTTCGTTATTTCCTTTTAAATAGGACTTTAAATTACTTGCTCCTCTTGTTTTCCAAACTCCGTATAAAACAATAAAAAGTAAGGTTCCTACTAATATGGTCCAATCAAGAGTACTCATGAGAAAAATCGAGTAAGAAAATCAAAAATTAATACTAGAATAAATAAAACAGCAATTAGTAAAAAATACCAACCTCTCCATGATTTAAATATCGGTGGCTGTTCATTGTTACTCATTATTAAGACTTATTAAATTAACTAATAATTTAAATGCTCCACTAACTCCCTGAGGAAGCTGACGAAAAAAGGAGATACCTGTATAGGAATAATAGCCCTTACCATATTTAGTAATCAATAAAGCCCC
>MDTB01217739.1_pt1 | contig 10194 bp, 10 predicted proteins | sample 811161 | NCBI WGS metagenome assembly MDTB01 (sample SAMN05326650, study PRJNA326480) | marine metagenome | isolation source: seawater | place: Mediterranean Sea | collected 2009
CTGAGTATACGAAGGAAGCGATTGCTGAAAAATATCAGTAATGCTCTCATTAGATACAGGAGTTAAATAGATGAATATGAAGGTTAAATATATAGCATGCGTGCTTATTTCCACATGTTTGGTAGTAACAGCCCAAACCAATAACAAAAAGCAAGCTGTATTGGATGAGGTGGTGCAACAAATTGTTCTTTTGTCACAATTTATTACTTCAATGCAGGTGGATCAGGCCGAATCAATTGCTGATAATACAGCTTTGGTAAATTCTGATGCTTATAATGCACAAGCGAATAGAATTGATGAATTGATGAATGTTCGTGACGTAACAAGACAATTAATGAACAGAATCATTGCCACAGATGCCTCTGAATTAGCAGCAATAGCAGATGCAGAGATGCGGGTAGATACAGCTTATTCAATAGGTGAAAAAATTTACTATGGAGGATCTTTGGCTGAAGTCTTAAGTGGAGTAGATACCATTGATGAATTACCTGATCTTCTAAACGTACCGTCTACCGAGATGGTTGCAGTTGCAGAGTCAATGGATGTTGAAGTATCAGATCAAGTGGATCTTCAACTTACAGACGGAAAAGGAGTCGGAAAAGGTCTTGCTGAAATTCCAAATATCTATGAGGAGATTGGTCGACCGATTATTTATCAACAAGTTATGGATAAACTTCATAACGATTTCCGTGAATCAACGACCACACCAGACGGCGGTGGATTCAATGAAACGAATAAAGACGCCACGCCTATTTAATTTAAAAAGACTTTAGGAAATTTATTATGAAAAAAATAATATATACATTTTTCGGAACATTTGTTTGTGTTTCCATGTTACAAGCTGCAACTTCTGACTCATTTACTTTCTCGAACTATATTAGATTCGGTTACGACGATAATATTTACCAGGAGACAAATAACGAAGAAGAAAGTTCTTACATTAGTGACATATTGAATTTAAGTGGCAAGGTTCAGTTTTCAAATCGAGCTGAATTACTCCTCTATTGGCAGCCTGAAATTCGGTACCGCTTTGAGGCAGAAGAGAAAGCACTTTTTCTTCAGGATCTATATGCAAAATATATTAATGCAATTAATCAGTCATCAAAGATTCAAATTACGGATAGATATCGTTACTCGGAGTTAGACGCAAATCAATCTGGTGATAATGCATCTAAGGAATACGCTGAAAATGACCTCAAGGGATCATACAACAATCAATTGAATGAAAGAAATAGCATCAATCTTTCTGCTGGATTTACAACTCGTAGAAATGAGAATGACTCATCGGTTTACTCTCAAACGCGAGATTTTGATCGTTATAATCTTTCTGGTATCATTTCTAGAAACCTAGATCGTGATAAAAGAACAGTTTCTCTCGGCTACATTTTTTCTGAGCATGAAATAGAAAACAATGCGGGTGGAATAGAGTCAGGAACACTCTTTTTAGGATATGATCGAATATTCAATCCGCAACTTTTGGGATCTATTCAACTTGGCTATACTGATGCTGAAATTGAACAAAAAAATGGAAATTCTAATTTATCAGTTACAAGTGATAGTTCAAATCCATACTTTGAAATTGGATTTAATTATGATCTCTCGGAGCGCACAAGCATAAGTAGTAGTTTTAATCATAGTCTTCGCTACTCTACAACAAGTACATATAATGCTGAAGAGCGATCTGATTGGTTAATTGCTCTTTCTCATGATTTGACGGCGAAAATTAACCTTAATGTTTCTTTTTCCTATGTTAAGGCCGATTATGAAAGTGACTTCTTAAGAGAGATTACCACTACGCCTGGAGATGAAGATGAGTCGACCGTACTCAATATCCGTGCGGATTATCAAATTAACCGAAATCATTTTGTAGAGCTAGGTTATCAGGGGCGTTCACGAAATACAGAAGTTTTGGCGGATGGGGATTACGATAGAAATCGGATTTATTTCGGTTGGAAATTGCAACTATAGGTCATATTTCGAGCTTTTAAACATAAAGATGGTAAAGGTATACTTTACCATCTTATTTTTTATGGGGAGTCTATTTAATGAATAATGAAGCAAATCAACAGCCAAGTGCACTCCACTTTTTGGATTATTGGCGAGTAATCAGTTCTCGTAAGGAGTTGATTCTTGCTGTTGCATTTTTAGTTGTTCTAACGGGAACAGTTTACACATTGCTGTTGCCCAATATTTATGCGTCTTCATCGCGTATTTTAGTTTCAGAGGATTCACCAGAAATAAATCCATTTGCCGTTCAGCAAAATTATATGTCGACATATAATCCATATTTTTTAAGAACTCAATTTGAAATTTTGACCTCTAAACCCATCTTAAATGAAGTAATTTATCGTCTAAATCTTCAAAGTGAATGGGGCAAAAATAACGAGATACTCAAGAGAGATATTGCACTCAAAATTTTAAAAAATAGCATTAGTGTCTTTCAGCAGCGCGATACGTCATTAATTGTGATTAACGTAAAACGTGATAATCCAGATGAGGCTGCCGATATCGCTAATGAAATCGCACAAGTCTATCGAGATTCTCGGTTGGAATTGGCATCAAAAAGTGCACGAAAGGCCATTGATAAAATTGAAGAGTCTTTGACGGAGCAACGTCAACGTGTGGCTAATGCAGAAGAGAACATTCAAAAAATCCGAGAAGATCTTAATATTGCAGTTGTAGGTGGTGAAGGGCAGTTTGATGTTGGTGAAGTCCGGATGCAGCAATTGGAAGGAGATCGATTATTTGCCCAGCGTGAAATGGTAGAGAAAGAGGGACTGTTACGTATTCTCGAAGATCTAAATGATAAAGATTTGTTGGAGAGAGCATCTTATATCACATTCGATCAGTTTGTTATGAATACCATTCAACAAATACAAGATATTGAAGTTAATCTGAGCTCTGTTCAGTCTGATTATGGAGATAATCACCCTGAAGTGAAACGATTAAAATCTCAAATTGTTACATTGGAAGAGACGTTAAAGAAAAGGCTTTCAGCCTTACGAAATGGATTAGATACAGAATACATAATTGCGAAGAATAATTTTGAAAGTTTAGATAAAGTATTGGCAAGTGTGCGAACAGATACCATTGAATCACAAGGAGCAAAATTTAGACCATATCGAAATGCATTGGCTGACTTGGAGACGGAACGCTTTATCTATAATCAACTTATGTCTAAACACCGGCAGGAAATTATTACCCTTCAGGTTCCACAAAATCCGGTTGATATTATTGATGTTGCTGAGCCAAATATGCAGCCCGTAAGCCCTAATTTATTCCTAAATGTTCTTCTGAGTATATTTGTTGGTCTCGGTGCTGGGGTTGGTCTTGCCTATTTTATCGAATACTTGGATACGTCGGTGAAGAGTGCTGATGATTTAGAAAATCAGTTGAAGCTGAAAGTTTTAGGTTTTGTTCCTCAAAAAGTTAGACCTTTAATTGAAGAGGGACCAGATAGTGAAAATGCAGAGTCCTATCGTGTAATAAAGACAAATCTTTCATTTATTGCAAATGAAAACGAAGGAATGGCTCATTGTGTATTGTCAAGTGGAGCGGGTGAAGGTAAATCCACGACCGTATTTAATTTGGCATATGTGGCTGCTCAACAAGGTGTAAAAGTTTTATTGGTAGACGCAGATTTAAGGCGGCCTATTCAACATACCATTTTAGGTATGTCGAATCGTTTTGGTTTAACGAATGTTCTATTACGAGATGTACCGGTTGAAGAAGCTATTAAAGCAACTAGTATTCCTAATTTACAGTTCTTGCCTTCGGGTCGATTGCCGCGGGCCTCCCTCGGGGTATTAGACCCAAGAAAAATTCGTGAACTTGTGCAGAGTCTGAAATCTAAGTATGACCTTGTATTCATTGATACACCTCCAATTGTGGGGATGAGTGATGCAAATATCATTGCTAAGGAGGTCGATAGTTCTATTTTAGTTGTTCAATATCGTAAGTATCCGCTTAATATGATTCGGAAAGCAGTAGAAACTCTACAGGCACAGTCAATTGATATTGCGGGTGCTGTTTTGAACAACATTAATGTGATGCGTGATGATTACTATTATTATTATCAAAGCTATTATTCTGATTATTATCAGCGGGATGATGATGCTGCTGAAGCAGATTTAATTTAGAGGAGAATTTTAATGATAAAGCAAATTACTACATTTATTTTTATGTTTGTTGGTTTTTTTCTATTGCTGGGATGTGTGAATCAATCTGCCTATGTTGATAAGCAAACCCTTGATGCAAATGCTGATTTGGAAAAAATTGGTGCTTATAAATTACAACCTCTTGATCCTTTATTTATTCGATTTAGTGGCATTCTCGATCAAATGCAACTTGATCCAGTTATCGATGAACATGGTGAGATCAGTCTGCTTCATATTGAAGCTCCAATTAAGGCCGCTGGGTTAACTACATCTGAGCTAGAAGATAAAATAGAGGCTTTATACATCGAGGGTGAAATTTATCGTAATATTTCCGTAAATGTCACAATGACGGCTAAGGTCTTTTATGTTCAAGGAGAAGTTTTGCAGCCTGGACAATTTCCATTGAGTAGTGGAACAACATTGCTGCAGGCAATCGCAAGTGCTCGGGGATATACGTCATTTGCGAATAAGAAGAAAGTTACAGTAACTCGCCAAGGTAAAATATACACATATAATTTAAAGATTCTTGAGAGAGATCCTGCGAAAGACGTAAAAATTGAAGCAGGTGATGTTATTAAAGTTTGGCAACAGTGGTATTAATGGCTTGATCACTCTGTAAATGCGATTTTTGAAAGATGGGCGTTAAAAAGATAGGTTTATTTGGAGGATCATTTGATCCCATTCATCATGGTCACTTACAGATTGCAAAGGATTTAAATCAAGTCCTCAAGTTGGATCGTTTTATCTTTGTTCCCACTTTGACTGCTCCTCACAAACAAGAGGGGGCTCAAGCATCAGAAGATGATCGATATGCCATGGTGGAGCAGGTTGTTAATGAATGCCATTTTGGTGAAGTATCTCGTCTGGAAATTGAACGTGGGGGTGTTTCTTATTCGATTGATACCGTTCTTCATTATAAAAATAAGTATCCGCGAGCTCAAATTTTCTTTTTTATCGGGTCTGATTCATTAACTCATTTTGATTCGTGGTATCGGGTAGCTGATCTATTGAGAGTTTGTCGTGTGGTTACATTTATACGACCTGGTTACGGGCTTCTAAAATCATTGATTAATCAGATGAACTTAACACAAGATCAGAAAGATAGTTTATTTGAGCAGAGTGTTACTATTTCTGAAATAGAGATATCGTCGACGCAAGTGCGTAATGCGATTCGTTCCGGGAAGCCTTTTAATCATTACGTTCCTGCATGTGTTAAAAACTACATAGTCGACAACTCCATTTATGAAAGTTAACGTATGATGATGAAAGAGGATGTTTTAATTCAATTAGTTGTACGGTTTTTGGATGATAAAAAAGCTTTAGATGTAAAAGCGTTAGATTTATCGGAATTATCTATGGTGTCTGATTTTTTTATAATTGCTACAGGAGCAAATCGCCCTCACTTAAAGTCTTTGTTTGAGGGGTTACAATTGGAACTCAAAAATAAGGGTTTATTTGAGTTTGATCGTACTGGAATGCCGGATAGCGGATGGCTTATTATTGATGTTCAAGGTGTGATGATTCATCTTTTTGATGAAGATCGGCGGAATTATTATGATTTGGAGTCACTTTGGAAAGATGCTCCACTCTTGAGAGTTGAGGTTTAAAAGATGGCATTCCATATTTTCAATACAATGAGTCGAAAAAAAGAAGAGCTTCAGCCTCTAGATGGAAAAAAAGTTCAAATGTATACATGTGGACCGACCGTTTATAACTACGCACACATTGGTAATTTTCGTGCATATATGTTTGAGGATTTATTACGTCGCTACATTCAGTTTAGTGGCTTTGAAGTCGAACAAGTTCAGAACTTAACAGATGTTGATGATAAAACGATTCGCCATTCGATTGCTGAAGGAAAAAGTCTAAAAGAATTTACAGCTACCTATATCGCTGCTTTTTTTAATGATTTGAAAATTCTTAACATTGAACCAGCTGAACATTATCCAGCGGCTACTGATTTTATTCCGCAAATGATAGTCATGATTCAGGCGCTTATTGATAAAGGGTATGCCTATCAGTCCGAGGATGGTTCGGTATATTACCGAATTGATAAGTTTGAAAAGTATGGTCGATTGGCTCGTCTTGATCGTGATGGTATGCGATCAGGTGCTCGCGTTAGCCAAGATGAATATGAAAAAGATAATGTAGCAGATTTTGCACTTTGGAAGGCATATGTTGAAGAAGATGGAGAGGTCTATTGGGAGTCGCCTTGGGGCCGAGGGCGACCGGGTTGGCATATAGAATGTTCAGCTATGAGTACAACTATATTAGGTAATAGCTTTGATCTTCATACAGGCGGTGTCGATAATATATTTCCCCATCACGAAGATGAAATAGCTCAATCAGAAGCTTTCTCTGGAGAAAGATATTCAAAATATTGGATGCATTGTGGTTACTTGATTGTAGACGGAAAAAAAATGTCTAAATCATTAGGTAATTTCTATACTATGCAGGAGCTACTAGATAAGGGATACATTGGAAGAGAAATCCGATATGAGTTGTTGGCAACACATTATCGCCAACCACTTAATTTTACATTTTCTTCGTTGGAGGCGAATCGAGCCGCATTACGTCGACTAGATGAATTTTATCTCTCATTAAAAGATTGTGCGGCTAATGAATCTATTATCGATGTATTACCAGATTGGGCTTTTGAAGGACGAAATCAGTTTATTCATGAAATGGATGATGATATGAACATTTCGGGGGCTCTGGCCGCTCTTTTTCAAATCGTTCATACTGGAAATATTGAGCTGAAAAATAATAATATTTCCTCTTCTCAGGCGCTGGCTCTTCTCCAATTATGGAGCGAATTAGATGCGGTTCTAGGACTTTTGATGCCGGAAGAAGAAGAGACTCCTAACGATATAATTGCTTTAGCCGAACTTAGAATCAGTGCGAGAAATGAAAAAAATTGGGCTGAATCGGATCGTTTAAGGGATGAAATCGTTTCTCAAGGTTGGCTTATAAAAGATTCTGCTGAGGGATATAAGCTCAGAAAAGCCTAATGATTAATCGTCGTCTAATATCGTTTGAGGGACCTGAAGGTAGTGGAAAATCTACACAAATTAAACGTCTTTCCGAAAAGCTGATTGAGATGGGGGAGCAGGTTATCTGTGTTCGTGAACCTGGGGGCACGCAACTTGGTGAATCTATTAGACAAACATTGCAGTCTACTGATTCACCACCTTTGTCGAATGCATCAGAATTATTACTCTTTATGTCGAGCCGAGCTCAATTGGTGAATGAAGTGATTCTGCCCGCATTGCAAGAGGGCAAATGGGTGCTGTGTGATCGATTCGTTGATTCAAGTGTTGCGTATCAAGGTTATGGTCGCGGGGAAGATATTCCTCTTATCGAGCGACTTAATTACTATGCAACACAAGGTCTACTTCCCTCGCTGACGATATTGCTGGAATTAAATGTTAACACCTGCTTTGAGCGACTCACGAGGCGCTACTGTGAAATAAATGGTGAGAAGGATAGAATTGAATCTGAATCTATTGATTTTCATCAGCGTATTATTGATGGTTATCGGGTCATAAGCTCTGCAGAAGATCGATTTAAATCCATCGATGGTAATCAAGATCCAGATGTGATTGCTGATGATGTTTTTCAGTGGACGATGAAGTTGAGATCATAAGATGGAATCAGAAGCTGTTCATATAGATTCATGGAAGTATGTGAAGAACAGCTTTTCAAATGGGCATATTGCACATGCGTATTTATTGAATGGGAGTCCATCAAAAGAAGGTTTTGATTTTTCGGTGCGAATGTTACAGCTACTTTCTTGTGAAGCTACTGATAAGCCTTGCAACAGGTGTAGCATCTGTAAATCGATTCGTTCTCAAAAACATATCGATGTATTATGGTTAGAGCCTAGTAGTAAAAGTCGACAAATTGTTGTCGCTGATGTGGAGGGTTTGATCAATCGAATGCATAAAACTTCTTTTAGTGGAGGTTGGAAAGCTGCGGTTATTTTACATGCAGATCGTATGCAGCCTGCGGCTGAAAATAAATTATTAAAAATTTTAGAGGAGCCTCCATCAAAGAGTATTTTAATTCTTGTATCGGAAAATTCGAGTGGACTTCTTCCCACAATCAAGAGCCGTTGTCAGCGAGTTCAATGTGGGAGCTCTGAGAAATCCTTTGATATCGACATAGGTTCTCTTTTATCTAGGTTTCCACCTAATACGAGTATGGATGCTATCTTAGTGACGAACGAGATAACAGATGTGTTATCTACGGCAGCTGAGTCTCACAGTGACAATTTATTCTTAGACCCAAATGCGGATGATGAATCGATCTCAAGAGAGGTATTAGAAGCTCGTCTGGCTGCTTATAGAAAACAAGATCAACATATGATCATAGATCAGATGTTATATTGGCTAAGAGATATTTTAGCGGTGCAAATAGGGATGGAACCGTCCTCTCTGTTTTTTAATACGTATCACGAACGTTTGAAGGAACTCGGTGCTCGATATCAGCGGGATGAGGTTCTTCTTATGATCCAACACATAGAACAATTAAGTCAGCGCATGAATACGACGTTACCGGAACGACAGGTATTAGAGGATACGTTTCGAGAGATGATTACTTAGCAATCTGTTTGAATATAGTTCACAAGTGCTTTCAGCCCAAGGACGTAGCCATAACTACGAAACCCCATGATTTGTCCAATGCAAGCACTTGCCGTTAGGCTCTTATGTCTTATTTCTTCGCGCTGATGTGTATTACTCAAATGAACTTCTACGGATGGAACCGTGGATGAGATTGCTTTCAACGCATCATAGATACCTAAACTTGTATGGGTGAATGCGGCGGGATTGATAATTATTCCGTTGTATTCAGCGGGTGAATCTCCGATCCAAGTAATAAGTTCTGCTTCTGAGTTGGACTGTTTAAAGGAGATATCGAGATCGGGAAAAGAGGAACTGAGAAGGCTCTCAATATCTTGGAGGGTTTCTTTTCCATAGATTTCCGGTTCACGCTGACCTAATAGATGTAGATTGGGACCATTGAGGACTAAAATTTTCATCTTGATGCACCTTTTTTTGAATTTACCGTTATGAGAATTGTCGAGTGGCTTGCTTTGGTCAAGCATGAAGAGGGAGGAGCTTGTGAAACTAATTACAACTTTTGACTCGGGCTTTTATAAAAAACCCTATAGTTTTTATTTCCGTGCTTGTTAAACAAAAATAGAGGTGCGGTTATGGCAAAATACCTATTCATCACAGGTGGTGTGGTTTCTTCTCTCGGAAAGGGTATTACTGCCGCTTCTGTGGGTCGATTACTAATAAATCGAGGTCTTTCGATCCGAATGTTAAAAATGGACCCTTACTTGAATGTTGATCCGGGAACGATGAGTCCTTATCAGCATGGTGAAGTGTTTGTTACGGACGATGGTGCAGAGACAGATCTGGATTTAGGCCATTATGAGCGTTATACAGGCCAGCCAACTTCGCAACGAAGTAACATAACAGCAGGAAGTATTTACTGGGATGTCCTGCATAAAGAGCGCAAAGGGGATTATCTGGGTGCAACTATTCAGATGATTCCTCACATATCGAATGAAATTAAATCACGCATTCGGGACATTGAATCTGAAGGTCCAGATGTGGTGATTGTTGAACTGGGTGGTACCGTTGGAGATATTGAAGGTTTAATTTTTCTCGAATCGATGCGGCAATTGGCTCTCGAGGTTGGTCGTGAAAATTCCATTTTTATCCATTTAACATATATTCCCTATATCTCAGCAGCTGGAGAAGTTAAAACAAAGCCAACGCAGCAAGGTGTTGCTAAGTTGCGTGAAATTGGAATTATGCCTGACGTATTGATTTGTAGAACGGAAGTGGATCTGGATGCTGAGCATTTGGAAAAATTATCTCTCTTTTGCAATGTCGATCGATCGTGCGTTATTGTTGAAAAAGATGTTGAGTACAGTATTTATGAAATACCGTTGATTTTATCGAAAGCGGGATTGGATGAAATTATTTTGAATCGATTTCAAATCGAACGACCTGCTTCTTCATTA
>MDTB01002494.1_pt1 | contig 10193 bp, 5 predicted proteins | sample 811161 | NCBI WGS metagenome assembly MDTB01 (sample SAMN05326650, study PRJNA326480) | marine metagenome | isolation source: seawater | place: Mediterranean Sea | collected 2009
CGTTTTTTTCTCAATTTTTTTTTTACTTATAACAACCCTAAGATTCTCATTTGAATAGGGTTAACCGTTGTTAGTTTGACGAAGACACACGAACGAACACTAGACGAAATGGGTGGAGGTGCATCGCAGATGAGCGACGTGGAAATTGCGCAGCAAGCGCTGCGTGATCTTGAATCTGTTATCGCTTGCACGTCACTGCTGATGGGACTTGATGCATGCAGAGTCAAATTTCCAGACATGTATAATATCTACGAGTTCGCAGTGCCGCATCAGCGGCGGCGAATCGAGGCTCTCGACTTTCTGGGTGAGGCTGCAGATGATGACCCGGTGCTAGGCAATGCCGTGGCGGATGCGGGTGCAGAAGAAGATGCAGAAGCAGATGCCGATGCCGCTGCCGCTGCTGCGGCTGCTGCCGAGTCTGCGTTCGTAGTGAGCGTTGGCGCATCTCAGCAAAAGCTCATTCTGACATCATTGAATGAGCCAAATGAGGACGGATGGACGGCGCTGCACGCGTGCTGCCATGCGATAGATGCAACAGGCGCTGCCCTGCAGATTATCCGAGAGATGGACGCTAGAGGAGAGAACTTTAATCTAAGGACAAAGAAAGGCCCAGGATCACTCTCCTCAGGTTATACGCCGCTTCACATTGCCGCAGCGTACGGCATGGGAGAGATTGTGAGCGAGCTCATCAAGGTAGGAGCCAATGTGGAGACTCGGAACAGCATAGGCATGTCCCCACTGGACGAAGTCTGCCACAGGGGATTTGCAAATGTCGCTCAGCTGCTCATTTCCTCGGGAAAGTGCAATCTGCACGGCGAAGGGGAGGAATCGACAGTATATCCCTGCCATCCAATGACGGTGCTGCACCGAGCCTCGAGGTATGGGCATTCCAAAATTTGCAAGATGCTACTTGCGGCAGGTGTTGAGAAGGACTATGCAGACACTGCGCTTGGCTGGACGGCATTGATGGAGGCATGTTTCTTTTCTCACGAGGAATGCGTCAAAGTGTTGCTTCTCCATGGTGCCGACACAACGCTCCGCAACAAAGATGGCGATGATGCATCTGATCTGTGCATGTCCCCAACTGTGCGCGAGATGCTGCACGATTTCGGAAAAATCCACAGCCCCGTATCGACAAGAGATGACAGTAGCAGTGGCAGTCGCCGGGCGGCAAAAAGTCCCAGCCCGACTGTGAAAGCAAGAGTGGCGGTCAAGAAAACTTCTCCGTCGGCTCTGGAACCCGGCAAATATCGCCTTCTCGGTGATCTCCCTGGCCTCAACATTTCGAATGAGGAACGGCGTAGGATGGAAAGGGAGCAATTGGAGAAGGAGAATGAGGAGCGCCGGGCAGAGGCAGAGGATAAAGAGAAGAAAAGGCGGAGGGAGCAAAAACTGGCAAGGAGAAGAAGAAAGTACAAGGATGTGCCTGCCGCCGATGCGCCACAAGAATTTGTGTGCCCGCTGACTCTCCAGCTCTTTCAAAATCCAGTCAAAACACCCCATGGTGTCACTTATGAGCGGCAGGCGATTCTCGAGTTTATCAAGGACTATGGTCCACGATGTCCCAAGACGGGCCTGCCTCTGGGCCCCGTCGATTTGACGCTCGACAAATCACTTCAGGCACGCATTGATTCCTTTGCGAAGAAGGAGTTGCGAAAGCAGAAGTCAAAGTCTCAGAGTCCTCTCAGAGATCAGCGGAGCGACAATGATCGGGAAGAAAAGGTCGCAGAAGAAGAAGGAGAAAAAGAAAAAGAAAAAGAAAAAGAAAAAGAAAAAGTTGCGTACGAGGAGGATGGAGAAGAAGAAGAAGATGATGAAGATGACCTGTACAAGTTTTAACGACTATATTTGCATGGCAAAGTCCAGGACAACCTTCGCAATGCCTTTTTGAGAAATATCCTTTTTGAGTTCAGAATCATCATCATCATCATCGAGCCAAAAAATGCACGCATCCACCGTTTGGATCGCGCGTTGTGCCACAGAACCCTCTTCATGCGTCTTCTGTTCTGCCTTTTCCTTGAGAAGCATGAGAATATCTCGCAGAATGCGACGCCGCAAGTCCACTTCGACGCTTGGCACCGCGAGGATCCCTGAGCAGGCTTGTGCAAATTGCGCGCGCGAAAACAATTCAACTGCTTCGAGTTCTTCCAAGGAAGAGGCCTCCGTAATCTGCGCATAAAGCTGCTGCCTGGCCGCAAAGATGGCATGGCGCTCCTGCTTCTTGCCCTGAGGCCGGTACGAAATAGCGCAATGCTCAATCACCGAGTCATCCTGCATGAGCTGCAAAAATTCTGACGGTTCCCCCTTCAGAGCTGCAAAAGTACCACTAATGAAGCTTTGTGAACGCTTCAGCCCATCTGCCACGTTCCGTGCAAAACTGAGCTGGCACAATTGTTCCTCAACAGCATGCACATTGATCGCATCTTCATCCTCCTTCTCTTGAGAGGGTAGCTCGGCGCCTTCCCGAATGCAGCAGAGAGCCAGAATGCACGCCGCGATTTTTCGGCAGTGAGATATGGCCAGTCCGCGCGCTAGCGTACGTTGCAGCCATTGGTGTTCTTCAGAATCGCTGTCGATGAGCTTGGCCAGCTTTTCCAGGCCAGAAACATGCAGCGATAAGTCAAGCGTTAGCTCTTCAAACCGCTTCTCCAGCTTTTCCCTTATCTCTCGATTTCTTGCGGCTGCAGATTTGGACCTAGCATTGATGCATGCACGCAGTTTGAGCTGGAATGTATCGTTCACCGTGTCGTATATGGTGGGAAGAATTTTGGCAATCACATCCCTGTCATCGCCCATGAAAGAGAGAAGATCTTCGGTTGAAATTGATAACCCTGAATTCTTCGCGTCACTTCCCTGTGCCTTTGCCTTTGCCTTTGCCTTTGCCTTTGCCTTTTTCTTCTTTACATTCTTTTTGTTTCTCCCATTCTTCCTCTTCTTTTTCTTGCCTTTCTTCCTTCCATTGGAAGTATCATCGTCGTCGTCGTCGTCGTCGTCGTCATCATCATCGCCGCCGCCGCCATCCTCATCGTCGTCGCCACTATCACCCCCTTGAGCATTACCCTGACCATTGCCACTCTTCTCTTTGCCAAAATCTAGATCGTGCCGGAGTGTCTTGCTGACCTCGATCGCATGTTGCTCTGCGAATGAATTTGCCTTTTCCGTCCAGTCTTCGAGCCATCCCATGGAAACAATTAGCGTACTCTCAATGCGTCTTGCGATGATTCTCTTCTTTTGCTTCTTGCCCTTGCCTCGAGATTTGCCCCCCCTACCCTGCATGTCCTCACACTGCACACCATCGCAGAGGGCGATGAGCGCTTTGATGTCCACGCTCTGGAGAGGCACACCAAGTTCCGCCTGCATCTCCAGATCCACCCAAGTCCGATCAGCTGCTGCTTGCTCTACGGCTAGATTCGCCATCTCAAGCACATGTCCTGCTATGACGCAGGTCTCCAACTCGATGACATCCTCGATGCCGCTGTCCTGCAAAAGCTTTCTTGCGCTGCTGACGCCAAGCTTTGCTGCGCGTGCCTTTGGCATGTAGCCATTCGCAGTAAAGAACTGCGTCACCTGCGATCGCTGCAGCCTCCTGTAGACGTTTGGCACATATTCCATATGCTTGTACTCTCCAGGCAGTTTCAAGTTTTGAATGGCCTGGTCCACAAGAGCTGCGTTGACAAAGCCATGTGTCGAAATGAGCCGCTGCACAGTGACAGGCTGCGTGACGCCCATTAGCGCGCCTCTCACTCGGCTCTCGTGCCTCTTGACAAAGGAGTCCGTGTAGAGGATATCATCTCGAGACAACCCGGCAGAGATGCGCGGCACCACATTGGATGAGGTAAATTTGATGGAGAGTGAAAATCGCTGTGCAATCTTTCCAATGCTCATTTGACCCTCCTCGGCTAGGATATCATCAATCTCGTGCGCCAACGAGCTGAGCCGCGCATCGCTGATGAGCTCCGTCTCCTCATTCACCAGATATAGGCTTGCGTCCTGCTCACACACGCGCTTCACAGCCTGGGTGCAGTACACAAGGTCCATGTTGAGAAGTTGCGGCAGATCGCTCAGCACAAGCCGCCCGTCACTGCGAGCAATGTCCTCAATCTCTCGCGAAAGCTTTGCCGGCGTGACGAACTCTTTCCCATCCAGGGAAGGAAGCAGCTGCAGCCGTCCCGACCCCTGAAGCTTCATGATAATCTCGATGACATTGCGGCTGCTCAGCGACCTGCTCTGGGCAGTGCTCTCCTGCACGGCTTGCAGTTCCCCCAGCAGCATGTCCAGCTCATTGTCATCGTCGTCGTCTTCGATTGTCTCCATTGTTTTCGTTTCTCTTCTTCTCCTTCCTCCGTGTCCTTGTCTTCCTCCGTGTGTCCTGTCTAACCCTATGTCAAGCACAATAGGGTTCGAAAAAGAAGAAGAAGAAGAAGAAGAAGAAAACTATGGTGATACCATTCACGGAGGTGTTGCTGTGCGGTATCGCATGCGCCTATGTCTTTGCGGCGCCGTACACCAAGGTAGAGGAATCTTTCAACACGCAGGCGATGCACGATCTGCTGTATGAGGAGAGCTCTGCGTCCTTTGATCATTTGACGTTCCCTGGCGTCGTGCCGCGGAGCTTCGTGGGAGCCATCGTCGTCTCGAGCCTTGCTCGGCCGTTCTTGTGGGCTGGGCTGGGCCGAACGGCGATGCTGCTGGTCGTGCGGCTGCTGCTTGCCATGCTGAATATTGGGCCGTTACTCGCTCTTGGAAGGAGGTTGGGAAAGACGGAGCGGACGTTTTTCTTGCTGCTGACGTGCTCGCAATTTCATCTTCTGTTTTACATTTCCCGCCCGCTGCCGAACATCTTTGCCCTGATCCTTGTGCTGTGGTCCCAGGTCCTGATGTTGGATAACAAATGGCTGCTGGCGCTCATGCTGCAGGCTAGTTGCACCGTCGTTTTTCGCTGCGACGTCCTCTTACTGTGCGGAACGACCGCGCTCGTTGGGCTCTGGACAAAAAGGGTCACTTTCCTGCGTCTGCTCGGCTACGGAATCGCGACAGGGGCGGCCAACCTTGCGCTGACGGTGCTCGTGGACTCCTTCTTTTGGAAGCGATGGGTATGGCCTGAGGGCGAGGTGCTCTTCTTCAACACTGTCGAAAATAGGAGCAGTGAATGGGGAACATCTCCCTTCCTGTGGTACTTTTATTCGGCTCTGCCAAGGGCTTGCCTATGCGCTCTGCCTTTGGCTATTGTTGGCAGCCTCCTGCTTGCTCGCCGCAGCATGGCTGCTGCGGATGCCACGCGTTCTGGAATGGCACTGCTGGGCTTACCTTTTGCAATGTTTGTCTTGCTGTACTCGACACTTCCTCACAAGGAGCTGCGGTTTATTATGTATGCGGTTCCAGTTGTAAACATCGTTGCCGCAGGGGCATGCGCGCACTTTTGGAAAATGCTCTCGGAAAGGAAGAGGCTGCGATGGGCCCTCGCGGGGCTCTTGCTCGCTTGCAACGCCGTGCTCTGCGCCATGTTTTTGGTGGGCTCCATCCACAACTATCCAGGCGGAGAGGCGCTCGCGCGGCTGCACGCCATGGGCAAGGACAAGCGATGCGAGCCGCCAGCGGCAGGGTTCCGCGTGCATATTGATGTCGCTGCAGCGCAGTCTGGCATTTCCAGATTCTTGGAGCATCGCTCTTCAGGCTGGGAGTATTCCAAAGATGAAAACGTAGATGCTGGCGGATACGGCGCATACACACATTTGGTCACTGGGGATCCTTCGTCACACGAGGAAGAGTTTGACATCGTGTGGACGCAGTTCGGCTTCTCGGGGCTGCAGCGCAACTGGAGGCTCTTTCGCTTCTCGCCCAAAATCTTCGTCATGCAGAGGAAGGACATTCTTCACGGGCCCTGCGACGTAAACCCTGCACGTGCACGTGCACGTACTCTCCGAGACGACGGCGTGTCCGTGTCAGACTCTTCTGACTTGTGAATCTCATTAAAAATAATAAAAAATAAATAAAAAAATAAAGAAAATAATGTATCGTGGCGGCATGGAGGCGGGGGCGGAGTGGCAACCGTCCGGGCCGTCGTCGACAGAGGAACGCCGGCAGCGGCTCCAGCATGAACGAGGGAAAGAAGATATGCAGGATGAAAGGCGCCGCTTCATGGATGAACACGATGAGGCACTGTTTGGGCTCGGCATTCACGTTCACGAGGGATACCTGAAGCAGAATGATCAGCTCTTGGTAAAATCGACTCAGGACTCCCTGGGCAAACGACTGCTGCGCTTGTTTGGCTGGAGGGAGGGAAGGGGGATTGGTAAAGCTCGCGTCGTGCGCAACCCGTCGACGCGCACTTCTGCCGTTGTCGGACCCCATGACGTACGCATAGAGTTACAAAAGAGAAGTATTGGAGACCATCGTGGGGTGGGCATCATGCCGCGTGCGATGGATTCAAGATCTCTACGGGATCCGCGTGAGGAGCAGGGACGGCTATTCATGGACTCGCGCATCCTTGCGCATGCGCGCCATGGTTTAGGAAGTAAGAGAACCCTTCTTCGCGATGGATTGTACTCGAATGAGGTGGTGAGCAGCAATGACTCGGCATCGAGCGATGAAGAGCATCGTGCCATTGCGCGGGAAGGGAATTTTGCAGGGTTAGAGCAGCAGCAGCGGTGCGCGGATGGCACGCCAGTGCTGCCTGGCTTCATTCTCGATCAAAGCCCACGGCCAGACGGGTCTGCCGAGTTTGATACCATCATTGTGCCAAAGTCGTTTCGAGGAAAGCACAAATTTAGCCGATTTTCCGCGGCGCCCGGACAGCGTGCGTGGAGTGACCACCGTCCACCTGTTGGCGAAGGTAGCCTGTCGTCGCGTTTCGTTCGGCAGAGCGCAGCCTTCACCGCTCCGCAAAAGGTCGAGGAGGAGCAGCAGCCCAAACCGGAAAGCGTGGGCGATACCCGTCGGCAAACGGTACGCTGGCAACCGGAGCCGCTGCTATGCAAGCGATTTGGCATCCGCCAACACGAGCAGCAAGCGACTGCCTCTGCGGCGGCCAAAGAGACCATTTTTGCGAACCCTGTGCAAGAGACCGATGACGTGTACTCATTGGCATGTGCCGGGAGGGAGCTGCTCGTTCACGTGTTTGGCAACGAATCTCCCATCCCAGCGTCGAGCAGCGATGTGAGCAGCCTTGAAAGCAGCTCAATCAGCAGCGACTTGGACAGTAGCAGTGGTGATAGAAATAGACACGGTGGCAGCAGCAGCAAGGCCAGGAAGAAGCGCAGGAGGAAGCAAGGAAAGAAGAAGGTCATGAAAGAATCCAAGGGCAAGGGCAAGGGCAAGCGCAAACGTAAACGCAGCAGCAGAAGCAAGATGAAGCGAATGAAGCAGAAAAAGGCCAAGGCGCGAAAGGTTCTCAAGGTTTAATCTTTTCTTTTTCTATTGTAGACATAGAGCAGTGAGACTCCCCCTCCGGATCCACGGAGTGCCTCGGGCTCGACGGCCGCCTGACCCAAGACAGCTATTTGCCGTCCACTGTCGTGCAGCGGCTGAAAGAACTGCATCTCCTTTGCAGGGTGGCGTCGTTTGTAGACGAGGAGCGCATCGACAACCAGGCAAGAGCGTAGCCCAGCATAGCCCTTTGAATCGTACAGGCCGTCTGCGCAGAGAATGATGTCAAAGTCGTTCGCACTCAGCGGGCGAGTGCCCCACTCCATGACCAACCCGCTAACCTTGTCGCCATAGCCATTTTCGCGTGCATTCTCGAGAGCGAGAGAGACATAACTCTCCACAGCATCGCTCACGACAATGCTCTTTGCACCGCATGCTGCGGCAGCGATCCCGGCAATGCCCGTGCCACATCCAAGGTCGATGACACGCTTTCCGCGCACAATTTCGGGATTGCGAGAGAGAAAATTTGCAAGAGCCAAGCCACAGTCCCAGACGACTGCGCCGAGGCCGTCCGATGCCTTTCCCAGACGCTGCTTTAGCTGCAGGTCAAACGTTGGCGTCGAAACATGCCGCTGCGGAGCCGATGCCTTTACATAATCAACACCGAGCGACTCCATTCCATCATTCATGAGCAGCAGTTTGGGGAAAAGCGCTCTGCGCCAGTCGCAGAGCGGGGTCCTGCATCCAGATAGCCAGCTCTTTTCCAAGAATCCACTTTGAAGTGGATGCATGTGTCGCCCGTGCTTCCTGAGCTTGACGCCCATTCTTTCCACTGCGCCGAGAAAGAGCGCCGTCCGCCCTCTGCCATTCGTGCAATGCACATAGACGCTCCCACCATGAAGGCAATGGAGCGTCACATGGTACGCCGCTGCCCAAAAGTCGGCAATGGTTTGCGCATCTCGCGGCGCAGAGGTATCCATGATTGGGACTTTAAGGTAAACCTTTGCCACTTTTCGCAGGGCAGGCAGCTCGCGAAGCTCTGCGGCAAGGTCAACGAGGAGCAACGATTTTCCGCTGCGAAGAGTTTCCGTGATGCTGCCGACCTCTTCCTCCGCGATCAACCTGCGCCCAGCAACGAGGCTGCCCTTTCCCGCAGCGAGAAGGTTTCCGAGCGTCAGGCCAGGCACAATCCGCAGCGCAAGTCTCGTGCGAAACACTGCGCGCGTCGCGAGGCAAAACGGTTGGTCCATGATTGACTCTGGTCGAATGCGCACCGAGGCAGTGTACGCCAAAAAAGCGCGTAGAAACGATAGTCCTGGAATCAGGAGCCACCATTGTTGAGTGTACACGGCGGCCACTGTGAAGAAGCCGGCGGTCCCGAGCTGAGCGAGCACCACGAGCGGTTTTCCTCCAAGCCAAGATCGAAGTGCCATTTCTCTGCGCGCGGACAAAGCGGCGGGAACAGTTAGTTGCGGTGTTACAGCGGAAGGATGGACATTTTGTTCGTTCTATGTGTGTGTGTGCCTGTGCGTGTGCATGTGCGTGTGCATGTGCGTGTATATGTGCGTGTATGTGTGCGTGAGTTTGGCTCGGGCTATGGGTGTATGATATAGTCGTCACATGGGTTCAGAACCACAGAGATATTTTCTTCACCGCCAAACAAAACAAACAAAGCCAGGCTTTACTTGATTGACACTTTTCATTGGATAGTTGTGTTGGAATTCATGTTGATACGATCAGTCGGGGGCACCTATCACTGGCAAAAGCAAGGTGCCCAAAATATCTCTTGTATCGAATCATAGTCGATCATTCGGGGAAAGAAATCGGCATCATCTCGCATCATCATGAATCGTTGGTTTTGGATCAGATAGGGGCGAAAGTTTCTTCCGCATGTACTTTCTCGGAGTGAACTATGCATAAATACTATCATCATGTCCGGGGGGATATGCGCATACGCACATGCGTTTAGGAAGAGGAAAGAAGGGATGGCTCTCGTCGTCCTCATCGATCTTGGTGATAATATGTTTGTAATCATCCCTGAGATAGGTCGATAGTAGCAAATATAAGGTGTAATCACTGGAGAAGAGAGGAGGGAGGAGGGAGGAAAGAGGAAGGAGGTCGTCTGTTGCTCTGAGCTTGAAAACTACATTTCCCACAGGCAAAGCCAATCAAGGCCCTGGCATTCGGGTAGATTTTTTGCTTATGCTTCATCACGGAGCGAACCTTACACTTACTTTTTTTGCTCTTTCTGCTGTAGGCACACACATGAGAAATGAAAATGTTAGATTTGTGAGCGTCATGATAATATACATATATATATATATATATATATATTTAGTAGATGGATAGATAGGCCACGCGCGAGCGCATTCGAGGTGGCGTCAGGCAAACTGTGAATAAAATAATTCATGTATCAATCATACGGCACTTCCTAAAGCCTAGTTGTCGTCATTCGCCTCTCGTTCACGCGCGCGTACATGCACACACATCACACAGAGTTTTCACTTACACTTCTCTGAGTTTCTATCTTCTATCTATGTGTGTTTCTATGTTTCTATGTTTCTATGTTTCTATGTTTCTATTTTTCTATGTATGTGTATTTTGTCCATGTACTTGCTTCCAACTTCTCTTCGTCTGAACCTTTCTCCTTTTGAACCGTGCTCATTTTGCCCCTCCTCTTTCGACTCTAGAGAGAGGACGTCTTTGTCTTTGCTTTTTCTTCTCTTTTCTTTTTGTCGTGTTTTCTCTTTTCTCCAAAATGTGTGGCTGTGAGTGCTTCTCCCTAAAACATCTTATGACGGAAAAAAAAAAAAAAAAAAAAAAAAAAA
>MDTB01066285.1_pt1 | contig 10193 bp, 10 predicted proteins | sample 811161 | NCBI WGS metagenome assembly MDTB01 (sample SAMN05326650, study PRJNA326480) | marine metagenome | isolation source: seawater | place: Mediterranean Sea | collected 2009
GCTCATCAATCGTTTTGACTATGATGGTGACTATGGTACCGTCCTCAATAGATTTCTCATGCAAGCTGCTGTCGATTATCCTTTAACTGTCCATGGCACCGGTGGCCAAACCCGCGCTTTTATTCATATCCAAGACACTGTGCATTGCATACAAATTGCGGTGGAAAATCCACCTAAGAAGGGGGAGCGTGTGCAAATATTCAACCAGATGACTGAAACTCACCGTGTTCGTGATCTCGCAAAGATGATTGCCGATATAACCGGTGTCAAAATTGACTATGTTACCAATCCTCGCAACGAAGCGGATGAAAATGAACTGCATGTCAAAAATGATCACTTGCTTCATTTAGGTCTTCAGCCAATTACATTAGATACTGGCCTTATGGAAGAAGTCTCTGAGATTGCAAGCAAGTATGCTGATCGTTGTGATAAAAGTAAGATTCCGTGTGTATCGCTGTGGAATAATGAGTAATAGATTTTAAAAAGTAAGTTAATGACTTTCAGAGTATATTTTATTTGAAGGGGGAATATTCTGATTCAGAGTAAGAAAACCTTAATTACCGGAGGACGTGGCTTCATTGGCGTCAACCTTTTCCAGATTTTACAGTCAACTTGTGATGTTCAGGTGCTGGATAATTTACAACGATCTTCACCAAGTGGATGGAATAATGATAAGGCTGATTTGTTTAAAGCAGATATTTTAGAGCCTTCTTCATTTAAAAAGGCTTTTGAAGGAGTGGAAGACATCGTGCATTTAGCAGCTTACGGATCCGTGGTTGAGTCCATTGCCGAACCTACGAGAAATTTCCTAGTTAACGTACAGGGTACTCTGAATGTTTTACAGGCTGCCGTTAATGCTGGTGCGCGGCGTATGATTCTAGCTTCTACTGGAGGCGCACTCATCGGTGATGCACTACCACCAGTTGATGAACAGTCGCTTCCTAAGCCCATTTCACCATATGGTGCTAGTAAACTTTGTGGAGAAGCTTATTGTCATGCGTATGCTAAATCTTATGGACTTGAAACTATATGTTTGAGATTTGGGAATGTATATGGTCCTCACAGCGCCCACAAAAAAGGCGCAGTAACACTTTTCATCAAAGCGTTGATGAGCGATGAACCTATTGTTATTTATGGTGATGGTAATGCATCTCGGGATTATATCCACGTGGAGGATTTGTGTGATGGTATCAAAGCAACGCTTGATGCCCCCCTATTAGGTGGAGATGTTATTCATTTAGCATCGGGTCGAGAAACAACGGTACTAGATTTGGCAAATATCTTACGTAATGTTGCTGGAAAACCAAATCATCCTATTGAAATTAAACCGATGAGACGTGGTGAGGTTACACGTAACTTTGCAGATTATAGTAAAGCTAATACTACTCTTGGTTTTAAACCCAAGTGGAATATCGAAGATGGATTAGCCGCCACTTATGAATGGTTTATAAGCCAAGGTGATGAGGTCCTTGGTGTTGAGACAACGGATTCGTAATTAATCTTCCCTCAAAAGTGTTATATTGCTTCTGGTATTGGAATAATAAAAATCATGATAAGAAAAGTGTATGGCACAAAAATTGCTATTAATAATATTTATTATGCAGGAGTTTTACTACAATGTTGATGCGGTTGTTTATTATTAATCAATTATCAGGATTGGAAATCGCCCCACGATGAAAATTTTAATTACCGGGGCAACAGGCTTTATCGGTTCTCATTTAACAGAGTATTTAGTTGAAAAAGGTTTTAACGTAGTTGGCTTTGATCGCTATAATTCTAATAATGATTGGGGATGGCTTGAGAATTCAATATATAAGAATGATTTTGAAGTAATTTTAGGTGATATTCGTGATTATGATTCTGTTTCTAAAGCAATAGCGGGGTGTGATGCTATCTTTCATTTGGCTGCTTTAATTGGTATCCCATATTCATATACTTCACCATTGGCCTATATACGGACAAATATTGAGGGAACATATAATATACTCGAAGCCGCAAAAAATCTCAATTTAAATCAAGTTTTGATTACGTCAACAAGCGAAACATACGGAACGGCGCAATATGTCCCAATTGATGAAAAGCATCCTTTGGTTGGGCAGTCACCTTATTCTGCATCTAAAATTGCAGCAGATCAATTAGCTATTAGCTATTACAAATCATTTGAAATGCCGGTAAAGTTGGTTCGCCCATTTAACACATACGGGCCTAGGCAATCAGCTAGAGCAATCATCCCAACGATTATTTCTCAGATACTTAATGGAAAATATGAAATTGAATTAGGGAGTCTTTCACCTACTCGTGATCTTACTTTTGTGAAAGATACTTGTGCAGGATTTGAAGAAATTTATAATTCAGAATTTTTATTTGGTGAAGTGACAAATATTGGAATGAAAGCAGAAATTTCAATTGGAGATTTAGCAAAATTAATAGCAGGGATTATGAATGTTGAATTATCAATTAAGTCTACAGATGAAAGAATCCGTCCTGAAAATAGTGAAGTGGAGAGACTTTTTTGTGATAATACCAAATTATTAGAGCATACTTCATGGAAACCGAATTATTCTCTTGAACAGGGCATTGGTGAAGTTATTGAATGGATGAAAAAAGCTGAAAATTTGAATTATTTTAAATCTGATAGATATAATGTTTAAAATTCCATTATCTGTTCCATCATTCAAAGGTAATGAATGGCAATATGCCAAAGAATGTATCGATACAGAATGGGTCTCTTCTGCCGGGAAATATGTTGATTTATTTGAGCAAAGGATTGCAGAATATACCTGCTCAAAATATGCAATTGCATGTGTGAATGGGACTGCTGCAATTCAAGTCTCTCTGCGATTAGCAGGTGTTGTGGCTGGTGATGAGGTCATTGTAAGCACATTAACATTTATAGCTTCGGTAAATGCCATTACGTATAATAATGCAAAGCCTATTTTTATGGATGCTGATAAGTATTATAATATAGATGCAGAGAAAACGATTGAATTCATTAAAAATGAGACAGTTTTTAAAAACGGATTTACTTACAATAAGAAGACGGATAATAAAATTGCTGCAATAATACCTGTCCATGTTTGGGGAAATGCTTGTTGGGTTGATGAATTAATTGAATTATGCAATGAACAAAACATTGCTATCGTAGAAGATGCTGCTGAAAGTCTAGGTACATCTTATAATACAGGTAAGTATAAAGCAAAGCATACAGGCACAATTGGGAAGTTGGGTTGCCTTTCTTTTAATGGAAATAAAATCATTACAACCGGTGGCGGTGGGATGATTCTAACAGATGATGAATCTTTAGCTGAAAAAGTAAAATATCTTACGACTCAAGCAAAGGACGATTCCATTAGGTATGTCCATAATGACATTGGGTATAATTTTCGACTCACCAATATTCAGGCTGCCCTGGGTGTTGCGCAATTAGAGCAATTGCCCGCAATTTTGAAAAGAAAAAGAGAAATATATAATTTTTATCAATCAATGATTAAAAACATAGATGGCCTATCTTTATCAAGTCCACCAGCATATGCAGTCAATAACCATTGGCTAAATCTATTGCAAATTGATAATAAAGTTTACAATGAAGACCGTGAAGTATTAATGAAAAGGTTAGAAAAAAATGGCATCCAAACTCGTCCTGTATGGAAATTGAACTATGAACAGCAACCTTATAGAGATTGCGAATACTATAAAATAGAAAAAGCAAATAACTTGGTGAGAAATAGTCTATGCCTACCATCTTCTTCAAACCTTTCTAATGAAAATCTTAATATGATTGTTAGCGTATTAAATGGATAAAATTCTATTAATAGGTGCCGGTGGTCACGCACGTTCTTGTATAGATGTTTTAGAAGAAGAAAATCAATTTGAAATTGCGGGATTGGTTGAAAAAGGTGAAAGTCTATCTAATGAGAGTCTTGGCTACCCTGTAATTGGAACTGATGATGACCTGAACGACTTACGGAAACAATATAAATATGCCTTAATTACAGTAGGACAAATCCAATCCCCCGCAATTAGGGTAAAATTATATCAAACATTAATTGAATTAGATTTTACTTTACCTACTATTATTTCGCCCAAGGCTTATGTTTCTAAACATGCTCAAATTGGTGAAGGATCCATCATTATGCATGGAGTGATTATAAACGCTAATACAAAAATTGGAAAGAATTGTATAATTAATAATTGCGCACTCATTGAGCATGATGCAGCAATTGGAGATCATTGTCATATTGCTACCGGTGCAATCATTAATGGTGAAGTTTGTGTGGGGAATGAAACATTTATTGGTAGCAGCGCTGTTACAAAACAATGTATATCGATTGGAAAGAATTGCATTATTGGTGCTGGTGCAGTTTTGAAAAATGATATTGAATCTAATAAGGTTGTTAAGAATTGAATAATAAATCAACAATTATCATTGCTGAAGCTGGGGTCAACCATAATGGTTCAATAGAGTTAGCAGAAAAATTAATAAATGTTGCAGCCGAAGCAGGTGCTGATTTTGTGAAATTTCAAACTTTTAAAGCAGAAACATTGGTGACCCAAACTGCAGATAAAGCAGAATATCAGAAAGAAATAGCGGATAGAGATGAACCCCAATTTGAAATGATTAAAAATTTAGAGCTTGATAGAAATGCTCACTATACATTGATTGAATATTGTAAACAAAAAGACATTCAATTTTTTTCAACAGCATTTGATCATGATAGCATTGATTTATTAGACGAATTAAATATACCTCTTTTTAAAATTCCATCAGGTGAAATAACAAACTTGCCTTTTTTACGCCATATTGGAAAAATGGGGAAACCAATAATAATGTCTACGGGTATGTCCACATTGGATGAAGTTCATAATGCGTTGAATATTTTGATAGCATCGGGTGCAGAAAAAGAGCAAATAACTATTTTACATTGCAACACCGAATATCCTACACCTATGGAAGATGTAAACTTAAAAGCCATGCTTACTATTAAAGATGAGCTGGGATTAAAGGTGGGTTATTCCGATCATACACTTGGAATTGAAGTCCCCATTGCTGCGGTTGCCATGGGCGCAACTATAATCGAAAAGCACTTTACGTTAGATAGAAATATGCCTGGCCCAGATCATGCTGCCAGTCTGGAACCAGGTGAGTTGGAAGCCATGGTTGGTGCCATACGCAACATTGAGAAAGCTACGGGCAGTGGCATTAAAAAACCAAGCTCAAGTGAAATTAAAAATATTCCTGTTGTCCGGAAATCCATTGTTGCAAAAACGCCTATCAAAAAAGGAGATAAATTTTCATTGGATAATTTAACAATTAAGCGACCAGGGACTGGGATTTCACCGATGGAGTGGGATAATATTTTGGATAAATGTTCAAATGATAATTATAAAGCTGACGATTTAATCCGATGAAAAAGCGAAAAATATGTGTTATCACAGGTACTCGCGCTGAATATGGCCTTCTGTTTTGGTTAATGGAAGGGATAAAAAAATCAACAAAATTAGAATTACAAATTATTGCAACAGGTATGCATTTATCACCCGAATTTGGGTTGACTTATCAAGAAATCGAAAGTGACGGATTTAAGATTGATCAAAAAATAGAAATGCTTGTTAGCTCTGATTCCCCGAATGGTATTGTTAAATCTATGGGGCTTGGTATGATTGGATTTACGGATGCCCTTACAGAATTAAAACCTGATTTAATAGTCGTGCTTGGAGATCGTTATGAAATATTTACAGCAGTTTCAGCTGCAATGATTTTTCGTATACCTGTAGCTCATTTACATGGTGGCGAAGCAACCGAAGGATTAATTGATGAGTCGATTCGACACTCAATCACAAAGATGTCCCATTTACATTTTGTAGCAGCAAAGGAGTTTAGAAAAAGGGTAATCCAGTTGGGCGAGCAACCAGATAATGTTTTTCTGGTTGGTGGTTTAGGTATTGATAATATTGTCAAGCTTGATCTTTTAGAACGTAAAAATTTTGAAAAATCAATTGATTTTAGTCTGGGAATTAATAATCTACTGATTACCTTTCATCCTGTTACTTTAGAAAAAAATACTTCAGAAAAGCAAATGAATGAGATTTTAATGGCGTTAAATGAGTTGAAAAACACACATTTGATCTTTACCATGCCAAATGCTGATACTGATGGACGTATTATTTTTAAAATGATTGAAGATTTTGTAGATAATCATCCCCATGCAAAATCTTTTACTTCTCTTGGACAACTCCGGTATCTTTCGTGTATAAAACATGTAGATGGTGTTATAGGTAATTCATCAAGCGGTTTAACTGAAGTGCCTACATTTAAAAAAGGAACGATTAATATTGGGGACAGGCAACGAGGTAGAATCAAAGCTGAAAGTGTGATTGATTGCAAACCAACAACAAAATCTATTTCAGATGCAATTAAGAAACTCTATTCGTCAGAATTTCAACAAAAACTGAAGACTGTTAAAAACCCTTATGGCTCTGGTGGGGCAAGTGAATCTATAGTGGAAACCCTTGAAAATATTTCATTAAAGACTATCTTGAAGAAGAAATTTTATAATATGGTAATCTCATGAAAATAGTATTTATTGGTGCTGTTATCTTTTCAGAAAAAACTTTAGAAAAATTAATAACTTTAAAAGCTGATATCGTTGGTGTTTGCACCCTTAAAAAATCGTCATTTAATGCCGACCATGTTGATCTAACTCAATTATGCATGAAGCACAATATCCCGGTGAGATATGCAACTGATATAAATTCTGATGAAAATATTAGTTGGATTAAAACACTTATCCCTGATGTTATTTTTTGTTTTGGATGGAATCGATTGATAAAAACAGATTTACTCAACCTTGCCCCAATGGGGGTATTAGGATATCATCCAACAGCTTTACCTGCTAATCGTGGAAGGCACCCGCTTATTTGGGCGCTTATTCTTGGCCTAAATGAAACTGCGTCTACATTTTTCTTTATGGATGATGGCGCAGATAGTGGAGACATAATATCACAGTACCCAATTAAAATATCAGAGAATGACAATGCGGGAACCCTATACAAAAGAATAACAGAAACTGCTCTTGAGCAGATTGATGATTTTTTACCAACATTGCAATCTGGGGATTGTAAAAGGATTAAACAAGACCATAGGAAATCCAACACATGGAGAAAGCGAAATAAAAATGATGGAAAAATTGATTGGAGAATGTCAGCAATAACTATTCATAACCTTGTAAGAGGATTAACAAAACCATATTTTGGTGCTCATATTGAATATAAGGATAAAATTATTAAAGTCTGGGAAACAAGAGTAATAAGGGATGATAAAAAAAATATTGAACCGGGGAAAGTAATTTTGGTTGATGACAATGGAATCGTTGTTAAAACGGGAAAAAACTCTATCCATCTAATTAAGATTGGTTCGGTATTAGATGTAGAGCCAGGGAGTTATTTATGAGAATACTTGCAATAGCCCCCCATCCAGATGACGAAACCTTGGGATGCGGGGGAGCTCTTTTTAAGCATAAAGTTGAAGGTGATGATATTTATTGGCTTATTATTACGGGTATCAGCCAAGAAGGCGGTTGGCAAGAAAAGGTTGTGAAAAAACGCGATAATGAAATTGATAAAGTTGCAGAAAAATATGGGTTTTCTGATGTATTCAATTTGCGATTACCCACAACAAAAATTGATATGCTACCTATATCCGATATGGTAGAGCAAATCTCCAACGTATATAAAAAAGTGAAACCAGACATAATTTATATGCCTTTTGCCTGCGACGTGCATACAGATCATCAAATAATAGCCAAGGCTTTGCAGTCTACATTCAAATGGTTTAGATATCCACACATTAAAAAAGTATATATGTATGAAACACCATCTGAAACAGACTTTAACTTTGTGGAAAATATGGTTTTTCGGCCAAATGTATTTGTAAATATTTCACAATTTATAGATGATAAAATTGAGGCAATGAAAATCTATGATGGAGAAATGGGGGCATTCCCTTTTCCAAGAAGTGAAAAGGTTCTGCGTGCATTAGCTACGTTAAGAGGAGGCCAGAGCGGCTTTGAATCTGCAGAAGCTTTTGAACTTGTTTACGAGCGAAATGAATGAAAGATATTACTGTACAACCTGATATTACTATCCGCCAAGCAATGAAAGTATTGAACCAAGCAGCAGAGAAATGCTTACTTGTTGTTGATGCGAATAGAAAGTTATTGGGGTCGCTAACGGATGGTGATTTACGTCGTGGAATATTGAGTGGTATCAACTTTTCAGAAAATATTTCAGAATGTTTTCATAAAGATACGACTACGTTTACCCAAGGTAATTACACTCAAGAAGATGCAACACGAGTATTGCTAGATAAAGAATATGATTTAATCCCTATTATAGATAAAGATGGCAAACTAGTTGATTGCTTGACATTATCAAATATCAATAGTGGGAAACAATACAAAAAGGCACTGGAGGATGTTTCGGTTGTCATCATGGCGGGAGGTAAGGGAACACGAATGGAACCCTTTACAAAGGTATTGCCTAAACCGTTGGTCCCAGTCCATGAAAAACCAATTATTGAACATATTATTGAACGATTTACAGATATGAGTTGTTCAGATTTCCATTTAACAGTTAACTACAAAGGGAAAATCTTAAAAGCTTATTTTGAAGAATTAGAGCCTAATTATAGTGTATCGTTCGTAGATGAGCATGAACCATTGGGTACTGCAGGTAGTCTTCAATATTTAAGGGGAAAATTTGATAAGCCATTTTTCGTAACAAATTGTGATATTATTATTAAAACAGATTATGTGAACTTATACGAATTTCATCAAAAAGGTGGCTATGATATCACCTTAGTTGCATCTGCCAAAGAATATATAATACCTTACGGCACTTGCGAGTTGAATGGTGATGGGCATCTAGCTCATATTAATGAAAAACCAAAATATGATTTTCTTATTAATACGGGGCTGTATATACTCAACTCCGATCTACTAAAACTGATTCCAGAAAACAAATTTTACCATATTACTCACTTGATTGAAGACGCTAAGAATATTGGTAAAAAAGTTGGTGTATACCCTATTGATGACGATGCTTGGGTTGATATAGGCCAGTGGGCAGAATATAAAAGTGCGATTGATAAATTTTGATTAATAATATTGGCATTATTGGTTTGGGTAGTATTGGAAAACGGCACTTACGTTTGGCGCGAAAATTAAGACCGGAAATAAAAATTATTGCTGTCCGTTCCGGTAAGGGTGAAAAAGTTGAAGAAGAAAAAATAGCTGATAAAATTGTTTATAATATGGAGGACACTATAAATACTGGTATTCAGGCCGCTATAATTTCCACACCAGCTACCTTTCACGTTGACCAAGCCCTGAGACTAATGAATTTGGGAATCCATGTGCTAATAGAAAAGCCGTTATCTCACTCGTTGGAAAATGTTGATAACCTTTTGAGTGCTGCAGGAGAGTTAGATACTGTAGGGCTTGTAGGATATTGTTTGCGGTATGATCCCGCTGCTTTGAAGTTTAAAGAAATACTTGCTACTGAAAAAGTAGGACAGATTTTGAGTGTGCAAGTTAACTGCAGTTCATACCTGCTCGACTGGAGGGAAAAAATGGATTACCGCCAATCCGTATCAGCAAAAAAAGAACTTGGCGGGGGCGTATTGCTTGAGTTATCCCATGAATTGGACTATATCCGCTGGTTTTTTGGAGATATGAAAAGTGTTTATGCGAATATTCAAAATAGTGGCACATTGGATATAGATGTGGAAGATTCTGCGGATATGATATTTGAGTCTGGTAAAGGTTTCTCTGTTTCTGTCCACTTAGATTTTAATAGCCGATATAAATCACGGAAATGTATCGTAAGATGTGTCAATGGTAATCTCATCTGGGATGCTATTGCAAATAAGGTAACTTGGCAAACAGCAAGTGGGTCTGAACAATTGGAAACCTATGAAAATGATCGTGATTATGTTTACAAAGAGCAATTGAAACATTTTTTTGATTGCATTGAAAATAAAAAACTACCTTCAGTTTCAATTCATGATGGTGTTGCTGTATTGAGTATGATTGATTCAATAAAAAAGTCTCATAAAATTAGCAAAAAGGTTACCATGGCATGAAAACCTACGCTTTTATTTTTGCTCGTGGCGGTTCTAAAGGTGTTCCAGGTAA
>MDTB01114713.1_pt1 | contig 10193 bp, 7 predicted proteins | sample 811161 | NCBI WGS metagenome assembly MDTB01 (sample SAMN05326650, study PRJNA326480) | marine metagenome | isolation source: seawater | place: Mediterranean Sea | collected 2009
GGCATCTGCAAGAATACTAGAATCAACATTAGTTATTGCATCACAACAAGAAGCTGCAGATATTAAAGGACAAACATCATCTGCAGAATCAAACTTTACTATGGCAGATAGTCAAAGAGTTGGAGACTACTCTATCAGTTATCCTGGTGGTTTAGCTTTAAATGCTGCAACAGTATTAACAGCAAGTGACTTAACATTACTTGCACCATTTAGAAGACAATTTTTCGTGTGATATGGCAGCAAGATTCCCAAGAAGACTTTTAATTGATACAGTAAATATCCAAAGAAGCTCTGGTAGCTCTGTGGATGAAAGAGGTAATCCTACAGATAATTGGTCCAATGCAACATCTGGTGTAAAAGGTCGTTTAACTTTCATAGCTGAGACAGAAGATAGAGATGGAAGAAATACTATAGTCAGAAACTTTTCTTTAGATATTCCAGGTGAAGTAGATGTTAAAGCTTCTGATAGAATATTTGAACCAAGCTCTGGTAAATATTATGAAATAAATTCTATATCTCAATCAAGAATGAAAGACGGTAGGGTCTACTATAAAACTTTAAGTTTATTATACAGAGAATAACATGGGATACTTCGGAGACCTTTTTGAAAGAGCATCAAGCCCAAGGTTATATAAAAGTTTAAGAGATACAAAAAGTTATGAAGAAAAAGGTTATGCCTTTCTTTACAACCTTGGACAGTTAGGCTCTGTCGTTCCAATAGTCGGTTCCAGTTTTAAAAACATGGGCTACGAAGCTTTACAAAGATACAATGACTATCAAGCTTATCAAAAATCAGGCAGATTTAGAAATATTACTTCTAGAACATTAGTTTACAAAGTTGGTGGTCGTGTTTTATCAAGAGGATTCGATGCTGCTTTACCACAAATAAGTGGTCCAATGGGTAGAGCTTTAAGAGTTGGTACTGGTCGAGCTTCTGCAAAATTGTTGTCCGATGCAGATAGAAAGGTAAGAAACTTTATTGAAGGTAATTTTTATATGGATGCTGACAAAGTAAACAAAAAAGTTACTAGAGCAGCAATGCGAGATGAATTTAATATTAGAAAAATTCAGAACTCAATAATTGCTGTAGCTAGTTCCAATGCCCCTGATTACTATGCAGTAAATCAAAGAAATATTCTAAATAGAAATACACAAAGTGATGATTATATTACTGGAATGACTTTCGATACATACACTAGAGAAGAAATCGAAAGCATGGTTTCAAGAATGGATATGACAAGATTTATCAAAGAAAATGAATTACCTAGAATTACTGACGTAAGTAAGCACATATCAAAAAGTAAAGGGGGTTTATTAGAAGACTCATACGGGGTTCCAAGTAGATTCTCTATAAAACGATTGTATCAAGAAGAAGATGGTGTGATTGTAGAAGACCGTAAAGGTTTTATGTCAAAACAACAAGCAGAGAATTATATAAGAAGAAATCCTGATAAGATAAAAACCGAAGCCAATCAAGCCAGAATAAATAGAGGTAGTGGTATTGATAATTTTGGGTCTCAAGGTTTAACTGGTATTGGACCAACCTATAATTTTTCTGACCAAACAAAAACAAATAATGAATTAATTGCAGATGCTGCAGCAATAGTTGAAACTGCTTACCTAGCTCAAGAAGGTGACTTTGCTCCAGGTTTTTTTCAACAAGCGACTTTAGGAGTTTATGATGAGCTTTTAGATTTAGCAGCTCAAGGTGTAGATTTAACTTCTTTAGGTATTGCAAGTGAACTTAGAAACTTAAGAGGAGATGTAGCTGAGCTTTATGGTAAAAATCTCAAAGCAGCTTTAACTGATGATAATGTCGATGTAAAAAAAACAGGAAGGAAAAGAGATAAGTTTGATTACCATCCTGGTGGTAGAAATGTTACAACTAGAAAATCTTATACATCTACATTTCATGACAATCCTAGAAGACATAATTTTGTTCCTAATAGACAACAAATTCAAAAATCAATTCATGCTCTAGAACCTATGATTGGTAAGAAAAACGAGATAGCTACTTACTATGTAACACTTGGAGGAAAGTCATCTCAAAGTAGAACAGCCGATGCATTAAGAGATGCTTTTCAAATAGAGTTAGGTGGACCAGCAACTGATAGACAAGGTGGTCTTTTTAACAGAACAGATGCTTATGTTTATACTCCAAGCCTAATGATGTATAAAGCTCTACACAATACTGCAATGGCTTTTGGATTGAATAAAGCAACATCTAAACCAACAATGGAAGGGGTTGTTGCAAATAAAGTCACAGCAAATACAAAGTCTGGAGGAGAATCTTCATCTTTAATATTTAGAAAATCTCAAGTAAGAGCAAAAGGTATTAGTAAACCTAATCGGGAGACACGTGAAATAATGCAACAACTTTATATGTTTGCTAAAAAAAATACAGATGGAAATATTATGACAGATTCACAAGGAAGATTTATTTTGTCTAAAAGTAGATTGGTTGATACACATAAAAAACAAACTTTGGAACTTGTCGATGATGTATTAAATGATGTTTTATTTGGTGGTGGTTTTATAACTGGAAGAAAAGCCACAGATTTAGGATTATCTTCTCAAAAACCTGGAAGAGTACCATTTGAAAAAACATATAGAGGTGTACCTAAATCAGCTGCAGATATTCAAACTGAATTAAATTTTTATGGATTTGAAGAACAAAGAAGAATGTCAGCAGCTGGTAAATTAGCAGGAAGTGTCAATGATGAAGATATAAGATTAATAGGACAAATTGTAGATGCTGAACCTGATACTGCAAAATATACTTTTGAAAGAATAGATGATGGTTTTGGAAATGAAAAATTTATTATAACATCTCTAAATATGGATGGTAGACCTGTAAATTACAAAACAACTAAAGGTTTATCTGGTTCTAAATCTGCAGTTCAAGGAACAGGCAGTGCACAAATTTTAGGAACAGACGCAGGACTTGGTTTAGCTAACGAACTTGCTGGAATATCTCCAGATGACTTAGCAGGATTTACTGGTTCTGTAAGTTCTTTAACAACAGTAAATAGAACATTGTTAATTCAATCAATGAAAGCACAGATTGAGGGTAAAATTATTACTATTTTGGCTCGAGGTAATGTTCTTGATACAACAGAAAGAGTTATGCTAGCAAGAAGATTTGTTTTAAAATTAGAACAGGATTTTGTTGCAACAGCTAACGATTTATCACCTTTAGAACTTGGTCGAAGAAATATCAAAAATCTTCGTAGGTCAAATAGAATTCTTGAGGGAACAGGTATTAGATTATCACAAGCAGACATGAGAGCTTTTGCTCTGGCTGCAGAACAGGGTTTAGCTTCTATAAGTAGACAAGTTCAGAAAGTAAGTAAAAATAGAAGTATAAGTCGTACTGAATCACAAATTACCGAAATAGACGCAGTAGACCCAGCAAAAATAAGAGCAGATTCAAGTTTTACAACAGGACAACAATTTGCTGTGTTTTCACAACCAGGTGGTATAGAAAGTATTATGTTACCTGCTGGACCAGGTAGTACTGTTGACCAACTTCAAAAAGAATTATCTCAAGCTATAGCACGAGGTGCTTCTGAAGGTGAACTAAAGATTATAGAAGATAGATATAGAAAAAAACTTAGTCAAGAATCTAAAGAAAAAGAAAGAATGATGGGTGTTGGTTTATCTGACCCTGACCAATCGATTGTTGGTGGTAGTAAAAGTGCAAGAGACATTCCTAATACTGGATATGCTAGCTATGGAAGAACTGGAAGTAAGCCTAGTGGTGGACAAGTTGGAAATATTACTGGTCAAGCTGGTTCAGGTATGAATAAGAGATATGCAATGGTCTTAGCTAGAAGTGTTAATCAAGATATACAAACTTATAACTTAGATAGAAGTGACGCACAATTGAATGCAAGAAGAAGCACGTATGTTGCAGAACAGTTAAAAACTATAAGAGACAATAGAGATTATATGAAAAAACTTACAGAAAAATTGATTTCAAATCCAAATATCCGAGGAGCTTTTTCATATGTTATAAATGTTGAACAAGGGAGAAAAGGTAATAGAAGCGTTCCCGAAATCAGACAATTTATAATAGACAAATCTATGGGTGCTTTCCGAGCAGATGCTATTGCATTTGAAGAACAACAACAAACTGACTTTGAGAATGATGATTTATTTGAAAATGACGATTAAAAGGATATTAGTTCAAGCAATATAAAGTAGTATAAATTTATGACAGGAATGAGAGACCAAACTCAAAAAGTACCACCTGACGCAGAAATTATTGCGAGACAGTGGGCTTTATCACAATCTTTAATTACAGATATTTGTTCTACCAATATAGCAACAAGATTACCTCGAAATGCTAGTTTGCCTTTTTTAACAATGTTTAGAAGTGGTGGTGCTTTAATGAATCCTAGAAGTGACGCACATATACAAAATGCATTACTTCCTATGGAATGTTATGCAGGAAGATGGGGTGGCTCAGGAAATGACAAACCTTTCGCAGATTACAGTACAGCAATGTCTTTGGCAAATGCTGTGATTCAGGCTGCTTTCAACTATAGTAATGGGTATATAACTACAAGCGATAGTAATACTAGAGCCAAGATATATAGCTTTGAGATAGTTCAATTTCCTACCAGGATTGAAGAAGTATCAACAGGCTTAGGTCGGTATTCAATTGCTTTAGCTATGACGTATAGAGCAGTATAAGGAAATTTATATGGCAAAAAAGAATAAAAAGTTTTTGGTTAAGCTAAATGCTTTGTTTATGCAGTCTCAAGCTAGAGACGTCGTATCAGGCATTATGTTTAATCAAACTGATGCGGTTGAGATTGGTGAATCTGATTGGAATAGGTTAAAAGGAAAAACTTGGACCTTAGATGGAAAAAACTATCCTTTGCTTATTGAAGCAGATTCAGAGTCCGAAGTGGAAGACAATGAAGCTGAGGATGCTCCGTGGGAAGCTGACGTAGAAGAGATTGCCAAAAATGGCAGTGTCTTGCAAGATACTGAAGTAGAAGAAGAATAACAGGAGATAAAATATGCCAAATACAACAAATGGTACAATATCTGAAGTTATTGTCGGAACTGGTGTACTTTACGTTGCTGCTATAGCAAACGAAGGTAACTCATCTGGTGACTACGTAGCTTTTCCTGGCGGCGACGGTGCAGGAGCATGGGCAAGCCCAGCTGCTGGATGGGTCGACGTAGGATATTCAGAAGACGGTTGGACTCTTGAAATGGATAAAACATTTGAGGACATAATGGTCGCTGAAGAAATTGACCCTATTGCTACTTTTAAAACAGCACAAGAAGTTAGATTAACTGGTGAGCTTGCACAAGCTTCACAAGCTAACATTCAAGTTGCTCTTGGCGGAGGAACACTCACAACTGGTGATGGTTCTAACGGTTTTGAGTCTGGGTTCAATATGATACAACCACCTTCAACAGATGACTTTGATGAGAAATCATTATTGTTAATTGTTGATGGACCAGCAGGTGCAGATAGACATGTTCAAATTCCACGTGCAATTAACGTTGGAGCTTTTTCAATGGCTCATCAAAAAGCACCTCAAAAAGTTGTTATCGCAACTGAGTTTAAAGTGCTTGCACCGAAAGGTACTGTGTCACAATTTCAAGAATTATTTAGAATTGTTGATAATACTAATGACACACAAGTATTCGATATTAACTAAAAAAACTAATTAATGGACATAGGAGGTCAGTGTGGCTGACAATTATAAAGACTTCGATGCAAGTATCGAAGAATCAGACAATGAAATGTTAGAATTTCAAATGGTAGGTAAAACATATACATTACCAGCTCAAATTCCAGCAAGAGTTGTCTTAACGCAAATGAGATACATGGATGAAACTGGAGTTGTTCCAACATCAGTTATTCCTGAATGGTTAGAATCTCTTTTAGGTAAAAAAGTTCTTGATGAAATAATTGAAGCAGGTGCAACCTGGAATCAATTAGAAGGACTACTTAACTGGATGCTAGATAAGTATGGTATCTCTGGTGAAGCAGAAAGTGCAGAACCTGAAGAAGGAGATGATTCCCCAAAATAACATTCTCCCTGAGAGATATATTTTATAGATGGGGAGCTGTCGAAGCAGACTTTCAAAGATTTTACCAAATAGATTCACCATGGACTCTCACATGGAGAAAATTTATGATACTTTTAGCGTATCTACCTATAGACAAATCATCGTTCTATAGTCCTATGTACAATTCTCTAATGAATGATGAAGAGTATTCTCCAAGTTACGAAACCTCTGAGCCAGAAAAAGGATGGTGGAAGAAGGAGTTAGATAGAAAACAAGGAAGAAGAAGACCTCGTGATACTATGTCTTTAGAACAATTTATGGGTGAGTTTAAAAATAAATAATGCCAAGAGTAGATACAAAACTAGGTAAGAATCAAGGATTAATTAATGTAGGCGTTCGTCTAGGTTTTGACGACGGTGCAATGAATAAGTCCGTCAAGGAAGTCGAACGTGGTATGAAGGCTATGGCTGCAAGAACAGCAGCTGTATCAAAAGCTCTATCTCAAACTCAAAGAATAGCAACGTTCGGAGTCGGTGCGTCACTTGCTGCTGCTTTTGCATTTGGTGCTAGAGCAGCAATTGTATTTGAAGAACAATTCGCAAATGTTAAAAAAACATTAGATGTATCAGGAGAAGGTGCAGCAGCAGAAAAAGCATTCAAAGCTATAGCTGAAGAGATAAGAAACATATCAAAGTTTACTCCTGCAACTGTTGCAGAATTAACACAGATAGCAGCTGTTGGTGGACAATTAGGTATTGCAGCAAATGACATTGTTAAGTTTACAAACACTATACAAAAACTCACTGTTGCTACAAACTTAGGTGCAGAACAAGCAGCACTATCTCTTGCAAGACTACAAAAGATTACTGGACTGTCATCAAGCGAAATCGACAACCTTGCATCTGTATTAGTTAAATTAGGTAACAACTTTGCAACTACTGAATCAGAAATTATTACTGCTGCTACACAGATAGCAACTGCTACTGCAGGAACGCAAACAGAATTTAATAATGCTGCTGTAGATGCTTTAGCGTTTGCAACTGCTTTAAGAGCAATTGGTCAGCCAGCACAAGCTGGTTCTACTGCAATAATAAGATTAGTTCAAGTAGTAGATAGATTAGTTAATGTTGGTGGTCCTAACCTAGAACTTGTTGCAAAAACAGCAGGTATGTCTGCACAAGCATTTGCAGACTTATCAAGAATTAGTCCTAATGATGCACTTGCACAATTTATAAATGGTTTAGGTCAAGTAGAAAAATCTGGTGGCGATGCTATTGCAATACTAGAAGAACTTGGTCTTGGACAAATTAGAACTAGAAGAGCTGTTATGGCTCTTGCAAGAGCAGAGGGAGAATTTGGTGGTAAAGTTGTTCCTCTACTTACTGAAGCATTGGCAATGGCTAATGATGAATTTGTCGAAAATCAAGCTTTACTTACTGAAGCTGAAAGAAGATATGAAACTGTTTCTTCTCAAGTACAGATATTTAAAAACATAATTAATGAAGCAGGTATTGCTTTAGGTGTCGAGTTTCTTCCACAAATAAATAATGTTATACAAGGTCTTATCAATATTGCTTCTGGGGGTTCTCAATTAGATAAAACTTTTGGAAAAATAGTTCAAGCTATAGTAGCAGCAGGTGTTGCCTTTGGAGTATTTGTTGGAACTAACAGAGCTATGAAAGTTTTCCGAACTGATACTGAGTTAGCAGCTCAACAAATGATGAGACTTGGAATGAATATAAGACAAGCTGCTCAAGCACAAGCAGCTTTAGTGACAGCTCAAGGTGGTAGTGCATTAAACGCTGGTGCATTTTCAACTGGTGTAACTTCCAAAGCACCTCCTTCTGGAATATTTATGCCAGGTGCAGCAGGAAGATTTGCAGGAGGAATAAGAGAAAGAATGCGAGGTGGTCCACAAGACCCAACACTTGCAGCAGCTATGGGAATGATGTCAACAGGACAACAAGCACAATTGACAGCTGCAAGATTTTCAGTATTTACTCCAGCTGCAAGAGAGACAGCAAAAACTCTAAGAGAAATGGCATCAATCAATTTGAAAGCAACTGCTTCTTTTGTTGCTCAAAGTGGTGTGTTAGGTAAAAATTTAATCGATGTAGAAAACCTTGATAGTGCTATGAAAAAATTTAATACTACTACTGGTGCATCAATTGGTGTTACAGGAAGAATGCAAGGAATGTTTATAGGTCTAAATCAAACAGTTTCTACTTTAATTAAATCTGTAACAATGTTGGCAAGAAGATTTGCACTTATGATTGTTGCTTTTACTGCAATAAGTGAAGTAATGAGTTTCTTTGCAAGAGTTGGTGCAAGAGGTAGAGCTATTGACGAATTCAGTATGGGTCTGGAAGGAATTGTTGAATCAACATTAGATGTAGAAAAAGCAGAAAAGCGTCTTACATCTTTGAAAGAAGCATATCAAGATTTGTTAGGTGAAGGTGCAGACAAAGAAACATTAGATGCTGTTCAAACACTTATCGACCAAGCAGAAAGAAGTTTAAGAGCAGGTACAGCTTCAATAGAAGGAACTGCAGCAAAACTTGTAGAAACTTTAGCACTTTCTTCTACACAAGGACCACTAAACCTTAATGCACAATTAAAAGCAACAGCTACTACTTTAAATATGAGTTTGGATGAGTTCAACGAAATTTTCTTTAGAGGTTTTTCAAAACTTATTACGGATATAGATAATACAAATATGCCTACTATTCAAGACGCAGTACTTGGTTTCATTGGAACAGATTTTAGAGATGAAGACATTAATGATGCACTTCAATCAATAGAGTCACAAGTCGGTTTGCTTAATGCAATAACACAACTCTTTCCAGGAGGGTCTTTAGAGAAAGGTAGTATAACTAGTTTAAATCCTGATTTAGGAATCGATACTTTTACTTCAGGTGCAGACTTTATAAAACGAATGCGAGGTAAATCAGAATCAGAGATAGCAGATGAATTCGCTAAGAGATTTAAAAATCCATCAGAGGCTTTGAAGAATCTAGATTCAGAATCTCCACTTGGTCAAATTATTACAGGTTTATCAAAGGAAGAACAAAAACAATTAGTATTTATACTTGATGCTTTTTCTGATACTATGACAACTCTTTCTGGATTAAGTATTGAAGAACTTACAGAGGAAGAATTTTTTAATTCAGCATCTGTTTTATTTACAGCTAAAACTAAATTTTTAAATGACCAACAAGATGCTTTTGTAAAAGCAGGTCTTTTAGATTTCAATGACCAAATAGATGCAGTGAAAGATTTTACAGGAGCATCACAACTTGTAAGTAGATTAACAAGAGAAAATGCTGACGATGCAAAAACTTCTTTAGAAGGAGTAAGAGAAGAGTTAGGTTTAACTGATATGGCTTTCGTAGGTATTGCTGACCAAATAGATAAAAATCTAAAGCAGTCATTAGAATCTGCTATGAGTTTATTCAGAAAATTTCCAGAAGAAATTAATAAGAGTGCTGAACAAGCAACTGCTAATCTTTTAAGAAATCTAAGGCTTCAAGAAGGTTTTGAACAAAGCATCTCACAACTATCAACATTTGCTCCATTACTTGCATTACAACTCGTCAAAGAAGGTCCTGCATCTGCTGGTGTCGTAAGAGACTTTTTAGACAATACAATGCTTGCAGCTATTGCAGAATCACGATTACTAAGTGCTTCTGGTCCAGAACTACAAGCTGCCGCAAGAACAAGTGTTCAAGAAGCTATAGAAAACAAAGAAATTACAGAAGCTGAAATATTTGGAGCTGATGTTGCAGCTGGATTTATTCAAGGAATAAAAAATAGTCAAGATGAATTAGAGACCATCATGCGTGAAACTGTAGAGAATCTTATTAAAGCTGCAGAAGAAGCAGCTAATACAGGTTCTCCATCACGTGAAATGATTGAAAGAGTAGGTGAACCATTAATAGATGGAATTATATCTCCGATAGATGCAAAAAAATTAATAGCAGCTGGCAAGATGAAAGATTTTATAGAAGAGGTTATTGCTACTGGTGAAGCCAGTGTCGAAGATTATTTAGGAACAGGTAGTGCAAACACTCTTACATTAGTTTCTGAAAGCTTATTAGAAACAATCAATAGAGTTTCTGAAGATTTTAGGGTATTTAGTAATTTAACTTCTGCAA
>MDTB01118780.1_pt1 | contig 10193 bp, 10 predicted proteins | sample 811161 | NCBI WGS metagenome assembly MDTB01 (sample SAMN05326650, study PRJNA326480) | marine metagenome | isolation source: seawater | place: Mediterranean Sea | collected 2009
GTATTAGAATTTGCAGAACTGTTCTTCTTTTTATTTGTTGCAATGGCTTATGTAAATTCATTGACAGAAAGAAGAATGTTTGATGCCTTGTGTGCGTGGTTATCGAATAACAACTTTAGTTACAAAAAAATATTTTTAATTTCTGGAGTTATAGCTTTTTTTCTTTCCCCTATAGCAGATAATTTAACGACAGCTCTTATACTTGGAACAGTGGTAATGGTAGCAGGCCGAGGTAATAAGGCTTTTGTAGTTCCTGGTCTAATTAACATTGTTGTCGCAGCTAATGCAGGTGGTGCTTTTTCCCCTTTTGGAGATATAACGACTTTAATGGTATGGCAACGAGGATTCGTTTCCTTTTTTGATTTTTTCAATATTTTTCTACCATCTGTTGTAAATTATGTAGTTCCGGCTACATTTATGTACTTTGCTATTCCTAATGAAGTTCCAAAAGGAGATGGCAAAAAAGTAACTATTCTTCCTGGGGGTAATGTAATTGCGTTCCTAGGGATTTTAACAATCACCTTAACAGTTACTGGACATAACGTTCTTCACATGCCTCCTGTCCTAGGTATGATGTTTGGTTTAGGAATGCTAGGAACCTACGGTTACTTTCTCAAAACTAAATATCCCGAAAAAAATAAATTTGATATTTTTGTAATAACAGGCAGAGCAGAGTGGGATACTTTGCTATTTTTCTATGGTATTCTCGTTGCTGTAGGTGGACTAGCATCTCTTGGTTATCTAAAACTAATATCAGATGATATGTATGTAACCTTGGGTGCAACGTATGCCAATATACTAGTTGGTATATTATCAGCAATTATTGATAACATTCCAATCGTATACGCTGTATTAACAGCACATCCATCTATGGATATGGGTCAATGGCTTTTAATAACTCTTACAGCCGGGGTTGGTGGATCTTTATTATCCATAGGTTCAGCAGCTGGCGTTGCTTTAATGGGACAGGCAAGAGGAGTTTACACCTTCTTCGCTCACTTAAAATGGGCGTGGGCAATCTTGCTAGGTTACGCTGCATGCATTATCGTACACCTTTGGTTGAATGCTGATTTATTTGATCTAGTTCCACTAGAAAGATAATTTTTTTGACTATAAATCAATTTGATGAAGAGGAATAATTATAAATTATTCCTCTTCCATCCCAATTTCATAAATCTCGAAACTAGCTTCTTCTATGTCTCCAGTTTTAGCATCAACATCAATCTTGATTTCGTAACCAACATCGGTCTGAATATCAAACTCATAAGATAATGACCCGTCCATTCCAATCTCTCTCTCTTCATTAACGATTTTACCAGGATGTATTAATAAAACATTCAATCTAGCTTTCTCAATGCTAATTTTAGAACCATTTTTAAAAATAGGATTGTTAGCGTCCACTTCCTTTTCAACTTCAATTATGTATCCTTCTTCAGCATTACATTCTACATTATAAATAGAATCGTCCTTAGATGACTGAATATCAAACTCATATACGGGGTCATCACCTTCAATTTTGAATTCTAGTTTTCTCGCATGACCGGGAATTCTTTCATAAGCTTGATCAAGACATTGCTCCACTTTAACAATGTCATATAACTTTATATCATCAAGGTCAGCCGTATCACTACTTACTGAGGAAGAAAGTAATATTAATATAAATGCGAAAATGTATGTGTAAATTTTCATATACACTTCTTTTATTCATTCATTCATTCATTCAGGTAATAATTAGACATATAGATACAATGTAATTAAATTTAACAACTACCAAGTAGTATTGAAACCTGCGAAAACTGTGCGAGGTTGTCCTGGTGTAACAAATGTTCCACTACCGCCTGTTCCACTTACTTCATTTTCAGCCAGTATTCCCCCAGTTTCATAATTAACTCCAAAGAGATTCCTAGCAGTGATGAAAAAATTACTGTTGGCACCTTCTCTAAATTTTTCACCTAGAGAAAATTTATAGTCCATTCTTAAGTTTGTTAGAATTGATCCAGGAAGTGTTAAACCAGATGTATTACTTTCATCACCTCTGTAGAATTGAGAAGAGCTAGCCTCAATATCTGCATTGAATGTCCAGTTTTTTCTTGGTGAGTATCCTAAGCCAAATCTTCCAATATGAGGTGAAATCCCAGGTATTACATCACCATTACCAATTGGAATTTGAAAACCTTCTCTTAATTGATTGTCGTCAAAATCGTCGTCATCAAATGTGTTAGATGTATGGCCTACACTTGAAATCATTTGTGAAGTTTCAAATGTAGCCCTTACATAAGCATATTTTGAAAACCATGACCATTTTTCACCAAGCTTACCATTTAAAGCAAACTCCGTTCCCATTCTTTGAGTGTTACCTACATTTCTAAAGTAACCTGTACCTACTCTATTTCCTCCAATAAAAATTATATCATTATAATTTCTACCGGCGTATGCACTAACATTCCAATCAATTTCATGGTTCATTCCGATTAAATTATAGGATTTTTTACCACTAGCTCCAATTTCAACGTTCCTGTTAACAACCTGGTCTAATGGGGGATCTGCTTGAAATGAGTTTGGCAGTCTACATGGAGCATCTGGGTCAGCACATGCTAATTCCGCAATTGATGGTGTTCTACTTGATTCCTTATATGAAGCAAAAACTTTAGTTTTATTACCAAACATTGTACTTCCAAACCTCTTAACAAGACCAATTCCAGGGTTTATTCTATAGAAAAAATGGTGCCCCTGCAGAGCTGTACCATTTTGATCATCTATTTTCATAGAAGCCCAGTTCCATCGAACAGATAAATTAAGCGAAGTTGTATCATCTAAATCAATAGTATTCGTTCCATACATGGCGGTATTATGAGTTGTTGACTCAATATTTGTAATAAATTGTTCTTCACCTTCAGCATCGGTAGATACAAATACTCCAGTACCTTGAACACCTCTATCAGTTTGAATGATACCTAGTTCAGTTGAAGAACCAAAACTATTGAAAGAAAAGTCATAATTAACACCACCAATGAAAGTATTTTTTTTACCGAAAAGTAATGAGTCATAGGTTGATTGAAGATTAAGTCCAAAGGCATTGGTTTTGGTATTAGACCTATTTATGGCACCAAAATTTTCAATTTCATTTTCGTCATCATCTAATTCTAAACCTAGCGCTGTATAATTAATTTCCCTGCCTGAAGCATCTAATATATTGACACCATCAGCAGCTGCATTGGATTCATATTCACCACAAAGTGTACCGTCTGCTGCACCTCCACCCCTGTCAAAGTTAAAACCACAATCTTTTCCTTCAAATTCATCACCATTGTAATTTCTTCTTTCCATGTGCCTATAATACATGTTTCCTTGAAATGATAGTTTATCATTGACAAAATGGTTGCCACCAAAATTTGCATAATAACTTTTATTATGGGTATTATCTGGATAAGTATAAACGGCATCTCTCCCTTCCATATCCATAAGAGTTAAAGGAATTGCTCCATTACCTCTTAGATCAGTGTATGCTTGTCCAATATTTAAGAAAAGTTCAGTATCTTCGCCTCTGTATCTAAAATCACTATAAAAATTTTCTAAGTAAGATTCCGAATGTTCTCTCCACCCTTGGTCAAGATTAAAATTAACTCCTAAATAAACTGCTATATCACCAAAGACATGACCATATTCAAGAACTTCGTTTGTTCTTCCATAGCCTCCTCCTGAGATAGTTGTTTTGGCACCCTCATTATCAAAACCATTCTTCATCTGCATTGATATAGCTCCACCAATGGCATTTTGTCCGAAGATTGGATCACCTCCACTAAAAACTTGTAAATTGCTGATGGCAAAATCTGGGACTAGGTCCCATTGAACAACCTCACCAAATGATTCATTAACACGCATTCCGTTTTGATAAATAGCCATTGCTTGAGCAGTTCCTAAAAGAGGACCTGCTACATAACCTCTAAAGTTAATATCATTTTGCATTGGTGAACTATTTAAATTTGAAATTGAGATACCTGATGCCTCTCTATTTAAAGTTTCAACTACCGAAAAGTTTTCTTTTTTAGATAATGTGTCAAGTGAAAAATTTTGTACGTTCGATGGAACACGATCTAGATTCATTCCAGAACCCTGAACAGGAGTAATTGATATTATATTAACATCTGGAGCAACAAATGTTTTATCTTGCGCAAAACTATTAGTATTTATAAAAACAATACTAAAAAAAATAACATTAATTTTGTAAATTATTTTTTTTGTGAATATCATATTTTCCTTTTATATAACTCAAACATTAATCCTACTAATTTTATTTTTATCCACAACTTTTTTTTTTTTTTTTTTAAAACTATTATAAAATTATGAAAAACTTTCTTAAACAATTTAAAAACATACCAATAGACAACAAGACAATAGATTCAAAACAAAAAAAAATTCTCATTGCTTCCATTCTTATTGAATGTGCAAAAAGTGATAACAAATTCACTGACGATGAAATAGAAAAAATTAAATTTCTACTCGAAAAGAAGGTTCATGTTGCATCAAATGAAGTTGCTGACGTTTTCGAAAAGGCAATCAAAATGACTGAAAATAATATTGAGGTCTATTCTTTAACAAAAGATATAAGAGATAATTTTTCTAAGGTTGAAATTTTGCAAATTTTTGAATACATGTGGGAGATTGTTTTATCAGATGGAATTTTAGATGATTTTGAAGCATCACTTATGAGACAATTAACAGGTCTATTTCATCTATCAGGTAGAGAATCCGCCGAAGCCAGAAAAAAAGCTGAATCTATTCAATAAAATTTTTATCTAGCTTTTTTCTTTCATGCATAAATAATTTTCTATGCTTAATTGATTTGTTTGCGATTCTTTTTCTCCAAAGTTTAAAACTTCTTGGTTTCAAGTTACGTCTCATTATCTGGATAACCTCATTTTCCTTTTTTCCGGTTTTTTCATAAATTTCTTCAAAGGTAACCCTATCTGCCCATGCCGCCCATATAATCCAATCTGAGGTTTTAAGAGAAGGTTCCTTATTTTTTACTTTCGTTTCAGGAAAATTACTTTTTTTTCGCACTAAAATAATTCCGCGTTAATTATATCAAGTTGAGCTTCAAAATCTTTGCCAAAAGCAACAAAAGCTATACTTTTTATTTCAGATGAAGAAAATTTTTTAGGTTGGTAAAAGTTTGATTTTGAAAATTCATTGAATTTAATTTCTATGTTAGACCAATCTTCAGATACGAAAAATTTTCCTGCGTAAAATTGCCAGGGTAAGAATAAGGATTTAGTTCTTACATGAACATAATATTCACTTTTTTTACCCCTAGCTTTTAATCTTATACCTTTGTAATTATCATTTTTAATATCATAATCCCTCCTTACTTGAATAAATCCCCCATTATTTTTTGTACTCACAGTTCCTTGAAGCCTGAGAAAAAACTGTTCTTTATATTTTTTTAAGGCTGTGCTTCCTTCAGATACACCCCCCATAACTTGATCAGAAAAAAATTCCCAATCATTAAGAATAATTTTTTTTTCATCTGACGTATAATCAAGCAAATTCATTGCATTAATTTTTACACATATTATAAAATAGATTATAGTTATAATATACTTCATAATAGTTAATCTAATGAGATGAAAAAATTTGTAAATCTATTTTGATGTTAAAAAAAAATTTAAACTATTAATAGAAAATTTGAGAATTAATGACAAATAAAGAAAATGTAAATTTAGTTAATGCTACTCAAGAAAAATGGGCTAAAATTGTATTAGAAATAGGCAAGGCATTCAAAAAAGACTCAAATCTAGAAAGTTTAGTTTTTGAATTATTACACAACATATATGCATTTGATCACTGTGATGTTTTATTCAAACCAACATTAGCAAAATATCATCAATTTAGATCAACAAAAGACGAATTCATATCTTATTTTCTGGGTCAAAATAAAGAATGTAAAGAAGATAGTGGTTTTGCAATTAAAAATTGGAAATCTATAAAATTTGAAAACTACAAAATAATTGAATACAATAATTATCTACTTTCGATGGGTAATTATTTTTTTGAAGATCATAAAAACAAAATTCTCAAAGTTGAATACACATTCGGTTTCATTAAGACAAGTAACAATGATTTAAGAATTAATCTGCATCATTCATCATTACCTTACAATGATTAATACTAAAATATTAAATAAACTATATATTTATTCATATAAAAATTTTTTAATGATTTGGATTCTTGATAATGAACAAAGCAAAAAAAACTAAAAATAAAATTTTAATATGAATAAAAGCTTATTAACAAATATAATCTCTGCTCTCATAACATCTTATGGATTATTTTTTTCACCACCCTACTCTACAGAAATAGCTATGGCAGGATTATTTGCCTTATCAGGAGGGCTAACAAATTGGTTAGCTATTCACATGCTTTTTGAAAGAATTCCACTTCTATATGGGTCAGGAGTAATTCCTAACAGGTTTGAAGAGTTCAAAGAAGGGTTAAAACATTTAATAATGAACGAATTTTTTTCTAAAAAAACAATTGAAAATTTTTTAGATGAAAAACCAAATTTTACTACTGAGCAAATTCTTAAAAAGTTGGATTCAAATCTAATATTCTCCAAACTGGTTGAAGCAATTGAAGAATCGTCATTGGGTTCAATGTTAAATATGGTTGGAGGTAAAAAAGCATTAGATCCACTAAAAGAACCTGTTCAAAAGAAGATTGAAGAAGTTCTAAATGATATTTCGTCGAATAAAGAAGATTTAAATGAAAAATTTTCGGATAATTTATACAATAACATTGAGGATATTGTAAAGAAAAGACTTGATGAGTTAACACCAGAACATATCAAAATTATCATGAAGGAAATGATTCACAAACACTTAGGATGGCTTGTCGTATGGGGAGGTTTTTTTGGTTTTTTAATTGGCTCAACCTTAATGTTGTTAATTTAGGGAATGGTATCTAAACAAAAAATATTTAATTTTGATAATACATACATTGATCTATCAAAAAATTTTTATCAAGAAACTAAACCAATTCCTGTTAAAAAACCTAAATTACTTTTTTTTAATAATGTCTTATCTAGTTTTCTTAACTTAGATAAAAAACTACTTCAAAGTCAACTGGGTACTTTTATTTTATCAGGGAATGTGGTTCCTGAGGGTGCTAAACCTATTGCAATGGTATATGCTGGTCATCAGTTTGGCAATTTTGTAGAGTTGGGTGATGGAAGAGCTATTCTTTTGGGCGAAATAATTTCAAAAAATGGACTGAGATTTGATATTCAACTAAAAGGTTCTGGAAAAACAGCTTTCTCCAGACAAGGTGATGGAAGAGCTCCACTTGAATCTGTATTAAGAGAATATGTTATAAGTGAAGCTATGCATAACCTTGGGATTCCAACAACTAGATCCCTTTCAGTTGTTGAAACTGGCGAGGTTGTTCAAAGAGAACTAGAAGAACCCAGTGGAATTCTTACAAGAGTTTCGTCTAGTCACATAAGAATAGGTACATTTGAGTTTTTTTCAGCAAAGAATGATACTAAATCCCTCAAAGAATTAGCTAATTACGCAATTAAAAGGCATTTTCCTAAATTCTTGAAAAAAAAAAATAAATATGAACTTTTCTTAGATAAGGTTATTTTTGACCAAGCAAAATTAGTTTCTCAATGGATGAATTCTGGATTTATTCATGGTGTTATGAATACTGATAATATAACAATTAGTGGTGAAACAATTGATTATGGTCCGTGTGCTTTTATGAATGATTATAATCCGGCAAAAGTATATAGCTACATAGACTTCAAAGGAAGATATAGCTATGGAAATCAACCTCAAATAATGTTTTGGAACCTATCAAGATTTGCTAGTTCAATTAAATCATTATTTGATGAAAAAAAAATTACTTCTGAAGATCAGATAATTAAATGCTTAAGAAAATTTCCCAAATTATTTGAAAAATTTTGGTATGAAGGAATAACAAAAAAACTTGGATTATCAGGCCCTAAATCTGGAGATGAACTAATCATTAAATTGTTGTTAGAACTTATGTTTGAAAATAAAACCGACTTCACTCAAACATTTAGATTATTATCAGAAGTTTTTGATAAAAAAGGTTATCAAAATTTTCAATCACTTTTTCAAAATAAAGAAAAAATAGATCATTGGTATAAAATGTGGGAGAAAAGAATTTTTGATGAGAAAAAAGATCTAAACGAGATTTGTAAAAAAATGAAATCTGTCAATCCCATCTACATACCACGAAATCATATAGTAGAAGATGCTATTAAAAAATTTATTCATTACAAAGATTATTCAGAACTAAATATGCTTATTAAACTTTTAAAAAACCCATTTACTGAAAGAAAAAAAATGAGCTACTTTTCACTCCCACCTAAACCAGGAGACGACATAAAAAACACATTTTGTGGTACTTAATTTAAAGAGCAGAAAACCCGAACTTTTTGCACTCATCAAAAATCTTTTCCTCAGCTTCTTTCCAAAGAGGAATTGCTGTCTCAAGTAATTCATAGCCTTTTTCTGTTAAACAAACAATTTTTTTTCTTCCATCTTTATTCTTGATCTTTTGGATTAATTTTAGTTTTAACAAAATATTCAAACTTCTTGTAAGTGTTGTTCTGTCCATAAAAAGATCTTCTGAAAGCGAATTTACTGTTCTTCTCTCACCAATAGCAATTAATGACAAAATTGTGAATTGGGTTATTTTAATTTTAGTTGGTTTTAATTTTTTATCATAAAATTGAGTCATAATTCTTGCATTCTTGCGAGATTGGAAACATTTGCAACTTTGTAATTGCCTATATTTAAAAGTATTTTCTTTTTTAGTTTCCATTATTTCGATACTAATTAAGTATGTATGTCACTTATTAAATTTTTTAGGTTATTTAGTATATACCTATTTATTCTCCAGATTCTTTTATATTTTCTTCTGCTTCTTTTCTAGCACCTTCAGACTCAATATCAGAAATATCTAATCTGCGAATCATCTTTCGTATTAAATCCATTCCACTATCATCTACAGCTGCCTCAGTTGATAAAACTTTTTCCCATAAAAATTCAACAAGTTCATACTTTTCTCTGTATACCTCAACTTGCTCAACTTTCTTCAATAAAGACTCGGTTATTTTCGTTTCCAATATTACTGTTGCTTGATTGGCAGAAATTTTTAATTGCTCACTTAATATTTTTTTTAGACGAGTTAAATCTTCAGATGAAATTTTACCGCTTACTGTGGAGCATTCTGCTAACATAAGACCAATCAAAACACCTTTTTCAAATGCTTTCAACTTGTTGTATGCAGTTTTTCCAGAGAGAACAGAGTTGATACCTTTAAATATTTTAGCCCTCTCTAAACCAAGTTTTTTTGTCTCATTAATATTCTGTGATTCAAGTGAAAATTTTTCCGCTGCAGTTTCTATTAGTCCAATCTCAAAGTCATCTTCTTCTTCTCCTTTAGAAAGAATTTTCTCCCACATATAAATTACAATTTGAATTAAATCCCCCTCTAAAAATTTACTTTTTGTTACTTCAAGCAATGAAGGATCGCTTGTATCATTAAAAAGTTTTTCAACTTTGTCAGAGTCAATCTCAAATTTTTCATTAAACATTTTTATAAACTTCTCTTTTGATTGATCGTTTGCTAATTTATCTAGATTAGACATATGCAAAATTGCAAGAGCGACATCTTTCCTATTTTCAATTGAAAGTGTACCAAAATATATTTTATTTGCAGCATTAATAAATTCTGAAATAAGAGTTATTTCCAACTCTTGGCTTTGTGTTGCCGGTTGGCCTGCCTCAGCTGCTTCATCATAGTCGTTAACACTAAAAGATTCTATTTCGCCCAATTGACCAAGAGTACGTTTCATCATGAATTCATCAAAAATTACGTCATCTCCAACTTCAAGTATTGCTGTAAGTTTTACTTTTTTTGTCATTTTAATTTCCAAAGTATACAAAATTAGCTATATAAACGAATCGCAACACAAAAATGTATACTAAGAATTAACTTATTATTTTTTGTATCATTATCCAAGAAATATTTGAAAGAATTATTTCATTAATATCAAATTCTTTGGCGGAGAGAGAGGGATTCGAACCCTCGAAACGATTTCTCGTTTACACGCTTTCCAAGCGTGCGCCTTCAGCCACTCGGCCACCTCTCCTTTAATCAAA
>MDTB01124686.1_pt1 | contig 10193 bp, 10 predicted proteins | sample 811161 | NCBI WGS metagenome assembly MDTB01 (sample SAMN05326650, study PRJNA326480) | marine metagenome | isolation source: seawater | place: Mediterranean Sea | collected 2009
ATCCCACGTTTGAAGATACTTCTAGTGCTCTGCCTGCAGAGATAGTTCCAAAACCACCACGTTTAGAATCTCTAACCTCATATTTCCCAAAAAATTGAATCTTCCCCATGCCCGTCTCAATTGGTGTATTTATATCAATTTTTTTATCTTCAAGTGCTGCTATCATTGCCATAGTTTTAAAGGTAGAGCCTGGTTCATGAGATTCTCCTACAGCATAATTCAATTTTTCATAATAAAAGCCCTCGGATGTTCTTCCTAAGTTAGCAATGGCTTTAATTGAGCCCGTATTAACCTCCATTAATACCACACTCCCATGTTCTGCCTCAAAATCTATCAATTGTTTCAAAAGTGCATTTTGAGCAATGTCTTGCATATTAGGTTCTATTGTAGTATATAAATCAAACCCTTCTGTTGGTTCTTTTTCATTATCGGCATTTATTGGTTTCCATTGTCCGTTTGCAATTTTTTGTTTCAATCGATACCCTTGCTCTCCTCTTAAATATTGAAAATAAGCTCCCTCTAGGCCCACTCTTATAAAAGTCCCATCTGAATCTCTTTTTTCATAACCAATGGTTCGTTCTGCTATTTTACCCAAGGGATGTTCCCTTTCAATGGATTGCTCGACAATGAGCCCCCCTTGATAAGGTCCTGATTTAAAAAGCGGGAAAGCTTTAATTTGTTCCATTTCAGAGAAACTCAAATTCTTGGCTACTAGCCAATACCTGTTTTTCTTTTTACGAGCATGCTCTAAAAGCTTTTGAATTTTAGCTTGCGGTTGATTTAAAAAAGTAGCTAAAGCTTCTGCTAAGGCTACTTTATTTTGTTGAAATCTTGCTTTTGATGGCACAGCTGCATCCCATCGAATTTCATAATGGGGAACTGAAGTGGCCAATATACTCCCATCCGCGGCATAAATATTCCCTCTACTGGGCTGAAGGGGAACATTTTTTATAGTTTGATTGTTTGCCATTACTTCAAAAACAGGTCCTTCAATCCACTGAATAATCAAAATCTTAGTGCCTATAGCAAGTACAAAAAAGAAAATAATCAGAACAACTAGATAGAACCGCCACATAAGCTTTTGTTGTTGTTTTTCCATCTTATTCTATCCTTATTTTAACAGGAGGACAATCTGCTGGACCTAAATTTATGTCACTCAACAATTGTATCACTGTTGATTCCTTTTTTAGATTGACAAGCTTCGTTTTCTGCTCTACAAAAACACTTTTTAGTGCTTTAATGTCTTTATTGTAAGCTGCAATAGTGAAAATTTTTCTATCTGCGCTGTGTCCGCTCGAAATCATAAGTAAAGCTAAACAAGACAAATAGATTATCATACGCCAGTTTTTCAATGCATTGCTGTTGAGTAAAAAATCTATATTCAAAAAAGCTAGAAGTCGTTTCATTTTTTTTCAGCAATTCGCATTTTAGCACTCCGTGCTCTTGAATTATTATCAATTTCGTTTTTGTCTGGGACAATCAATTTTCCAATCTTCTTCATTGGAGCTACAGTATTTCCATAGAAATCTTTTTCAACAACACCCTGAAAATTTCCATAATTAATGAAGCGTTTGACTAGTCTGTCTTCAAGAGAATGATATGATATACACACTAATCGACCTCCTTGAGCCAAAAGAGAAGAAGCCTGTTTTAATAATGATTTTAGTGCTTCTAATTCTCCATTTACTTCAATTCGAATGGCTTGAAAACATTGAGCTAATACTTTGTTTTCATAACGCTTAGGGATTTTTTTGACTAACAAACCCCTCAGCTGGAAGGTGGTTTCAATAGCAGTTCTTTGACGTGCATTTATGATATCGGTTGCAAATTTTTTGGCTCGGTCTATTTCACCATATTCTTTAAAAATTCTCTCTAATTCCTCTTTAGAATATTCATTGACAATTGTTTTCGCGTTAAGAGGTTGATCCAAATTCATTCTCATATCTAAAGAGCCATCTATTCTGGTTGAAAAACCTCTATGCCCAGTATCAAAATGATGAGAAGAAACCCCTAAATCAGCTAATATCCCATCAACTATTTTTATTTTATTGTATTGTAAATACGCTTTTATATTTTTAAAATTTGAACCTAGGAAAGTAAAACGCTGATCTTCTAATGAGTTTTTAGCAGCCTCTAAGTCATGATCAAATCCAAATAGTTTAGCCGTAGCATCCATTTTTTCTAGAATCGCTTTTGAGTGACCTCCCCCTCCAAAAGTAGCATCGACATAAACACCCTTTGGATTTAACACCAAACCAGCAATCGCTTGCTTCAATAGAACAGGTTTATGATAGGTCACTGTCATTTTTATCTCCCATGACTTCTTCGGCTAATTCACCAAAATCTAAAGTGGCTTCATCTATAGCTTTTTCATAATGGTCTTTATTCCAAATTTCTAAAATGGTTACGGCCGATGAAATAACAACCTCTTTTTTTACATCAGCATATTTGATTAAATCTTTAGGAATAAGTAATCGGCCAGAGGCATCAATTTCGACTGGTTTTACGCCAGCAGTAAAACGCCTTATGAAGTCATTATTTTTTTTGTTAAAACGATTCAAATTATTCACTTTTTGCATCAAAACCTCCCATTCTTGCATTGGATAAAACTCAAGACAAGAATTGAAAACAGCACGCTTGAGAACAAACCCCCCTTTGAGATGAGCTGCCAACTGTCCTTTAAGGGCTACTGGCATCATAATCCGTCCTTTGGTATCTGCCTTGCATTCATATGTGCCTGTGAAATGTTGCATCCAGAAAGCATTAGTGTTATTCAAATTTATAAATTTATTACCACTTTTTACCACTTTTTACCACATTGTTAATAAGTTTCTCCACTTTACTAATTATAAAGTAAATTTCATACAGTTTGCTGTAGAACATTTAGCACCAATTGATTTTACCTATATTTGATAAGTTTAAAATGTAGAAACGAATTCTGCTCGATGAATCAGGTGCTCATTAAAGAAGATAAGTTTAGTTTTTTAGAAATTGGTGAAGGGCAACCTATTGTTCTCTTACACGGTTTAATGGGGGGCTTGAGCAATTTTGAAGGCATTCTTAATTTCTTCCCACACAAAGGATATAAAGTCATCATACCAGAATTACCGGTTTATTCACTTTCTCTGACTAAAACATCAGTAAAATCACTATCTGAGTATGTGTACTCTTTTTTGAAACACAAAAAACTATCTGAGATCATTCTTCTTGGAAATTCTTTGGGGGGCCATATAGGTTTATTATTTGCTAAGAACCATTCAGACATGGTGAAGGCTTTAGTCTTAACAGGCAGCTCAGGTCTGTATGAAAATAATATGGGTGACGGGTATCCAAAGAGAGGAGATTACAATTATATCAAAGCAAAGAGTGAAGCCGTTTTCTATGATCCAAAAGTGGCTACTAAAGAAATTGTTGACGAAGTGTTTAAAACTGTTAATGATCGAAATAAATTAGTCCGAACGCTTACCTTGGCTAAAAGTGCCATACGGCATAATATGGCAAAGGATCTACCTAATATGACAACCCCTACGGCACTAATATGGGGAAATCAAGATACAGTAACGCCCCCCACTGTAGCAGAAGAGTTTTTACGTCTTCTGCCAGATGCTGAACTTTTTTGGATTGATAAATGTGGGCATGCTCCAATGATGGAACACCCAGATCTTTTTAATCAAATTCTTTTAGATTGGTTTGTCAAGCGTAAATATTAATTTTTTTTATGCAAATAAAATCAGCCGTATTTGTTATTAGTAACAGAGATGTTATTAAATGTCCAGATCACAACCAACCTGAATATGCTTTTATTGGTCGCTCTAATGTGGGAAAATCTTCTTTAATAAATTCTCTTTTGCAACACAAAAAATTAGCTAAGACTTCTTCTACCCCAGGAAAAACAAAGCTGATTAATCACTTTTTAATTAATGACTTTTGGTATTTGGTGGATCTGCCAGGGTATGGTTATGCAAGAGTCTCAAAGTCTAAAAAAAAACAATTCCAATCTTTCATAACTCACTATTTTGAAAAACGGAAAAAACTATATTGTAGTTTTATTTTAATTGATATCCGACACAAACCCCAACCTATAGATATAAACTTTATGAAATGGGTAGGTCAAAAGCAAATTCCATTTGCAATTGTTTTCACAAAAGCAGATAAACTAAAACCTAAGGTGCTTGAAAAAAATGTTAAGGATTATGAAAAAATACTTCTAGAGGGTGTTTTGGAATCCCTACCCCCCATTTTTATAACCTCAGCAACAAAAAAAACGGGCTGTGATTTGTTATTAAAATACCTTAATGATTTAAATCAAGAATTTAAGAAACTTAATAGTTCTGCTTAGTTTTCTTTTTTCAATCCTAATTTTTCTGCAAAATCATCACAGAAGTCTTGCATAGAGGATGTCATTTTTTCGTCCTGAGTAGCCTTGTAAAAAGTTTGGCTAAGAGCCACTAGTGTTTGATGAAAAAATTTCTGCATTTGATCTACTGGCATTTCTTTTACCCAAAGATCTATTTTCAGGGTTTCTTGTGTTTTTGTGTCCCAAAATGATAAAAGGATAGCTTGGGTTTCTTCATTATCAACACCCCCATCTTGAGCAGACCATTTCATCTTTTCTGGGATATTATTTTCATCCAATTCAACTTTGATATTAATAGAAGTTGTTTTTTTTATTGCCATTAGCGTTTTGGTTTATACCCAGACATTTGAAAAAGTTTTTGAGGAGACAAATCAAATAGATCGGTGATTATCGTATTTGGAAAACGTTTCATATATGCCCTAACTATTTGCCAACCAACCCAAACCCCAATGCGCCCTGGTGATTCGTTATCTATTTCTAAATAAAATTTTGAAAATGGAGCAGGCTTTATAAAACGTCTCATTAAATCTGGTTCTGTACTATAAAGCATTTGCTTTTCTATAAAATATTGCCAAATGAGCTTTTCGTTATTTTCAGCCCATTGTAATTCTTCTGAAGTATATCCAATTTTAATAAAATCTTCTTGGTGTGTATTCAATATATCTTGCATATATAATTTTTTACCATGCCAAATAATCTGCGCTAAAAATGTTCTGTCTTTAGGTACTTTTAAAAAGGAGGTAGAAAATTTCTCAACGACTTGTGATAGAATGTAGATTCCATCCATTTCTTTCCTGATGTAGTTAGGAATACCCTCATAAAGTGGATGATTGTGTCCGAGAAAAGTATCTAAAGACAATAACAAAAGAGAATCTGCATATACTATTTTGATTTGATAATCTACATTATTAGTAAGACCAATTATGTGAGGAACTTTTGTGTTTGGGAAAAAGTATAATATGTGTTGAAATAAATGTGTAAGGGATTTCTCCAAGACTTCTACATCACTAAAATGGGCCTCTACAGCGTCTTGAATGAGCAATTGAAGTGTATCCTTTTGCCTTGCAATCCATACCTCATCATCAAATTCATTAGGGAATAAAAATGGATAATCCGCTTTAAGTTGAGTTATGTGTTCTGCCTGAGAACGTTGGAATTTTATATCAAAGCGATCAATTTTAAGGGCAATGGGTATCGCTTTTATTTTTGATTCTTCCTCTTCTTTAGAAACACATTTTGCCAATATGATAAAAAAAAGTGTAGAAACTAACAATCCCCAAAAAACATTTGTTTTTATTGAATAAATTTGGTTCGTAAATTTCTTCATCAAATGTTATTATAATATTTTTGTACAAACATACATGGTCTAATTGATTAAACTTATGCAATCAACTGAAAAAATTATCGCCCATATAGTTCAATGGCTCGAGAATTATTTAGAAGAATCTAATCAGAAAGGTTTTGTGGTTGGTGTCTCTGGAGGAATCGATTCGGCTGTAACTTCAACACTCTGTGCAAAAACAAATAAACCACTGTTGTGCCTTGAAATGCCAATTCAGCAAGACGAATTTCAGGTTAGCAGAGCGAAAAAACATATTGAATGGCTTTGTAAAAACTATAGTAATGTTGAAGGAAAAACAGTATCATTAAATGAGGTGTTTGAAACCTTCCAAAATCAATTACCGATCAGTGAGAAAAAAGATCAACACCTCCTTAGTTTAGCAAATACTAGAGCTCGCTTTCGAATGGGTACACTATATTATTTTGCTGCTCTAGAAAATTACTTAGTGGCAGGTACAGGTAATAAAGTTGAAGATTTTGGAGTAGGTTTTTACACTAAATATGGTGACGGTGGAGTAGATATTAGTCCAATTGCAGACCTAATGAAGTCTGAAGTCTATGCATTGGCAAAATCTCTTGACATTATTAAGCCTATTCAAGAAGCTGCGCCGACGGATGGTCTATGGTCCGATCAAAGGACCGATGAAGATCAACTAGGGGCAACCTATGCCGAACTTGAGTGGGCAATGAATGCATTAGAAAAAAATATTGATCCTATCACGTTTAACACAAAAGAAAAAAAGGTTATGTCAGTGTATGAAAACCATCATAATAAAAGCAAACATAAGATGCTCCCCATTCCAGTTTGCGAAATTCCAGAGAAATTTCGTTAATTTTTCTAACACTTAAATTCTACCTAAACTTGCTCTAAATGATCCGTATCGCGCTACTTGATCCATACCCCGTCGTTCATAAAGGTTTTAAGTCTTTTTTTAAAAAAACTCCCCATATTAGTATGGAAAAAGCCTTTACCCTAACTCAAGATCTTTTTGAATTTATAAAAGAAAATAGTATTGATCTTATTTTTTGTGAAATGGACCTTGAGAATGAAAATCCTACTCTTCTGATTGAAAGGATAAAAAAAGAATATCCGAAAACGTCTGTTGTAATATATACCGGAATGCCCCAAGACATTTATGCAGTATCTCTATTAAAAGCAGGAGCCATTGGATTTATTTCTAAGAAAAGTCTTGGCCGTGTAATATTGCAAGCGATTGAAAGAATAAGCCGCTTCAATCGTTTCCCCATTGCTACAGATCATCGAAATGAACTTAATTACAATCTGGATTTAAACCGTCCCAAAAATAAATTTGGAAAACTCTCAAAAAGGGAAATAGAGGTTCTACGCCTAATTGTTAAAGGATATCGCAATATAGAAATTAGCACTGAATTAGACATTCATCAAAAAACTGTGAACACCTATAAAAGTAGACTGATGAATAAACTAGAGGTGAAAAACTTGGTAAACCTATATCAACATGCCCTAAACCTTGAACTAATTTAAAGCACTCGATTCAGTTTTCGCGACAGGATTTTTTTTAGGTTTTGATATTGCATTATTTCCTCCAAAACTAAATTTGATTCCTTTTCACCTAAATCCTCTTTAGTATTAGCCATTGATTCAATCTTTTGATCAATTAATATGCGTCGAAGACTCAAAATAGTTTCACTAACTAATTGACCTACATTAGCTTTTTTATCCTTGACAAGGATATTTTTTTTGTCCCACTGGTGCAATTGATGCACTTCATCTTGTAATAAAATATCGGAAAGAAGTTGCCCAAGGTTATCATTGCATTCTTGTAATAATTTTTCCATTATAACAGATCCTTCTGTTTGAAATGCTACCATCAATAAATCATAAAGGGCTTGAAAATCTGAATTTACAAAGGCAATTTCGTCTTGTTGAAGATCTAGGAAAATTTTTTCAAATACTTTAGCTTTTATAATTTTAGGTTCTTCCTCGAGAACACCCTCCACATTAGCAGTAAGAAATAATTCATCAAAATCTACTTCCTCGTTGCCATAATAAAGTAAAATACTGATAAGTTGCTTTTCTAAATGTGGAAGAGCTTGAGTAGTTAAATCATCTGTTCGTTGTGTCTTGACCACTTCAAAGTCTGGTCCCAGAGGCTGCAGCGGTCTTGTTTTTTTCTCCTTTTCCTGTTTACTTATTATTTGTGCTAAAGTATTAAACAACACATTTTCGGAGACTTCTAGAAGGGTTGCACATCTTTTGATGTAAAGTTCCTGTTGAATAAGATCAGGAATTTTAGCAATACTATGAACAATCTCTCTAATGGTTTTTGCCCTTTTTATGGGGTCATCACCACTCTCTTGAATGAGTAAATTCGTTTTATATTGAATAAAATCTTGAGCATTATTCTCTAAAAAATCCGTTAACTCCTCTAAATTTTTCTTTTGGGCAAAGCTATCAGGATCTTCACCATCTGGAAAAGAACAAACCCGAACATTCATGCCTTGTTCTAAAATGAGATCAACACCTCTCAAAGCAGCTCGTGTTCCAGCAGCATCTCCATCAAATAGAACCACCATGTTTTGTGTTAAGCGCCTAATCAGTCGAATTTGATCAGGAGTGAGTGCTGTTCCAGAAGAGGCCACTACATTTTGTATTCCACTTTGATACATTTGAATTACATCGGTATAGCCCTCTACTAAATAAGCTAAATCACTTTTAGCTATGGCTTGTTTCCCTTCAAAAAGGCCATATAATACTTTGCTTTTATGATAAATGTCACTCTCTGGTGAATTTAAATATTTAGCTGTTTCTATATTTTTAGAGAGTATGCGACCTCCAAATCCTTGGACCCGACCTGCCATTGATCGAATTGGAAATATGACCCGCGCCCTAAATCGATCAATTGAACCCCGTTCATTTTTGATAATGAGTCCACTTTTTTCTAAAAACGATTCACTGTACCCGGTTTTGGTAGCAGATTTATATAGAGCCGTTTTATCTTCTAGTGCGTAACCTAATCCAAAATGTTTCATTGTTGACTCCGAAAAGCCTCTAGATTCAAAATAGGTTTTTCCTATCGCTTTACCTTCTTCAGTTTTAAATAGGTTTTTTTCGAAATATTCTTTAGCAAATTGAGACACTAAAAACAAGCTTTCTTTTTCATTCGCTTGTTCTTTTTGAGCATCATTTTGAATGGTTTCCTCAATTTCAATATTGTATTTTTTGGCCAAATATCGAATAGCCTCGGGATAGTTGAAATGCTCGTGCTCCATCAAAAAAGCAACTACATTACCCCCTTTTCCACTACTAAAATCTTTCCAAATCTGTTTGACTGGAGAAACCATAAAACTTGGTGTGCGTTCTTGAGAAAAAGGACTCAAGCCCTTATAGTTTGAGCCTGATTTTTTTAAAGACAAAAAATCTCCAATAACCTCTTCTACTCGGGCGGTTTGATAGACATCATCTATGGTTGACTTGCTAATCAATACAGCTTTTTTTATGAAAATAAAGAATTTTAATTTGTTCTATCAATTACACAATCAAATTTTGCGATCAATTACATAGTTTACCATAAGAGTCAGGGCTACTCTAAATTCATTATCTGGAAAACCATCTAAAATAGCTAAGGCTTCTTCTCTATAGAATTGCATCTTTTCAATTGCAAACTCTAATCCCCCTTCTTGCTTAACTTTATCGATTACTTCTTTTACTCTTCTTTTGTCCCTATTGTGGTTTTTGATTGAATTGATCAGCCATCGCCTGTCTTTTGATCCTACCTTATTTAAAGTGTAAATTAAAGGGAGGGTCATTTTTTGTTCTTTAATATCGATTCCTAAAGGCTTACCAATATTTCTTGAACCATAGTCAAATAAGTCATCTTTGATCTGAAATGCCATTCCTATGTGTTCTCCGAAATGATGCATTTTAGCAACATCTTCTGCTGATGAGTTCACAGTCTGGGCACCCATTGCACAACAAGAGGCCAGCAAAGCAGCTGTTTTTTGTCTAATGATTTCATAATATACTGATTCATTAATATTAAGATCTCTTGATTTTTCAATTTGCAATAATTCTCCTTGACTCATTTCTCGAACAGCAACTGATATAATTTTTAGTAAATCAAAGTCCTCATTTTCTATAGAAAGCAGCAGGCCCTTAGAAAGTAAATAATCCCCAACCAAAACGGCAATCTTATTTTTCCATAGTGCATTTAGTGAAAAGAATCCTCTTCTTTTATAGCTATCGTCTACTATATCATCATGAACCAAAGTGGCGGTATGAATGAGTTCAATTACTGAAGCACCTCGGTAGCACCGTTCTGTTATTTTTCCTTCTCCAAGAAGCTTAGCCACCAAAAAAACTAACATCGGTCGCATTTGTTTCCCTTTTCTATTTACAATAAAGTGTGTAATTCGGTTAAGCAGAGCTACTTTGGAAGACATGGACTGAGAAAATTTTTTCTCAAACATTTCCATTTCTTGGTAAATGGGTTTCTTGATTTTTTCAATTGTCTTC
>MDTB01184545.1_pt1 | contig 10193 bp, 13 predicted proteins | sample 811161 | NCBI WGS metagenome assembly MDTB01 (sample SAMN05326650, study PRJNA326480) | marine metagenome | isolation source: seawater | place: Mediterranean Sea | collected 2009
AGCTGATTATGAATTTAGTTTTAACGCAGATTTTCAGGTAGAGAGTTATTTAAGACACCAAGGTTATGCTTTTGTAGAAAGATTTGATGCGAATTCAATTCTTTATATAACTAGAGCTATGGATTATTTTGACCTAGTTAAACAATTTAATGGTAATTTGTCTAATGCCTTTAAAAATACTAAGGCTAAGTTTTTTGTAATATCTTTTACATCTGATTGGCTTTACCCTACACAAGAAAATAAAGATATAGTTATTGCTTTAAATGCTATTGGAACAGATGTTGGTTTTGTTGAGATAGAGTCAGATAAAGGTCATGATTCTTTTCTATTAGATGTTCCAGATTTTTTAAAAACTTTAAAAAACTTTTTAGATAAATCATATATTGAATAACCTTTATGAAACCAGAGTATAAAATAATTATGAATATGATAAATGAAAAATCTAGAGTATTAGATGTTGGTTGTGACGATGGAATATTAATGGAGTTTCTAAAACAAAATAAAAATGTTGATATAAGAGGTATTGAAATTTCAAAAGAAAAAGTTCAAACTTGTATATCTAAAGGTTTAACTGTTATTGAAGGTAACGCAGAATTAGATTTAAAACAATTTCCAAATAAGTCTTTCGACTATGTTGTGCTTGGACAAACTTTACAAGCTTTTGTAAATCCAGAGATAGTTATCAAGGAACTTTTAAGAGTAGGGGAAAAGGCAATAGTTACTATTCCCAACTTTGGACATTGGAAAGTAAGACTAAACTTGTTGATCAAGGGTACAATGCCTGTAACTAAAACATTGCCTAATAAGTGGTATAATACACCAAATATTCACATGTGTACTATTAAAGATTTTTTCAAATTTTCTGAAACATTCAATTTTAAAATTTTTAAATCTTTAGCTCTTATTAATAGAAAAGTATCAAATATAAATTACTCTAATTTATTTATTAAAAATTTATTTTCTGAATTAGGAATATTCTTAATTGAAAAATCAGATGAAAATTAAGATAATCAAATGCCTACAAGATAATTACAGTTACTTCATTATTGATGAAAAAAATCAAAATGCCTGTGTTATAGACCCTGGTGAACCAGGTCCGATAATAAATTTTATTGAAAACAATAATATTAAATTAAAATATATTCTTAATACTCATCACCATTATGATCATGTAGGTGGAAATGAAGAATTAAAAAAAAAATATGGGTCTAAAGTTGTTGGTTTTATAGAAGACAAGTATCGTATCCCAGAAATTGATTTATTTGTAGAAGATAATCAAATTTGGAAAAAAGATAAATTCGAAGCAAAAATCTATCATATCCCCGGTCATACAAAAGGTCATATTGCTTTCCATTTTTTTAAAGAGAAAAAAATTTTTACTGGTGACACATTATTTTCTCTAGGGTGCGGGAGAATATTTGAGGGAACATATGAACAAATGTTTAATTCATTAAAGAAAATTAAAGAACTTCCAAAAGAAACTGAAGTTTATTGTGGACATGAATATACTCTTGCAAATTCTTTTTTCTGTTTAGCAAATGATGCTAAAAATTTAAAACTCAAGAAAAAAGTTGTGGAAATTAAAGAAAAAATAAAAAATAATCTTCCTACAGTTCCAACTAGTTTAGGCGATGAACTAGACTGCAATATTTTTCTTAGAGCAAAAGATGTCGAAAGCTTTTCAAAATTGCGTGATTTAAAGGATAATTTTTAGCTTATAGAGCTTGACTATAAAGATGCTCTGACTATATTGCGTTAATTAAAATTATCGAATTATGTCATACGCAATAATACAAACTGGTGGAAAACAGTATAAAGTTAAATCTGGTGAAATCTTAAAAATAGAAAAATTGCCAAATACTAAAACTGATACAAAAATAGAATTCAATGAGATACTAGCATATGGTGATAATAAAATTATTGAATTAGGTTTGCCAACTATTCAGGGAGCAAAAGTTGAGGCAAATTTAATAAAAAATAGTAAAAATAGAACAGTCTTAATTTTTAAGAAGAGAAGAAGACATAACTCAAGAAGAAAAAATGGACATAGACAAGAATATTCGATGATAAGAATTAATAAAATTTTTTCGAAAGACGGTAAAATTCTATCTGAGGCTGAAACAATTTCTAGACCTTTAAAAAAAGACATTAAAAAAAAAGAGGTAGAAAAGAAAGTAGTAAATAAATAATTAGGTAAAATTTATGGCAACAAAAAAAGCAGGTGGATCATCTAGAAATGGAAGAGATAGTGCTGGTAGAAGACTTGGTGTCAAAAAATACGGTGGAGAGACCGTTATTCCAGGTAATATAATAGTTAGACAAAGAGGAACTAAGATATTTCCAGGTGAAAATGTTGGAATGGGTAAAGATCATTCAATTTTTTCTGTGGTAAAAGGTAAGGTGGTTTTTAAAAAAACCAAATCAGATAGAACTTTTGTTTCAGTAAAACCCAATTAATAGTACAACTTAAAACAAGTGTTGTATTATGAAATTCTTAGATCAAGTAAAAATTTATGTGAAAGCTGGAAACGGTGGAGACGGTTCTCCTAGTTTTAGAAGAGAAAAATTTATCGAGTTTGGAGGCCCTGATGGAGGAGACGGGGGAAATGGTGGTTCAGTTATTTTACGTTCAGAGCCAAATCTAAATACTTTAATTGACTATAGGTATCAACAACACCACAAGGCAAGAAGAGGAGACAATGGAGCAGGTCAAAACCGTACTGGAAAAAGTGGAGCTGATTTAATCCTTAAAGTGCCTTTAGGCACTCAGGTTTTTGAAGAAGATAACAAAACATTAATTTATGATTTCACAAAAATTGATGAGCAGTTTATAGCAGCTGCTGGAGGCAAAGGTGGACTAGGTAACACTAGATTTAAAAGTTCTACAAACAGAGCCCCAAAAAAATATACTAAAGGAAATATTGGAGAAGAATTTACTATTTGGCTTCAATTAAAAACAATTGCTGATATTGGTATCATTGGATTACCTAATGCAGGAAAATCAAGTTTGCTAGCTTCAATAACAAATGCCAATCCAAAAATTGCAAATTATCAATTTACAACATTAAACCCTAATCTTGGTGTTGCAAGTTATGACAATAAAGAAATCACTATCGCAGATATTCCTGGACTAATAGAGGGGGCCCATAAAGGTACAGGTCTCGGAATACAATTTCTTAAACATGTTGAAAGATGTAAGTCACTTTTACATTTAATTGATATAACTAATGGTGATCTTAAAAAAAGTTATAAACAAGTTAAAAATGAGTTAAAAAAATATAGCTCTAAACTGAACAAAAAAAATGAATTAATAGTATTAAACAAAATTGATTTAATTGATGAAAAAGACGTGAAAAGGATTATTAAAGATTTTTCAAAACACACAAAAGCTGAGGTTCTCTCTCTAACAACGTTGAGAAAGAGTTCTGTTTCAAAAATTAAGGCTAAATTATTATCTTATGTCTCTTAAAAACTCAAAAATTATAGTAATCAAAATTGGTTCATCTTTATTAGTAGATCAAAATAAAAAAATTAGAATAGAATGGTTATCTAGTTTTGCAAAAGATATTAAAAAATTAAAATTTAATAATAAAAAAATTATAATTGTTAGCTCTGGAGCTATTGCTCTCGGGTGTAAAAAAATGAATTATAGAAAATCTAGTCTTAAACTTGATAAAAGTCAGGCAATTGCATCTATAGGCCAAATTGAATTGATGAATTTATTTTCACAAACATTTTCTAAATATAAACTTAATATTTCTCAGATTTTACTTACTTTAGAAGATACAGAAGAAAGAAGAAGGTCTATAAACGCTAAGAGAACATTTGAAAATTTATTTAAGCTCAATTATATACCGATTGTGAATGAAAACGATACAATCGCTACTTCAGAAATTAAATACGGAGATAATGATAGACTTGCTTCAAGAGTAGCACAAATAACAAATGCAGATACCTTAATTTTATTATCTGATGTTGATGGACTTTTCACTAAGAATCCGAAAATACATAAAAAAGCCAAATTAATTAAAAAAGTGGAAAATTTAAATCAAGATATTCAGAATGTTGATATAAAAGGTATGACAGAATTTGGTAGCGGTGGGATGAACACTAAAATTGAAGCAGCTAAAATTTGTAATTTAGCAGGATGCAATATGATAATTGCTAATGGATTACATCTAAATCCAATTAATCAAATAGAAAAAAAAAATAATTGTACTTGGTTCATTTCAAAAATATCAAAACTACATGCAAGAAAAAAATGGATAATTAGTTCTATTTCTCCTAAAGGAGAACTTATAATTGACGATGGAGCTAAGAAAGCTCTAATTAACGGTAAAAGCTTATTGGCAGCTGGAATTAAGAAGGTTTCAGGAAAATTTAATAAAGGTGATCATATCATAATCTTGGACAATAAACGTAAGGAATTTGCTAGAGGTCTTAGTTCCTTCTCTTCTGAAGAAATTAAAAAAATTATGGGTTATCATTCTAATGAAATACAAAAAATATTAGGTTATGTTTCAAAATCTGAAGTAGTCCATAAAGATGATATGGTAGAAATTTAATGAAAAAGATATTAACAAATATTGGTAAAAATTCCCAAAAAGCCTCCTGTTTACGAATAAGTACGAAAAAAAAAAAATAAAGTTTTAAAGGATTACTTAAAATTTATTGAAAATAATAGAAATCTTATTTTAACTGAAAACAAAAAAGATGTGCTTCGTGCCAATAAAAAAAGATTAGAAGATAACCTAATAAAAAGGCTTATGTTAAATAATAAAAAAATTACAGACATAACTTATTCAATAAAAAAAATAATTAAATTAAAAGACCCAACAAATATTGTTTTAGAAAAGTGGAAACAATCTAATGGTTTAAATATATCAAAGGTGTCAATACCAATAGGAGTTATTGGTATAATCTATGAAAGTCGACCAAATGTAACATCAGATGTTGCATCATTATGTTTTAAATCTGGAAACAGTGTAATATTAAAAGGTGGTTCAGAAGCCTTTTACTCAAATCGAATATTATCTATTTTATTTAGAAAATCTTTAAAAAAAAATATGATTGATGAAAATTTTGTTCAATTTATTAAAATAAAAAATAGAGGTCTAGTTGATTTTTTATTAACTAAAATGAACAAGTTTATAGATGTAATTATCCCAAGAGGTGGCAAAAGCTTAGTCAAAAAAGTACAAAATTTATCTAACATACCTACTATTGGACACCTTGAAGGGATTTGTCATTCTTATGTTGATAAAGATGCTAATCCTAAAATTGCACAAAATGTTGTAATCAATGCTAAAATGAGAAACACTTCGATTTGTGGAGCAACTGAAACAATTTTGCTTCACGAAAAAATTATTAAAAAAATTGGGAATCCAATTTTAAAAAGTTTAGAGAACAATGGGTGTAAAATTATTGGTGATGATAAAATAAAAAAATTTTATAAAGGAAAAGTTCATAAAGCTACAATTAAAGATTGGTCTAAAGAATATTTATCAGCAACAGTATCGGTAAAGTGTGTTAAAAATTTGAATGAAGCAATCTCACATATCAATAAGTTTGGAACAATGCATACAGATTCTATAATTACCCAAAATAAGAAATCAGCAAATAAATTTTTAAAAGAAGTTAAAAGCTCTATCGCTATGCAAAATACATCAACCCAGTTTGCAGATGGAGGTGAATTTGGATTTGGAGGTGAGGTAGGAATATCAACAAATACTCTTCCTCCAAGAGGACCAGTAGGTTTAAATCAATTAGTATCTTATAAATATATAGTTTCTAGCAAAGGAAAAGTGAGAAAATAATTTGGTATCTAAAAAGAATAAAATTGGAGTTTTGGGAGGTTCTTTCGATCCAGCTCATAAGGGACATCTGGCAATATCTAAAGAAGCATTTAAAAGATTTAAATTAAAAAAAGTAATATGGGCAATAACAATGAAAAATCCTTTTAAAAAAAAAAGTAACATAACTCTTTTAGAAAAAATTAAAGCTTGTAAAAAGATTATAGGATCTAACAATTTTATAACAGTAAAATTTTATGAAAAAATAATTAAATCAAACAAAACAATTAAATTAATTAACTACATTTCAAAAAACAAAAAAAATGAAATTTATTTCATAATGGGAGCTGATAATTTAATCAATTTTCATAAATGGTATAAATGGAAATCAATTTCGCGAAAATGTAATATCGTAGTCTATGATCGCTACGGATATAAAAGAAAATCTTTAGATTCAACCTCATTTAAAAGACTAAATTGTGAAAATTTAAAATTTATCGAATTTGATAAGGTCAATATTTCATCTTCTCAATTAAGAAAAATTTGATAGTCTTTGACTAATTAATGGATAAAATTTCAGACTTAAAAGAGGTTGTAATCAAGACCTTAGATACAAATAAAGCCTTGGACATAATTAGTATTGATCTTAAAGATAAAAGCTCTATGGCTGATTATATGATTATTGCTAGTGGTACTTCCTCAAGACATATTCAGTCACTATCAGAACAAGTCCTTGAAAAATTAAAAGATTATGGTGTGTCTAATTCTAAAATTGAAGGAAAAGACAGTAATGAATGGAAACTAGTAGATGGTATTGATCTTATAGTTCATATTTTTCATCCTGATAAAAGAAAATTTTATGAGTTAGAGAAAATATGGTCTGAAATGATACCAAAAGAGAAAGTAATGATATGAAAAATCTCTTTTTAATTTTATTTTCAATTATTTTATTAAACTTTTTTACTTTAAATAAAGCTTACACAATAGAAAATAATATTTACGATAAGATAGATCTTTTTGGAGAAGTGTTGGAAAAAATAAATAACGAGTATGTAGATGAAATAAATCAATCAGAAAGTATGGACTCAGCTATAAATGGCCTACTTCAATCGCTAGATCCTTACTCGGCTTACATGTCCCCAGAAATATATGAAGAAATGCAGACAGAAACCAGTGGTGAATTTGGTGGCTTAGGAATCGAAGTCAGTATGGAGTCTGGTGTGGTCAAAGTTATATCTCCAATTGACGACACTCCTGCATCTAGAGCAGGGATTAAAGCAGGGGATTACATTGTAAAAATAAATAATATTCAAGTTCAAGGTAAAACTTTAAGTGAAGCTGTAGAACTAATGAGGGGACCAGTTGGTTCTGGTATAGAATTAATTGTAAGGAGAATAGGACAAAAAAAAGCAATTACATTCAACATTGTCAGAGAAGTAATTCAAATAAGATCTGTTAAAACCGACCTTATAGAAAAAAATATTGGATATATAAGATTAACCTCTTTTAATGAGAATAGTGGAAAACAAATAAAAGAAAAAATTAGAGAGTTTGAAAATAATAAAAATATAAATGCTTACATCTTAGACCTTAGAAATAATCCGGGTGGGTTGTTATCTCAAGCAATCAGAGTCTCTGATTTTTTTTTAAATGAAGGGGAAATAGTTTCCACTAAAAGTAGAAAATCTTCAGAAAATAGAAAATGGTTTGCTAAAAAAGGAGACTTAATAGATGGAAAAACATTAATAGTATTAATTAATTATGGATCAGCATCTGCCTCTGAAATCGTAGCTGGTGCCTTAAAAGATCACAAAAGAGCAATCATTTTAGGTGAAAATAGCTATGGAAAAGGATCAGTCCAATCAATTATTCCTTTAAAAAATAAAGGAGCGATAAGACTTACTGTAGCTAAATATTATTTACCCTCTGGAGAGTCAATTTCAGAAGTGGGGGTAAAACCAGATATAGAAGTTAATGAAGAAACTGATGAATTTAGAATTAAGACTGAAACTGATAATCAATTATTTTACGCCATAAAACTTCTAAACGGATAAATGGAAAAAAAATATAAAAATTTACCCCTTAGGTGTGGGGTTGGAATAATAGTTTTAAATAAAGATAATAAAGTTTTTGTTGCTAGAAGAATTGATAATCCAAAAAATTTTTGGCAAATGCCTCAGGGAGGTGTCGACAAAGGAGAAGATTTTTTATCTGCTGCTTATAGAGAACTAGAAGAAGAAACTAGTATAAAAAATGTTAAGCTCATAAAAGAAATTGATGGTTTGACTACTTATGAATTACCTAAGCATCTATTGGGTATTATATGGAGAGGTAAGTTTAGAGGTCAAAAACAGAAATGGTTTATAATGAGATATTTAGGAAGTGATAAAGAAATAAATATTCAAACAAAAAAACCTGAGTTTTTAGAATGGAAATGGGTTGATATAGCTACAATCACTGAAATAGTAGTAGATTTTAAGCTTCATGTTTATAAAGAGCTTAAGGAAAAGATAATTAAAATGATTAATTAAGAGACTTCAAAACATCAACTTTTTGATCTGCTAGATATTTCGATTGATCAGTGATTTCAGATTTATTTGATTCTTTCTCGGCATTGATAAGTAAATCCTGCAGCTTGCTTTTTTCTAACTCTTTCAAATTTAAAATAGAGCTAGTTAGTAATGATAAATTATTGTCTTTAAATTCGACGATACCATCTTCCACATAAAATTTATCCTCACCAGATTTAGAGTTAATTGTAATTATTCCAGGCTTTAGAAATGAAATTATAGAAATATGATCTTTGAGTATTCCCATTTCTCCTTCAAATGCAGGGACTATAATTTCTGTCACGTCCTCTTTTAATAAGAAAGATTTTTCAGGATTGATAATTTCTATCTTAAATTCTTCACTCATTATGCTGCTGCTTCTTTAGATATTTTTTCAGCCTTCTCTATAGCTTCCTCAATTGTTCCTACCATATAAAACGCAGCCTCAGGAAGATGATCGTATTCACCCTTACAAATTGCATCAAATCCTTTAATTGTCGATTCTAAGTCTACCAATTTTCCAGGGGAACCAGTAAATACCTCTGCTACAAAAAAAGGTTGAGATAAAAATCTTTGAATTTTTCTCGCTCTAGCTACAACTAGTTTATCTTCTTCAGATAATTCATCCATACCTAAAATGGCTATGATATCTTGTAAAGACTTATAAGTTTGTAGAATTTTTTGAACTTCTCTTGCTACCCTATAATGTTCATCTCCTACAATTCTCGGGTCTAAAATTCTTGATGTAGAGTCCAGTGGGTCAACTGCAGGATAAATACCAATTTCTGCAATCTGTCTTGAAAGAACTGTAGTTGCATCCAAATGAGCGAATGAGGTTGCGGGTGCAGGGTCAGTTAAGTCATCTGCAGGTACATAAATAGCCTGGACTGACGTAATTGATCCTTTATTGGTTGTAGTAATTCTTTCTTGCAAGTTACCCATATCAGTTGCAAGTGTAGGCTGATAACCAACAGCAGATGGTATTCTTCCTAATAATGCTGATACCTCAGAGCCTGCTTGTGTAAATCTGAAAATATTATCTACGAAAAAAAGAACATCTTGGCCTTCTTTATCTCTAAAATACTCTGCTACAGTTAATCCTGTAAGAGCGACTCTAGCTCTAGCGCCTGGAGGCTCATTCATCTGTCCATAAACTAGTGCAGCCTTAGATCCGGCTCCATCTTTTTTTATTACACCTGAGTCTATCATCTCATGGTATAAATCATTTCCTTCTCGTGTTCTTTCTCCAACACCCGCAAAAACTGAAAATCCTCCATGTGCTTTTGCAACGTTATTAATTAATTCCATTATTAAAACTGTTTTTCCAACTCCAGCTCCACCAAATAGACCAATTTTTCCACCTTTGGCATATGGAGCTAACAAATCAATTACTTTAATACCTGTAACCAAGATTTCTGTCTCTGTAGATTGTTCATTAAATTCTGGTGCTGCTCTGTGAATAGGCCAACTCTCTTTAGTTTTTACTTCGCCTCTTTCATCAATAGGCTCTCCAATTACATTGATAATTCTTCCTAATGTTTCAGGACCAACTGGAACTTGAATGGGTGCATTAGTATTTATTACTTCATCACCTCTTTTTAGTCCCTCGGTAGCATCCATTGCAATTGTTCTAACAGTTGATTCCCCTAAATGCTGGGCAACTTCTAAAACCAGTCTATTGTCACCGTTTTTACATTCTAAGGCTGTTAAAATTTCTGGTTGATCTCCCTCAAACTTTACGTCTACTACTGCTCCAATAACTTGTGTAATCGTTCCTTTGCTCATAATTATAAACTTTCTGCTCCTGATATAATTTCTATTAGTTCTTTAGTAATTGCTGCCTGACGACTTC
>MDTB01115977.1_pt1 | contig 10192 bp, 4 predicted proteins | sample 811161 | NCBI WGS metagenome assembly MDTB01 (sample SAMN05326650, study PRJNA326480) | marine metagenome | isolation source: seawater | place: Mediterranean Sea | collected 2009
AGTTCCGATACCGATTTGTGTATATGCACCTGAACTACCGGGTGTTCCTCCAGTTGTTATCTCTGTTGTATATGCATTTGCCTTATCTTGCTCAAGATAGAAACGAAGTGGATGACCACTGTTTGTACTATTTGACTGATCAAAGTAATATAATTTTCCGGGAACTAATGTTAGGAATGGTGATTGAACTCCATCTAACCAATATCCATTATCAGATCCTTGTCCAAAGTATCTATGATCTGATGTCTTGGTTGCAACTGTAACTGCGATTGATACAACAGTTGAACTTGCTGCTCCAACTAATCTCTTAAATCCACCAAGATTCTCACCTGTTGTTGTGACACCTGCGATGTTAACATTTCCTTTTGATCCTGAATCATCGGAAACTGTTAGAATTCCAACTTGACCGTGATTTATATGTGCAGTTCCATTAAGAAATAAATCTTGCCACTCTCTAGTCGTATTTCCAAGATCATGTGTAGCATCTGTAGCTGGAATTAAATCGCTACCGAATCTACCTGTTGCGGTGATAGTGTCTCCTGATGCATCACCTAAAGTAACAGTGCCATTAAAAACAGCATCTCCTGCGACATCAATACTACCATTAGCATCAATATTACCACCAATTGTTGTGATACCAGCAATCGAAACTCCACCATGATTCTGTATGGTTACTCCACTTCCAACAGTTATATCAACACTTACTGTCTCTTTTCCAGTGACAGCTAACGTGGTGCCATCAAAAGTTAAATTACCACTGTCCTCTAACTCACCACCTGATCCAGCAATAACAACACGATTATCAGTAAGATCACCAATCGCAGCCGTATCAGCAGCAAGACTATCAATATTTGCAGTTCCATCAATGAATAAGTCTTGAAACTCTGCTCCAGTGGCACCTAAATCAATTGCGCCGTCCGATGCTGGTAGTATATCAGCATCAAATCTACCCGTTGGAGTGATTGTATCACTTGTAGCATTTCCTAAATTTACATCCCCATCTGCATTTAAAGTTCCACCAATTGTTGTAATACCAGCAATCGAAACTCCACCATGATTCTGTATGGTTACTCCAGTTCCGACTGTTACATCTACAGCAACGGTGGCACTTTCATCAACAGTAAGGGTATCAATCTTTGCAGTTCCGTCTATGAATAGATCTTGAAACTCTTTTGCACTTGATCCAAGATCTCTTGATCCATCCTCATCTGGTAAAATGTCTCCACCAGCCAATAGATTACCACCAATCGTTGTAATACCAGCGATTGAAACACCACCGTGTTCTTGAAGTGTGACTCCAGTTCCAACTGTTAGTTTTTCAAATGTTCCAAGACCAGTGACACCCAGTGTTGGAATGGTTGCAATACCAGTTAATATTAGATTTCTTGCACTTATTTCATCAAGAGATAAATCACCAGTTACATCTAAATCACCACCAACTAATAGATTACTACCAACTGTGACAATACCTGCGAAGGCTGCGTTTCCATTCGCTGCAACAGTTGAACCTGATCCTATTAATATGTCACCTAAAAATGTAGATATACCTGTGACATTTAATACACCAGATGTGCTATTCGCGACACCTATTGTTGCTACACCAGTTATTACTATATCAGTCGCACCAATACCACCTCTATCTCCTGCACCTACACCAATATGTAAATCATATCCCGGAACTGTAGTCGCAATACCAACATTATTTAAAGTTGCGTCACCAACAAGTAGGTTTGTATTTACCTCAACACCATTTTTAATTACAAAATTCTTATTAATTGCCATTCGGGTTCACTCTCCCCCTTATTTTTTGCTCTAATTATTTATAGATTATTTACCTTAACTTTGGGCCATTCGCCCATCCGACGAGTGCAAGTCTCTCTCCCCATGTCACAGGCCAAACTTTATGTGGAGATTTTGCGTCAAATACAATAGTAGTGCCGATTTTTTTCTCTAGCATAATAGGATAATTTGAATAGTTTATAAGTTCTAACTCTCCACCCTCATATTCTTTTGGTTCAGACAATTGGATACTCATACTCAATTTTCTTACTTTACCGTTTACTGGTGCCATACCATAATCACAATGCCAATTATAATTACCACCTTTGTAATATTTAATTAATTGAAATTCAAATATATTATCCAAATCATATTCAAAATATTTTTTGTTTAAATCAAGAAATATTTTTTTACCAATTGAATAAAGAGGACTCCACCGATTAGGAAAGTGAATTTCACAAACACGATATACATCAGTATTTGACGAATGAATCGGATTACGATGAATTATTTCTTTGTGTTTAAAATCTGATTTTTTTAAATTTGAGATGTATTTTTTCATCTCATTTAAATCATTATCACTCAAAAGAATCTTATAACAAGATTCGACAAAAGTATGATTTGGCATTAAGTAACAACTCTAACAAGTGCTGATGCTAAATTAGAAGTATTTCCACCCTGTCCTGTGCTTGTTATTGTGACAGTTCCGTCTGTGTATCCACCAGCTCCACCACCACCAGAGGAATTATTTCGACCTGCATCACCTCCTCGTGCTCCAGATCCACCTCCTCCTACAAGAAATCCATCTGGGCCAAGAGAGTCGCTATTACCCCCATTATGTCGAAAACCCGCTTGATCGGATGTGTCAGCTTTGTATCCTCTTTGAATTTCTGTGCTATTTGAAACTATTTGACCACCTGCTGTGTAAAATTTTTCATTTCCAATATCAGAACATGGAGAAAAAGAACTATTCCAATAATTACCTGTGGTACAAGACTCTACTTTACCACCAGATCTGCCTGTTGGAAATTCTCCAGATGCTGGCATTTGACCATCAAAAAATTTAATTCCTCCATTACCTCCAGCAGATCCACCACCATTACTACCAGAGACACCGGCACCACCACCAGAACCACCATCACCACCAAACCAACCAGAAGCACCGCCACCACCACATGCAACTAAAAGTCTACCTTTTTCATAGAAAAATGCACCAGCTCCACCTCTTCCAAATGATCCAGTAGGTTCAACAGTTGCTCCTAATTTAAATGTGTACTCAACATTTTTTAAAAGTGTATGTGTAAAAGTGCACCTACCTCCTTCACCACCAGAGTTCCCGTTAAAACCCTGTCCAGCAGATCCTTGTAAAAGAATTAATACAGCAATATCTTCTTCGGGTGTAAATAATGTAAGTGTATCTGTGGGGCTAGTCGTGCTTGTCGCAAAAGCTTGATCATTTAAAAATAAATTTTGGGAACCAGAAACATATCTTGATGCATTATTATCATTAACGACCTCATAATTTAATATGGATCTTTGTGCATTAACAGCACTAATAGCTTCAAATGTTACTTCAGGAGTAACTAAACCATTATTAAGTAAACCACCAGAATCATTTGCAGCACTAGGATTATTGACTTGATCATAATTCAAAGCAGCAGTCGGATGTGTGATCAAGCATTTAACATTTTGCTTTCCTACAGCATCAGTGCTTAAAATTAATCTTTTAGTTTGTGCACCAGAAATAGTGGTTTTCGTAGTTGTCTCGGTTCCACCAGATCCTTCAGACGATGACGTATATGTGACAATAATCTCAGGATTGACACCCGTGTTATTATCCGATGTTTTTGTGAGAATATCACCTCTATAACGGCTTGTTCCTCCTTTTCCACCACCTGCGCTTTTACCTGACATTAATCAACTCCGTAAGTTTGTTCTAAATCCAAAATCATCTTTTGTATTTGACCAACAACAAGACTAAAATCTTTGTTTTTTATTAGAATCATGATCTCTTTCACATGATTATCATATAAAGTTTTCCATGTTGTTTCATTATCAAGATTCAATTCTTTTATTTTATTAATAATTTTTATCGAATGTGAATAATATAATTGTACCAAATTTGGTGGAAGATGCACTAATTGTGTTAAAAAGACAATTTCACCATCATTATATCCCCTTCCATCCTTAATCATAGCACATGTAAGTATGCAATTATCTATGGTGGATGACTTAGGTTGTTTTGAATTTGGATACATTAAAATAACTCCACCAAATTAACTAACACTCTCATAACAAAATGAGTTAATTTTTTTCTCTTACTATTGTCATCAGCGTTTAAAAAATTAACACATAACTTATTTAACCATTTTAAATTAATCTTGCCAATCAATCTATTAAAAAGAAATGATCCATATATCAAATTTTTATTGTAGTACACATATTGTTCTAATATTTTCATTACTCCATCATGATCAATAATGTTTTGATCAAAACTATTTCTCATAAAACCACCATCATATAGAATAGAATGAGTTCCATAACCATTTACTGTATACGTGCCATCACCTGTCACCCACAGATTATATAATTCTCTATCACCTAGAGATTTTATTATTGGATTATTTACAGGTTTATTTTTCTCTAACCATGGAAAATAATTCGTCTTTACAGCAATCCATTCCCCATCTACAAACAGTGGATGATGAAGAGTTGCGAAAGGTTCAATCTCAGGTGTAGGTGAATAAACATCAGGATGTTGATCAGCTTGATTATGTTTTTGGACAAATACAACTTGATTTGCTTTTGTTCTATCCTTATTCATTACATAATCACCCACCATTATTTGAGAGATTGGTCTCATGATTAAATCTTCAGAGTCAGGATCATCTGTCCACATTATTACACGAGTATCTTCAGTAAAACATGGATCAAATCCATCATCGGGTGGTGGTGATGGTGATGGTGCGGGTGGATAGGTACATGATCCATCGTCTTCTTCTGCGTTTGAATTGTAATTCTCCGCTGCAGGGTCTGTGCAACCTTGAACTGGTGGTGGATAAGAACATGATCCATCATCAACTTCAGCGTTTGAATCATAATTTAATGCGTTTGGATCCGTGCATCCTTGAGCTGGTGGTTGGTCTAAGCCAGCGAATCCTTTATCTCCTCCCTGATGGCCACCGCCACCGCCACCGCCTCCACCACCATCCTGTCCGGTTGCACCGTCACGATTCAATTCATCAGCGTCAGTTCCTTGTGTAATACCATCCATAAAACTAGCATCAGGCACCTCTGTCCATCCCCGTGCATTTCCTCCTGTATCACCTGCAAATTGTAAAGATCCTCCTCCACCACCAGCACCTCCGGCAGTTGCGATAATTATATCATCAGCGACGCTATCGTGTACGAATACTCCTCCAGCACCACCACCTCCTCCACCGGAGCCACCTGCTCCATCCCATCCACCATTACCACCTTTTGAGTAAGTTGATTTTCCACCTGTTCCACCCCTTGCAACACCAAAACCCTCGTCTAAACCGTTTCCACCTTTTCCACCTATGTAAAAAGTAAGTGTGCGAGCACCATCTGCGATTGTAAATGTTCCAGATTGACCAGTTCCTCCTGAACCTCCTTGACCATCTCGATCATTTCCTCCTGCCCCACCAGCACCACCAACAACTGTTATAGTTACGTCAGTTGCATCATCTGGTATTGTCACCGTTTCTATTCTTTCAACACCACCAACTTGTCCTCGATCAATTTCACCCGGTGCAAATGATTCAAAATTTCCCGGATTTTTGGTTGGGCCAAAACCACTAAATCTTTTCTCTATGCTGTTCGCAGAACGTGTTGTTTCTCTCGTACCATCGGTGACAGCGACACCATCAATATACCATTGATAAGATATTTTACCCTCTTCTGTCGCTTCATATGATGTTTTTTGTTCTTGAGGTTTTCCTAAATTGATGACTCCAATACAATTAAAAAATGCAGATATATCTACGGGAACTGTTGATGATGAAGGTGCAGTTTCTATCGCCAACTCTGGAAGAACATTTAAAGTAACTTCTGAAGATTTAATTGGTTCGTTTAGAGGATCGGCGGTTGTTCCATTTACAACAGGTGTAAAATCAGCTTGCAAATAAAAATTTTTACCATTATCTTGATTACTTAATCCATAATTCCAAGTTAATGTATTTGTATTTTGTCCACCATATTGAGTAGATACTCCAAGTGCTTGATTTGTGCTTGCATTATACCACTGATAATTGACTGTTCCGGTTGTGTCTGCACCTGAATCAAAAGTACAAGTTGCAACTCCAGAGAATACAACACTCGTAGCGTCTGATCCTCTTCCAGTTTGTCCATTTGGTGCAATGCTAGTAACAGTTTGAGAGGCATCTGATGAAAATGACATCTCAGGCCCATTAAGGGTCACATCTGTCGTTTTATCATCCCAGATTTTATTACTCATAATTAATTACTAAAGTTTTGACCGCCTGTTATACCAAATAATGCCTTACATGAATCAAAACTCTTAAATGAGTAAATATCCATCTTACCAGCAGTTTCGGTAACAACTGGAACAAGACCACCGGGCCAGTAGACTGTTGCTCCAGCACCTGTTGCGTTGTTCGTAAACGTATCTATGCCAACAGAGAATGCTGTAGATCCTTGAACAATTTTAATCGTAAATGCAGTTGCCTCTGCCGGAGGATTAATAACAGTAAATCCAGTGACCGCAGCGTCTACGTTTAAGTTAAATGATTGTCCTTTTGCAAGGTCAACGTTAACATTTCCAGATGAGATATCCAATTCTTCAACATTTTCATGCATAGATTTGATTCTCAATCTTCCATCAATATCAACAGTGGATCTTGCGGAGGCAGTTGCAATACCTAAAGTTTGAGCAGTAGCAACTCCTAAGACAGATGTTCCCGAAGTAATGATACCAGCGTTTATGTGCGCTGTGGTATCGTGCAACCTATACTTATTAGCAGCAGTCAGTGCCGTGCTTACATTTACATTAACAGCGTTAAGTTGATCTCTAAACTCAGCTTTTGTGCGAACATTAAGAGATGTTCTTCCTGCACCAGAAACAGAGTCACCTAAATCAAGGTTGAAATGAGGGACAGAAGTTCCGATACCAACTCTCGCAGTATCTACATCACCTGAAGCAAACGCATAGATTCCAGTATTTCCGGCACCTGCATATGTTTGACTTACTTGTGACCAACCAGTTTCAGATACGTTGATGTTGGTTATGTTTGCACCATTTCCAACAAAACTAGATGCAGTAACAATTCCAGTGAATGTGGCGTTACCATTTGAATAGATGCTTGCAGCAACACCGATATTGATACCACCTGTTGCAGTAACAACTCCAGCATTGACTGCAAATAGAGTTGATCCTGCTCCGATTCTGAACATTGAATCACTTACATTTGTGGTTCCAATGCTTACTTTATCAAAGAGATAAACGTTTTGTTCTTTCTCAAGACTGATATTTGAGAATCTCTTCCAATCCTTATCAGTTGTATAAACCCATCCAAGATACTTACCTTGAGTTGGTGTTGAGTCATATACAATGTCACCCGGTGTTCCAGCATCTGTTGGGGTTGCGATTCCAACTGTATATTTACGTGAGACTGTGGCATCACCTTGTAAGAACAGTGAATTTGCCTCTAGACCTCTTGTAGATGTTGATGTAACCTTGTTAGAAAATACAACGGGGCCTGTAAACTCTGATATTGCCTTTCCTTGATCACCACCATCAACTCTTATTGACTGTGTGAATGTTCCCTCAGTTGCATTTATTAAGTTAATATCAGTTCGATTTGATATGTCTTCACCAGTAACAGTTCTGATTGGTGTATCAAATACCTCTTCCTTACCTGTGACTGTGCTTACTTTCTTGTTACCAGCGAATGATATACCTTTATCATTCATTCCAGTGAAGTAGTTGACACCACCTTCACGTTTAAATGTTTGTGCGAGTAACTCTTCTTTATCATTTATCTCACGATCTTGTCTTTGTGGTAAAGCAGTTGAGTAATTACCGGGGCCATATCCAACATATTCCCATGTATGACCTGATGCCCTGTTAATAGAGTGTCTTCTTAATTCAACTGGATATGGTTTGATACGACGAATTACAGTCCCTGATGAGTGTGTAGTTGCTCTTGTGCCAAGAACTGCACGGAAAACTGATAATGGGTTTGTTGCAGGATTTGATGGAGATCCTTTTATTCGGACAATCTCATCATCAATCATTAGATAGTCACCATTACGAACACCAAGATCACCAACATTTGTTAAACTAATGCTTGTTGTGACTGCATCAGATATAGCTGATGAGAGTGTGGTTGTGATACCTGCATAACGAGATTGCATTCTTCCATTTAAACTCTCATTCTCAATCGTTGGAATACCATCACTTGATACAAATCCTTCACGGAATACAAACATTGATGAACCAGCAGCAACCACAACTGGGCCACTTGTTGGAGCAAGTGTAGTTGCAGCAGCACCAATTCTGACAGCAAACTGTGTTGCACTTACATTCTTTGTAACAACAAAACTTCCTTCAAATGGATCACCATTGAATGTTGTAATACCTGTATTAATTCTAATCTTAGAATTAACTCTTAAACCATGATTGTTAGCAGATGTTAGAGTTGCGATTCCACTATTTGTTTCATATGAAAGATTTGTGATTCGTAAACTTTCACCAGTTACATAAACAGCTGCAGAGTCAAGAGGACTTGTTCCAATACCAGCAGTTGTAACACCAGAGAGTGTGACATCACTTGCTGCTCTGAAACTTTTCGCAGCACCAACTCCAATTTCCGTTATTCGATACAGACTATTAAATTGATTGTATGTCTCAGAAGTAACACCAGCTAGTCTAACTACATCACCAACGTTATCGTATATTTCCTGAACTTCAACTATAGCTGGTGTATGAGTTCCAAGTGATGTAGTCGTTGCAATACCAACAATGTTTAATGAGTCTCCTACGACATAAGAACTACCACCATCCATGATAGTTACATCAGTTATTCCTCCAGTTGCATCAACACTTACTTTCGCAGTTGCATTTAATCCTTGGGTTGTTGCAGCACCTGCTGATACTAACTTTGCATTATAGTAATCTGCGTTTGATCCTGTTCCATATCCATCACCACTGTTTGCAATACTAACTTTAGTGATTCTATTTAATCCGTGATCAATTTTAGTTTGGAATGTATGTGCCTGTGTTTCTAAATCAGTTTGTAAGTTTGTTAATCCAATACCAACATCAACATCTTTGATAAATTTATCAACTGTTTCTCTAGTAATACTCTTTTTAACATCATCAACAATAACCTCACCTATCGGAATTGATCTTGCATATGATACTGCAGGATCTGGATCTGAAACTGGTGTGTCACGATCAACTTGAGGGAACAAGTTTGTAACATTTTGAGAGAATTTATCAGATGTGAAAGGATTAACAGATGGTCTATTATTAGCATTTAAAGGTGTTAGATAATATACTCCATCTTGCTCTCCTTGTCTATATTGTTGAACCTCTTCAATATCTTGAATGAAGTATGTGGTTTCATAATTTTTTCTCTTAAAATGTGGTAGAGATGTATTTCTTGTTAATGTATCACTTGTAAATGTTCCGGGGTCAGTTGATATCCCAACAGTAAATTCTCTTGCACTTGTAATACCAGTGACATGGAATGTTCCATTGAATCCAGAATTACCAACACCTGTTGTGTTAACACCACTCTTTATGTTAATAAGTTCTACTCTCGAATCAACAGATAGATCATGTGGTAACTCTGTTAATACATTTCCTACACTTGATGACCAGTGAGCATGAGCAATAAATCTAAAGTTTCTTTGCTCATTTTCATGATTTAATGTTCCAGATCCAAAATAGGTTTGAATTTCAGAATCAGTTGATCCGATTGAAGTATTTGATTCTTGTAAAATGAATCCATCACTTGGTGGCCTTGCATTTGCACCACCACTTGATGCTGGAATTACATATCTAAATCTGTATATTGTGTCATTTGCTGCTCTACTATCAGATTTTCTCTTAATAAATGATCTTGGTGTAGACTCTCCAATCGCTGTAACACCTAAACCAATACAAACATCATCATATACTGCTCTTTCAGTCGATGCGGTTGATACATTAATAAACCACTGATTTTCTGTTGTACTGTATTGTATTGGGTGTCCGATATCACCAGAATTTTTATCCGATACACGACTGACAATTTTTAAAGATCCACCTAAGTTATTAATTGTTAATCCAGATGCATTTTTTGCGTCAGTTTCAGTTTTTGCAAGTTTTATATCCTTCGTTGTTGTTAATCCACTTGTGGCATTTGCGTTTGTAATTGCAAAATAT
>MDTB01129293.1_pt1 | contig 10192 bp, 8 predicted proteins | sample 811161 | NCBI WGS metagenome assembly MDTB01 (sample SAMN05326650, study PRJNA326480) | marine metagenome | isolation source: seawater | place: Mediterranean Sea | collected 2009
GTTATGAGCCTCATCAGACCGGGTCGCGGTAGCATCTGACGCGACTATAGTTCTAAAATTAAGCATGTGCGCATCACGCGTCGTAGATTCAACGCATACATCTGTAGCAATACCAGTTATCACGAGGGTATCGATACCGTCTTCCCTTAATCGTCTTTCAAGATCTGAAGAGTTACGTATAAAGGCACTGAACCGGGTTTTGGCAGTTATTACATCTTCTGGCTGGACATCCATTCCATCCCAAATCTCAGCGCCGGGTCGTCCATCGGTTAGCCCGTCCAGCATACGCTCGACATCTTCCGGACTAAGATACTCCATATACGCAGACCAGGTCTTAGGGGCATCGTCGCCATATATTGCTCTTACCCAATACACCTTGCTTCCTGCCGAGCGCATTGCCTTGCATAGTTTATTTGTCGCCGGTACAGCCCCAGCACAATACGGAGAATAGGCCGCCATGCCTTCTTGCAACCAAACATTCTGCATATCAATTACAATAAGCGCCGATTTTGCCGGATTAATACTGTCGTAAGCATGAAGTTTTCCACCCCTTCGCCGCAAAATATGTTCCACCGTTGACGGCGATAGCTGAACTTTATGTAGCTTTGTCTCGGGCATAACTTTTTCTCCAAATTTAAAATTTTATTTAGGCTAAGACGAAATGCCTTATCGGCGACCAAAGAGTCGCTCAATATCTGCCAGTTTCAGCTCCACATAAGTGGGTCGACCATGATTGCATTGTCCAGAATGGGGGGTTTGTTCCATCTGGCGCAGGATTGCGTCCATTTCAGATTGGTTGAGCCGGCGGCCCGCGCGGACACTACCGTGGCAGGCCATCGTGCCACAGACCTCCTCAAGTCGTTCTTTCAAGGTCAGACCAACCCCAAGTTCGGCCAAGTCATCTGCCAAATCTTTGACTAGGCTAACAATATCAGTTTTCCCTAGAATTGCCGGGACTTCGCGGACGACAACAGCGCCCGGTCCGAAGGACTCTATAACAAGGCCAAGCTCTGCAAATTCTGCCTTACGTTCAGCCAGCCGAAGACATTGTGTTTCTTCCAGCTCTATGACCTCGGGCAGCAATAAGTGCTGACGTACCACCTCTCCAGCACCTAATGAGTCCTTCATTTTTTCATACACCAACCGCTCATGCGCCGCATGCTGGTCAACAATTACAATACCTTCGCTCGTCTGCGTAACGATATAAGTTTCATGAAGCTGGGCGCGAGCAACCCCGAGGGGAAATGATTCTGAAACACTTTGTTCGTCTGCACTAGCTGAAGAAAGCCCGGCGGTGTTTTGAGAGGCCACCGCTGAAGGTACATCGGTACCCGGCAGCAGCGCATCATTATTTGCCACCGTTTCTGCTATACGGCTAACCCCTGAGTGCGACCTATGAGACTGAATACCAGGGGGTGGCAGAGTTCCAGGTTTGAATGCACCTAAGGTTTGCGCGGATACCGTCGTTGATGCGCGATGACCCGCCTCTGCCAATGCATGTTTCAGCGCTCCAACAATTAATCCACGGACCAAACCAGCGTCTCGAAATCGGACTTCCGTTTTCATTGGGTGAACGTTTACATCCACAAATGAGGCCGGGACTTCGAGATAAAGGGCTACCATAGGATGACGATTTCGTGCCAAAAGGTCTTGATACGCCCCCCGCACTGCGCCAATAAGTAATGGATCACGAACTGGTCGCCCATTCACGAACAAATATTGCGACCGTGTATACGCTTGATTGAGAGTTGGTAAGCTTGCATAACCTGTGAGATTTATATCCTCGCGTTTTGCATCAATGCTTAGAGCATTTTCCGAAAATTCTCGTCCCATTATGTCAGACAGCCGCGCCAGACGGGCATGAAATAAGTCACCTTGCGCTGAATCGAGCCGAAGGCGCTTTCCTCTCTCGTCATAGACCGAAAAGCCAATCTCTGGGTGTGCCATAGCAAGTCGTCGGACGACATCCAATATATGATTTAGTTCTGTCCGTTCCGTTTTAAGAAATTTTAACCTAGCTGGCGTTGCGAAGAACAAGTCACTAACTTCAATTCTTGTTCCAGCTCCATGCGACACCGGCCGAACATCCTCCTTCTTACCCCCATTTACAGCGATAGACCAAGCAGCTTCGGAACCGCGCGAACGACTTTCAATTTTAAGTCGGCAAACTGAGCCAATTGATGGCAATGCCTCACCCCGAAAGCCAAGTGAAGAAATATGCAGAAGGTCATCACCAGGTAATTTAGAAGTCGCGTGGCGTTCCACAGCCATCTCCAGTTCGTCACGGGGCATACCAAATCCATCATCAGAGACAATTATTGAGGTACGACCACCGCCAGCAATCCCAATCTCAATGTAACTTGCATCCGCATCTATAGCGTTTTCAATTAGTTCTTTGGCCGCAGAGGCGGGACGCTCGACTACTTCCCCAGCCGCGATCTGATTTATAGTTCCTTCAGGTAACAGCCGGATTGTCATTTCAAAGTGCCTGACCAACCAGGTATTCTCGAGCCAAGGTTTTAGCGTCTTCCACAGCCGGCTGATCAAAGGGGTTAACACCAAATAAATGAGCTGCAATTATCGTTTCCAAAATAAAATGCATCATCATTGCGCCCATCGTGGCCTCATCCAAATTATTTATCTTAAAAATACGCGTCGGCCGCCTGTTGCGGATCAAGGTCTCCGCTGTGGCGCGTTGTCCAGCATCCATTAAGTCACCTACTGATTTTCCTGATAGATATGATATTTCTTTATCGATAGAGAGTTTGGGATCAACGGACGGGCCATCACCAGAACAAGAAAGCATGATAAGGGTGAATAACTTATCACTCGGACCATCAAGATAGAGCTGCAGCTGGCTATGCTGGTCAACAGTTCCCATGGCATTTATCGGTGTCGTTCCCTTACCGTCCTTTCCCAAACTTTCTGCCCAAAGCTGACGATACCAGAGCCCAAAATATTCAAGTCTGTCAACAAAGGGCATCATGACCGTAGACGATACAGTATTCTCAACTGCCAGCCCCACAGAGATTGCCGCTCCTATTGCGGGTTCAATATTTTCCGGATCATCGTCCATGAGGACGCGCTTCAGAACATCCGCAGCACCGGCACGAAGCGCTCTAACATCGAGCCCAGAAATCATTGCCGGCAATAACCCTACGAGTGAAAGAGCCGAATAACGCCCCCCAATATTCGAGTCATGATCCAAAACATCAATGCCGTATCTGAGCGCAGTATTACGTAAGGGGTTTTCTCCTGGTTCAGTAATTGCCGTGAAGTGTTGCGCGGCCTTTTCTTGCCCAACAGCTACCTTAACCGCCTCAAAAAAGATCAAAAATTGGGTTATGGTCTCTACTGTCGAACCAGATTTAGATACAACGAGATAACCGGTTCGGTCCTGAGGCAATCGTTCCAACATAACCGAGATACTGTTCGGGTCAATATTGGCACAAAAATGGAGGTCTGGTTGATTGTGTCCCGAGTTAACGTCAGGGACCGCAAGGCTGCATAACGTTTGTCCACCCAGACTTGAACCCCCAGTACCTATGATAACAATATGATCAAACTTATCACGATATCGCTCCGCTATAGTTTCTAGCCTAACAATGTCATCTGTTTGCTCTGAAATGTGCAGCAGGGACGAGCTTCCGTCAGCATATCTCTCACGTATCGTCTCAAGTACCGGTTTCGTGCGTTTTAGCTCTCCCTCAAATCGCCCACGGCTAAGCCCAGATGAACCGATCACATCTGACAAGCAAGATGAAGTTAAATGAACGTATTCCATAGACAAAACCTTTCACCATGACCTTAAACCCCTGTATGAATCATGAAAAGGTGAGTAATAGAAAACCGATATATTTTTAAGCGTCAGATAATTATGCTTTGTTCCCCTCGACACGGCTTGCTGTTCAGTTTAACGAAAACCCAACGATAATGTTAAGGGGTCTGCCGTGGAGCTATACGTCATTTTAACCGTGGGCATCGCATTCTTTTGTGGAGGCGTAGTAAAGGGCGTTGTCGGCATGGGGCTGCCCCTGACGGCTATAGCTTTGATGACTATCGTCATAGATTTTGAAATCGCCATCCCGCTGCTACTAGTTCCAATTATAGTTACAAATTTAATTCAAGCCTTTCAGGGGGGTAACTTCCAAATCTTAATCAGAAAATTTTGGAGTATGCTGGTCGCCGCCGCTTTTGGTATTTTTGGAGGCGCCTACGCCCTTTATCGTCTTGATCCTACATACTTATTAATTGGCCTGGGAATTGTAGTTTGTATTTATTCAATTAATAACCTTTTAACGTTCCGTTTCCATATCGGCAAAAGATCGATACCTCTCGTTTCGCCATTTGTTGGCCTTTTATCTGGTTTCTTAGCAGGAACCACCGGAGCGGTTGGTATTCCAATTGCAATCTACTTTCAGTTGTTAAAAATGAAGAAAGACATATTTGTTCAAGCGGTTGGAATTCAGTTTTTATTTACAGGTTTGGTTTTAACATTCGCCCTCTTTCTGGAAGGCGGTTTGCCAAATACTGCTATTATTGGATCCACATTAGCTCTAATCCCAACCTCAATAGGTATGTGGTTTGGGTGGATAATTAGAAATAGGGTGTCAGAAGAAAAATTCCGGGTATGTCTATATTTTGTTTTATTATTTATTGGCCTAAATTTAATCCGTAAGGGAGTATTCTAGAATTTCAGATATCCAGCTCACTAAACATAAATTGGTTACCTCGTATAGAAATTTGTATATCAATAAAATATTGAGCCTTTCATGAGTTCAAATCAGCTTCTTGAGAAAAACGTTTACGACAAAACTGGATTACCTGAACTGGGTCTTCGCAATTATTGGTACCCTGTTCTCGCTTCATTGCGATTAAGAAAAGGCCGACCAAAGTCCGTCAAGGTGCTCGGCGAGGAGGTTGTGCTTTTCCGGAATAAAACCAAAATTTATGCATTAAACGACCAATGCGCGCATAGGGGAGCACGACTATCTGAGGGGAGCTGCCTTTATCCAGACAGTGATACCTTAACATGTCCGTATCACGGGTGGACGTACTCAGGCGAGACAGGACGCTGCATCGCCAAACTGATGGAGGGCCCGGGTATAACGATCCCGAATGAAGCAAAAGTTAAAACCTATTCGGTTCGTGAACACCTTGGCGTAATTTGGTTATTTTTAGGAGACATGGAAGCTGTCCCACTCCAAGAAGATTTACCGGAATGTTTAGCCGACACAGATGAGTGGCATACAATTTCTACATGGAGAACATATCATTGCAATTGGCGTCCCTTGAATGACAATCTCTGTTACGACTTGCATGCGCCATTTTTACACCGCAATTCACCCGAGCTAATTTTCCAACCTATATTTCCATTTGCGAGCCAGGTAAAAACAACACCCTTAAAAGATGCAAAGGGCCTCGGCTATAGAGCGCTCGGAGGAATAACAGAAACAGATTATCCGGGTCTCGGTCACTTTCCGCCACCCAGGGAAGCATTCTGGCGAAGGTTGAGCCCTCTCGGGCGGGGGCAAGAATTAGACCCGAAATCATCGCGAGCAACAAAACGGTATGGGATTAAATACCGACATATGTCACTGCTACCTACGGTGACACTAGTAGGCCGACCATCTGGTGATTATTTCATGTGCCGTTGGGTTACCCCTATTGATTCGGAAACCACACTATTTTATTCCTTTAATGCCTTCCGTCGTCATTCAACCATAAAAACTTTTTTTGACAGGTTAAGCTGGATCTTCTGGCAATCCTGGACACATGATTTGATCTTCTCAGATCAGGATAAAAAAGTTGTGGAAAAGGTTCGCTCCGATAGAGAACAATTGTCACTTAGTGATGCAGGTGTTATCGCCTGGCGAAAATTTATTATTGATAATTCCAGACGTCCAAATGATAAAAATGTCGGCTAAAATCTTTATACTTAGTCTGAAATATAGTCATGTTTATATAACTAAATAAAATCTCAAATTTCATTAATACCAGTAGCTTATCAAGTAAGAAATATCTTCAATGTGAAAAGGCGATCTTTAAATTAAGGGTCAGATTTTAGACCCTTCGGCTGACCAACGATTACCACCCTCAGTGCCCCCGGACGTAAAATCTCCCTAGCTAACCTCTTGATATCTGAAAGTGTCACTGCGTTTATCAAGCTCGCACGTTTAGTGAGATAATCTTTGCCTAAATTATTAACCTTTACGGCAAGGAGAAGGCTAGCAATACGACGTGTAGAATTTAAGCGTAATGGGAATGAGCCATTGATATAGGTTTTAGCCGCCTCCAGTTCTTCAGCCGTTACCCCTTTGTCTGCCAATTTTTTCCACTCTTTACGAATTACTTTAAGTGACTCTGCAACTCGTGCATTAGCTGTCGCGACACTCCCCATATATGTCGCCGCATAGTCATAAGGGTTAAGATATGTATAGACCCCGTAAGCCAATCCCCGCTTTTCCCGTATCTCTTTCATGAGGCGCGATGAAAATCCACCACCACCCAAAATTCGGTTCATTACGGACGCAATATACCAATCGGGATGATCCCGTTTAATACCGGAATGTCCAAATATTACAACGCTTTGCGGGATTTCCCGGTCAATCACTGAAGTTTTCCCAGCTGCCATTACGGAGGTTTCCATAATTTTTTCTCGAGTACCATTTAACGGTAATGTGGCAAATACCTGATCGAGTTTTTGTCCTAACTCTATTGGCGAAATATCACCTGCAACGGCAATAGCTATTGAGTTCCGAACAACATGTCGTCGCATAAATCCCTTCAGATCTTTCTTATTTAGAGTGTTGATTGAAGAAACAGTTCCATCACCTACATTGCCATAGGGATGATTAGGGAAAGCCTCTTTATACCAGGCGGCAAGTGCGATCGAGTCCGGGTCTTTAGTTTTCCTCTGAATATTAGCAATAATTTGCTCGCGAATTCGGTTTATAGCCCTCTGATCAAATCGCGGGTGTTTAAGTGCTAAACCAAGTAACCGAAACGCCTCATCCTTATTGGTTTTAAGTGTACGAAATGACCCTCGAAATTTATCTGTTGAGGCCGAAAAACGCAGCCGCGCAGCAACCCCCTGAATTTGCTTTTGAAATTCCTGAGAGTTTAAAGTACCGGCACCTTCGTCAAGCATGGCCGCAACCATTCGTGCGAGCCCCTCTTTGCCTTGAGGGTCATATGCGGTTCCGCCTGTTTTAAATGCAAAGTTTAGCGAAATTACGGGGACACTTTTATCTTGAACTAGCCAAGCTTCAATACCCCCCGGGCTGCGTATTTCCTGAATGGAAACAGCCTGTGAAGGTGTAACAATTAAGCAAAGCAACCCAAGAACAGATAGCTGAATGCGATTAAATCCAAATTTAAGAGAAAGACTTTGCATTAGCCATCCCCCGATTTTTTCTTCCTTCGCAATATCGATGTCACGGAACTCTCAGGTCGAAGTATGGCACGGGCCGCAGCATTTACCTCTTCAACCGTGACCATATTTATTTGGTTTGGCCAAGATTCAACCTCTGCAATAGTGCGACCAGTAGACAATGCTTGGCCGAAAATATTTGGGGCAGCACTAAGAGAGTCCCTTGCGTAAACTGAGCCCGCTACCATGGACGATACCGAACGTTTTAGCTCTTCTTCAGACACACCATCCTTTAGAAACTTCAAGATAGACTCTCGCAGCGCTGTTTCCACTTTCTCGATAGTCACACCCGGCCTTGGGGATGCTGAAACTACAAAAGTTCCATAATCTAATGAATCTGGACTAAACCAAGCTGAAGCAGAGGAAGCAATTGCCCGATCAACCACAAGGCTGCGGTAAAGTTGGGCGGTGGTACTGCCACCGAGGACCTCTGCTAAAACCAGCAACGCATAGGCCCTGTTGCCCCGAGCCGTGGCATAAGATGGCGCCAAAAACGTCTGCGAGATTGTAGGCTGCCCAACCCTCCCACTCACAAGCTCAACACGTCTGCTAGCGATTTGCGGCGGCTCTTTAACACGGTTTCGCAAAGATTTTTCGCCAGGCGGGATAGTACCATAAATTTTTTCGGCCAACGGTTTCAATTCTTTTGCATTTATATCACCAGCAACAATCAAAATTGCATTATTCGGAACATAATAACGCCTATAAAAATTAAGGGCGTCCTGAGTATTGAGCCCCTCGATCTCGTGCTTCCAACCAATTATTGGATTTTTATATGGATGATTTAAGAATAGCGCAGCACGTGTTGCCTCCCAAAGCTGCGAAGCGGGACTGTTATCTGTTCTCGATCGGCGTTCTTCAAGGACGACGTCTCGTTCTGGAAGCACCTCGTTGTCAGTTAGAACCAAATTTTGCATCCGGTCTGCCTCAAGTCTCATAACTAGATCAAGTTTATCCCGCGCAACGGTTTGGAAATACGCGGTATAATCTTGGGAGGTGAAGGCGTTGTCGCGCCCACCATGACGCGCGATGGTTCTAGAAAATTCTCCCGGGGGTACCGACTTGGTCCCCTTAAACATCAGGTGTTCAAAAAAGTGAGCGATCCCCGACTTTCCCAAGGGCTCATCGGCGGCCCCTACCTTATACCAGACCATATGAGAAACCACGGGCGCCCGCCGATTTGGTATGACTACCACTTGCATACCATTCTTTAACGTAAAACTTTCGGGGTTAAAGACAGCGGCTGAAGCATGCACTCCCAGCAACGGAACAACTAAAATGAAAAGCCCAAAAAAAGCCATCCGAAGAGTCACTGGAGTCAATGTATAGTCTCCGATTTGTTTACATTACGCTATATGGACAAAGTAAACAGAAATGCAACCGAAGATCTCTTTATTTTTGATTTGAAAGTTTCTCTGGATCTCAAAAAATACCTTCAAGCAAACCTTTTTTCTTTCGGACGATCACTGGAGTTTCACCCTTTGTGATCGGCTCGCCTTCCGCAACTACTTGACGTATTCTTTTGGCTTCTTTTTCAGCATCAACTAATACCCCTGACTTCTCATCCTTACGCCAGAAAATAACTTTTCTGAGGATGCTATTACCAACCTCCGCCAGCACGCTACCTTCTTTATCCACTATCTGCCTAATCGAAGAATCTGCGTCTAAGGCACCCGCCCGCTGAAGAAAAGCGATTTCGCCATTTGAAAATCTTCCTGAAGCAATGGCCGCATTTGTTTTTTCAGTTTTTTCTCGCAGACTATTTTTCCTTAATAAAATTGTACGAGCTTTTGACGTTGGCGTTACTTTTTGTGGTCTCTTCGCTCCCGGTTTCGGTGGCCGAAGATCAAATTTTGGCGGAATATTTAGCGGTGCACGCGTAACAACCGCGAACTCATCGGGTGCCTGCTTAGCCAACCCGATCGTCTCCTTAGCATTTTCACACCCACCCAAGCCAAATGTGCCGATTATTAAACCGAATAACATTTGTAAAACTGATTTTTTTATATTCATCTAGTGATACCCGTATCCTAGTTGATTTACTTATATTTAGGTTTTTTCGGACTTTGTTTTTAGAGAATCTAATATCAATAATATAACGCCTAAGGTAATCGCTGAGTCCGCAACATTAAAAGCCGGCCAATGCCAACCACCAGCATAAAAATCGAGAAAATCAACTACCGCACCAAATCGTATACGGTCAATAACATTCCCAATTGCCCCTCCAATCACTAAGCCTAAGGCAACAGAAAGCAGAGTTTCTTGGGCCTGCCACATCCAAATAGCCAGCACGATCGAGATTATGATTGCAAAGACAATTAATGCAATACTAGCCCAACCTGGAGCATCACTGAAAATCCCGAAACTCGCTCCGCGATTATGCACCAAGACAAGATTAAAAAATTGGGTAACCGGAATAGTATTTGCCGGCACCATTATAACATTCAATATCCACCACTTGCTGAGCTGATCAAAAAAGATTGTTAGAATAGAGAGCAGCATTCCAGCCCTTAAAGGTCTAATTTGCATAAAAAGCTTACACCCTAAGCTGCCACGGGTTTGTCACCAACGGCGGCCGCGCACCGGCTACACAAATCTTTATGTACCTCGTTAGCTCCTACTTCCGGTAAAATTTTCCAGCAGCGACCACATTTTTGACCAACCGCGGCTTTAATCACTACCCGAACATCAGGGACATCCGCAATAAAGAATGCATCTGCGGGTGCAGTGTTATCATCGAAAGAAGCCGAAGAGGTAATA
>MDTB01152828.1_pt1 | contig 10192 bp, 12 predicted proteins | sample 811161 | NCBI WGS metagenome assembly MDTB01 (sample SAMN05326650, study PRJNA326480) | marine metagenome | isolation source: seawater | place: Mediterranean Sea | collected 2009
GTCATTTATAGCAACTATATTAATCTCATTATTGTTTGCACTCTCATAATTGGCTCTAAAAACATTCCTACCAATTCTTCCGAATCCATTAATTGCGACATTTATACTCATATATTCACCTATTTTTTTTAATTAATTTTTTTACTTGTTTAATTACATTAGAAGTTGTAAATCCAAAGTATTCTAAAGCTTGATCACCTGGTGCTGATAAACCAAATGAATTCATTGTTATTTTTGATCCATTTTTTCCTATTATTTTATCCCAACATACACCTATGCCTGCTTCAACAGCTAAGATATTATTAAAGTTTTCAGGAATTAATTTTTTATAATATGATCCTGGTTGCGATAGAAACTCCTCTAGACAAGGTATCGATATAACTCTTATTTTAACTCCTTTATCATTTAATTTTTCTGCTGCCTCAACACATAAATGCACCTCGGAACCAGATGAGACAAGAATTGCATCAATTTTATTACCACAATCCCTTAGTATATATCCGCCTTTTTTAATAAATTTTATTTGTTCCTTAGACCTAATTAGCTCAGGTAATGTCTGTCTTGTTAAGACAATTGAAGAGGGGCCATTTAATCTTTCTAAACTAGACTGCCATGATATTGCTGTTTCAGTAACATCTGCTGGTCTCCAAACTCTCATGCCAGGAATAATCCTTAAAGATGTTAATTGCTCTACAGCTTGATGAGTTGGTCCATCTTCGCCTAATCCAATTGAATCATGAGTAAACACATTTATAACTGGTATATGCATAAGCGCAGACATTCTTATAGCATTTTTTGCATATTCTGAAAATATTAAAAATGTACTGCCATAGGGTCTAAAACCACCATGTAAAAATATTCCATTGTTAATAGCACACATTCCGAATTCTCTAACACCATAGTGAATATATTTACCACTTTGGTTTTTTTTAGTAAATGGTTTAGATTCAGGCCAAAAAACTAAATTAGATTCTTTTAAATCAGCAGAACCACCAATAAGTTCTGGAAGTATAGGGCCAATATTCTCAAGTACAACTTGGGAAGACTTCCTGGTTGCCATTGACTTGTCGTTCGAAGTTATTAGAGTTTCTATTTTCTTATTCAAAGTTATTGGTAGCTTGTTATTCAATCTGCGTTGTAACTCTGAATACAACTTTGGGAAAGATTTTTTGTAGGAATTTAGTTTTTTAGTCCACTGCTTCTCTAACATATCTCCACTTTTTTTTGCATCCCATTCTTTATAGATATGCTTAGGTATTTGAAACGGTTTATATTTCCAGCCCAAGTTTTCTCTTGTTAACTGCGCTTCTGATTCACCTAACGGAGCTCCATGTACACCACTTGAGCCTTGTTTGTTTGGAGATCCATAACCAATAATTGTTTTCATGCATATTATTGTAGGCTTAGATGTCTCTCTTTTCGCTCTTGATATAGCTTGTTCAATAGAATGATGATCATGTCCATCTACACCTTCAATGACATTCCAGCCATAAGAATCAAATCGTTTTCCAATATTCTCGGTAAACGCTAAAGAGGTATCACCATCAATTGAAATATTATTCATGTCATAGATAACTATAAGTTTATGAAGACCTAATGTGCCAGCAAGCGAGCATACTTCATGAGAAATGCCTTCCATTAAACAACCATCACCACTAAAAACATAAGTATAATGATCAATTATATTATGTCCTTTTTTGTTGAATTCCTCTGATAGAGATTTTTCAGCTATTGCCATACCAACAGCATTTGCAAGTCCTTGGCCAAGCGGGCCAGTTGTTGTCTCAACACCAGGAGTAATATCACATTCTGGATGCCCTGGGGTAACTGAATGTAATTGTCTGAAGTTTTTTATATCACTGATAGATAATTTATATCCTGTCAAATGTAATAGAGAATATAGGAGCATTGAACCATGGCCATTGGACAGTATAAATCTATCTCTATTTGCCCAGTTCGGGTTTTTTGGATTATGTTTTAGAAATTTCTTCCACAGAACAAAGGCAACATCTGCCATCCCCATTGGCGCACCAGGGTGTCCAGATTTAGCTTTTTCAACCGCGTCTAAACTCAAAAATCTTATAGCATTTGCAAATTCTCTTTTATTCATAATTCAAAGTTATTCACTCTCTCCATTTAATAGAGCATCCTATACTAGGTGTTTGTTCAGTTGGGCCTTTACCGGTTCTTGATATTAAAAACATAGCTTTAAAAAGATCACTTTGATTTGGATTATTGGAAGATTCCATGCCTCTATCATCAAATCTGCCACGGTATTGTAATTCAAGGTTCGAATTATATCCAAAAAAATCAGGAGTGCATACAGATCCATACTTTTTAGTAATTTCTTGTTGATCATCTATTAGATATGGGAAACCAAAACCATGACTTTTTGATACTTTCTGCATATTATCAAATGAGTCTTCTGGGAAAGAAATATAGTCATTAGGATTTATTGCTACAACTCCAATGCCTTTCATGGCGAGAACATCTGTTTCAACTACTAGTTTCTCAAGTATTACTTTCACGAAAGGACAATGGTTGCATATGAACATCACCAGAAGCCCTTTGCTCCCTCTACATTTGTCTAGTGACCATATATTATTATCAGTACCTTTTAGCTCAAAATCATGAGCATTTTCGCCAAAGTTACAAACTGGTGTTGATAATTTAGTCATCTTAAATATTTGAATAACCCCTTAAGTAGCATTATTATATAAACGGTGAGCCCATTTATTTGTTTAATACATTATTATTGATGATATAATACATCATTTTTTAGCAACTTAGTATCATATGGCAAATTCAAATATATCAAAAAGTAAACAAAAAGAGATTAAAGAACTTATTGACCTTGGCAGAAAACAGGGTTACCTAACAGTTTCTACGATTAATGATCTATTACCTAATAACCTGTATGATAGCGATCAAATAGAACAAATAACCAAGCTTATTACAGACCTAAAGATAAAAGTCGTAGAATCTGCTAAAGAAGCAGAAGATGAACCGATTCTAAATGATGATGAAATATCAGACGATGATGATAGTGAAATTACAGAAGATGAAGCGGTGGAAGTGCTCTCTAGCCTAGATGAAGAGTTTGGTAGAACATCTGATCCAGTAAGGATGTATATGCGAGAAATGGGTACCGTTGAACTCCTCAATAGAGCTGGTGAAATAGTTATAGCAAAAAAAATTGAAGAAGGTCAAAAATTGATCTATCAAGCTATACAAAGATTTCCAGAGTCAGCGGCTTTTTTTGTTGATATTTTTAGAGATATAGATAACGAAGAAGAAATCGATTCACTCATCTCTGATTATATTTTAGATATAAAACTAGAAAATTCTGATGAGTTTAAATCTGATCAAATACCGGAGAATAGTCCCAATGTATTAAAAATGGCTGAGGAAAAAGATCCTAAAGATGATGTGACCAGTGAAATTAATGAAGAAAACACGGAAGATACTGCCGATGAAGATGAAGATGAGGTAATTGATAATTCTCCAGATAAAGAAATGGTTATTAATGCTGTAAATGATATAACCGGTCTATATTTCGAATATAGCACTTATAAGAAAAATAAGGATGAGAGATATAAGGAAGTGTTTAATGAGATCAAAGAAAAAACAGCTAATTTCAAATTTACATCTCTATTCAAAGAGAAGCTAACAAATAAGATAGAAAATATTACAAATCTAATCACAAAATTAGAAAGAGATATTAGAAAAGTTTGTTTAGAAACACTGAATATACCAAAAAAGGTACTAGTTAACGAACTTAAAGACAATTTTAAAAATTTGGGTTTTATAGATAAATATATTAAAGAATCAAAACTAGATGAAAATACTAAACAGTTAGCTAAGAATCAATTGAATAAATACCAAAAAAAACTTTTAGCTATTGAAGAAGATCAGGATATATTTATAAGTGAAATAAAAAAAATAAACAAAGATAGAAGGATAGGTGAACTTAAAGAAAGAAATGCAAAAAAAGAAATGGTTGAAGCAAACTTAAGACTAGTAATTTCAATTGCCAAGAAATATACAAATAGAGGCTTACAATTTCTTGACCTAATTCAAGAGGGGAATATTGGATTAATGAAAGCTGTTGATAAATTTGAATACAGGAGGGGTTATAAATTTTCAACTTATGCCACATGGTGGATCCGTCAGGCTATTACGAGGTCTATTGCAGATCAAGCAAGAACTATTAGAATACCAGTACATATGATTGAAACAATTAATAAGCTCAATAGAATTCAGAGAAAACTGTTACAAGAAAATGGCAAAGAAGCAACTCCTGAAGAGCTAGCAGTACATATGGAAATGCCCGAGGATAAAGTAAGAAGGGTTCTAAAAATAGCAAAAGAACCAATATCGATGGAATCGCCTGTTGGGGATGATGAAGATTCACATTTAGGAGATTTTATAGAAGATGAAAATGCTGAGAAACCATTAGATGAGACTATTAATACTGGTTTATCAGATTCTACGAGGGAGATTTTATCTAGTTTAACACCACGGGAAGCCAAGGTGTTAAGAATGAGATTTGGAATTGATATGAATACAGACCATACTTTAGAAGAAGTTGGAAAACAATTTGATGTTACTAGAGAACGAATAAGACAAATTGAAGCTAAAGCTTTGAGGAAGCTTAGACATCCATCAAGGGCACACAACCTAAAAAGTTTTTTGGATAATGACTGATATTGCAATATTAGCTGCTGGATGCTTCTGGGGTATAGAAGAGAAGTTTAGTTCAATTACTGGTGTAGTAGAAACAGAAGTTGGTTATATTGGAGGGGATACAAAAAGACCTAGTTATGAACAAGTATGCACTGGTACTACTAATCATGCCGAAGCTGTAAGAATATATTTTGATAAAGATGTAGTAAGTTTTGACATATTGCTTGATGTTTTTTTTGATATTCATAACCCAACGACGTTAAATAAACAGGGTCCTGATGTTGGAACACAGTATAGATCTGCTATTTTTTATCAAGATGAATTTCAACGACTTTCAAGTGAAAATAAAATAAAAGAATTGAATAGAATAAAATTTAACAATAACATTGTCACTACAATTGAAAAATGCAAAGAATTCTGGATTGCTGAGGAGTATCATCAGAAATACCTAAAAAAAAAGAGGTTCAACATCTTTACTAAATAAATTGGGGCCTGTAGCTCAGTTGGTTAGAGCAGTGCACTCATAATGCATTGGTCGGAGGTTCGAGTCCTCCCGGGCCCACATTTAATTTATTGAAGTTTTGTTTGACAAATATATAAATATATAATAATATGCTTATATACCTCCTTCGTAGTAGAGCCAGTTTAATACTGGCTCTTTTACATTCAGACCTTGAAAACTGTCCCTACTTTTATCTCAAAAGACTTTACATTATCTTTTGAGTTCACTCCAAATAATACAGAGATTGCTCTGATAGTGTTGCCATGTGATACGACTAGTATATTGCCAGAACTTGGAAGCTCATTGAGAAATGGTTCAACGCGTAAACTTACATCTTTGAGGCTTTCTCCATTAGGGGGGCTTGTCTCCCAGCCTCTCCTAGCTGCATAATATCTATCCTCACCTTCTGATGATTTAACTTCTTCTTTATTTTTGGCAGACCAGTCACCATAACTTCTTTCTTTTAGTCTTTCATCAATAATAATTTCTTGATCATCAATAAGAATTTTTGCTGTACTTAAAGCTCTTTTTAAAGGAGACGAATAGACTTGGTTAAACGTTATTCCATATAATTCTTCTTTTAATTCATGAGCTATATGAATTCCATGTTGGGTCAGCTCAGGGTCATGCCATCCAGTAAATAGTTTTTTTTTGTTATATTCCGATTGAGCATGCCGTACAAACCATATCTGTCTATCCATACTAATTTTTGTCCTCTTTTTTATCTTTTGTATCAATAGCATCATGCATGATATCTGTTTTATTATATCTGTCTTTTATTATAAATTTTGAAAATAATATCCCTAATTCAAAAAGTAGCCATATAGGTATTGCTAATAAAGTCTGAGATATGACATCAGGTGGAGTTAGCAACATACCAATTATAAATGCTCCAACAATAACATAGGGTCTTTTTGTAGATAAACTTTTTGGTGTGCTAACATTTGTTAGGACAAGTATGACTGTAATAACTGGAACTTCAAATGCAAAACCAAATGCAAAAAAAAGAGTAATCACAAAGTCTAAGTATCTACTTATATCAGTCATTACAGAAATTCCTTCTGGAGCAATACTAATAAAAAAAGCAAAGATTAGTGGGAAAACAACGAAGTAAGCAAATGCTGCTCCAAGATAAAAAAGCAAGCTACTAGATATTAATATCGGTAAAACTAATTTTTTTTCTTTATCATACAGACCTGGAGCAGTAAACATCCATAGATGATAAAGGAGATAAGGAATTGATATAAAAATCGAGAGGATCATTACTAATTTGAATGGAATAAAGAATGGAGATGCAACATCAATTGCTATCATACTGCTTCCTGAGGGTAATCTTGAGATTAATGGTTCAGCAAGTTGATTATAAATAATGTCAGAAAAAGGGAATAAAATTAGGAAAAATACAAGGACACATAATAACGATTTAGATATTCTTGATTTAAGTTCTTTAAAATGAGGAACAAGAGATTTGTATCCTCCAATAATTTCCTCTTTAGGATCCATTATTTTTCATCGTCCTTTTTTTTATCATTTATTTCTTTTTGAAGGAAATCTAAAGATGATTTTTGATCATCCAAAATTTTATTAATTTGTTTTGTAGGCTCTTCAGCTTCTTGTTGAATAGAATCTTTTAGTTCAAAAAAATATCTTTGAAATTTACCAAACCATTTCCCAAGATATCCTGCAATAGTAGGCAATCTTTCAGGACCAACTACAAAAAGTAGCAGCATAAATATTAAAAAGAGTTCCCAGAAACCTATATCAAACATTAGTTGTTATTTATTTTCTTCTTTAGTCGAATTTTTATTCACAACAGTTTTATTTGATGTATCGTCTTCTTTTGAAGATTTTTTAAAACTTTTAATTGCTGAACCTAAATCAGCTCCAACATTTCTAAGTTTTTTTGTTCCAAATAAAACAATTACAATGATTAATATAAGTAATATTGACCATGGTGATATACCGCTTAGCATATTAATACCTCATTTTTTTCTTAATCTTTTCTCATCTATCCCAGATAAGCCAAATCGTCTTTCAAGTTCTTTTAGGATATCACTGGATGATATATCATTCAAAGACAAAGATACTAATGTATGAAACCATAAATCTGTAGCTTCATGAATCATATGTTTTCGGTCATTATTTGCCGTTGACTCTATATACTCATTACATTCTTCTATGATTTTATTATTAATAGCCTCATTTCCCTTACTATAAAGACTAGAAACATAAGACTTACTTGAATCTTCTTTCTTCCTTTCTTTTAATACAATGTCTAACTGCTCTAGTATATTTGTCTTATTGCTCTTCATGAATATAGAGTAACATAAATACTTAATCTCGCACTAAAACTCCATTGTTTTTAAGATATACTTTTACGTCTTTAATTGAGTGTATTGAGTAGTGGAAGATACTTGCGGCTAATACTGCATCTGCTCTACCAATTGAGATTGCATCTTTTAGATGTTCCAGTGTACCAGCGCCACCAGATGCTATGATAGGTATAGAAATTGTATTTGATACTATATTTAATAGTTCTAGATCAAAGCCACTTTTGGTGCCGTCCTTATCCATACTAGTTAGTAAAATCTCCCCTGCGCCTCTCTGATATAATTCATCAGCCCATTTTACAACATCTAATCCAGTGGATTTTCTGCCACCATGAGTAAACACTTCCCACGATAATTTAGAAGTCTCCTTAGCATCTATAGCAGCGACAATACATTGTCTTCCAATTTTATCTGTGACTTTATTAATTAGTTCAGGAGTCTTGACTGCAGCACTATTAATAGCGACTTTATCAGCTCCCGCTTGAAGTAAAGTTAATACATCGCTATAAGTTGATACTCCTCCACCGACGGTAAGTGGAATAAAAACTTCAGAGGCAACTTTTTCTACTATATCAACTATAGTTTTTCTCTTCTGATGAGTTGCTGTTATATCTAGGAAGGCAATTTCATCTGCACCTTCATTATCATATCTTTTAGCAACTTCTACTGGATCACCTGCATCGATTATATTAATAAAGTTTGTGCCTTTCACGACTCTACCATTATCAACATCTAAACATGGAATTATTCGTTTATATAATGACATTCAATTTCCTATAACATTAAATACTTCAGATAAATTAATTCTATTCTCATATAATGCTTTCCCAATAATTACCCCTGATATTCCATGTTTGCAGATTTCACTCAAATTCTTAATGTCATCAATAGAAGTAACCCCGCCTGAAGCAATGATTGGTATATTAGTAATCTTAAGAAGTTTATTTAGCTCATCAAAATTCATTCCATTGAGCATTCCATCTTTATCAACATCCGTATATACAATTTCAGTTATATCATTGTCTTCTAGAATTTTTAGATAGTCTTCAATTGTATAGTCAGACTCTGATTCCCATCCATGGACAGCTAATTTCATATTTTTTACTGCTAAGTCAATAATAATTTTATTTTTAAAATTTAATGGGATAGTTTTTAAAAAAGCTGGGTCTGATAGTGCTTTTGTACCTATTATTACTTTATTAATACCTATATCAATATACTTTTTGATAATCGAGTTGCTCCTAATACCGCCTCCAACTTGTATAAAAATATCCTTATATGCAGTTCTAATTTTTTCTATGATATCAAAATTAGAGGTTTCACCGTCTTTAGCTCCATCTAGATCAACAATGTGAATACTAGTTGCTCCTTTGTCTAACCATAATTGAGCCACAACCAGTGGGTTATCAGAATAATGAGTAACTTTTGAATAATCACCTTTAGCTAATCTGACACATTTACCGTCTTTTATGTCGATAGCTGGTAATACTCTCATTATACAATACCATCCCAGTTTACAAAGTTTTCAAGCAGTTTTAGACCTGAGTTTGAGCTTTTTTCTGGATGAAACTGAACTGCTACCAAATTATCTTTTGAAACGGCTGATGTAAAATTAATTCCATATTTTGTAGTAGATAGAATCTCATTTTTTTTAAGTGGTTGAACTACATAACTATGCACAAAATAAAAAAAAGACTCATCCGATATTTTTTCCCACACAGGGTGTTTTTGATTTTGATTAACTTTATTCCATCCCATGTGCGGAATTTTAAGTGAATCATTTATTTTATTTTTTAGTTCTGTTACCGGTCCATCAATTATTCCAAGACAGTTGGTTCCATTATTTTCTTCGCTTTGTGACATTAGTACTTGGAGGCCCATACATATACCCAGAAATGTTTTCTGCCTAATTAAATTTTTTAAATCTTCTAAATCTAAATATTTCTCAATATTATTCATGCACTCAGAAGCTGCGCCCTGGCCTGGGAAAACAATATGTGAGCATTTTTTTATATCTTTTAAAGAACTAGACACTCTTACAGTTGAATTTTTATCAATCACTTTCAAGATTGACTTATATACACTATGTATGTTTCCCATCCCATAGTCGATAATAACAACTTCTGCCATTAGATCATTTCTTTAGTGGATGGAAGTTTGTCGCCTTGTCTGGGATCAATAGAAACGGCCATTTTCAGAGCTTTACCAAAAGCCTTGAAGATAGTTTCTGCTATATGATGCGAATTGCATCCACGAATATTATCGATATGTATAGTTGCTTTTGCATGATTTGCGAATCCATGAAAAAATTCTTGCAACAAATCAACGTCGAAATCACCAACCCTAGATCTAGGGTAAGTTGCATTATATTCTACACCTGGTCTGCCAGAAAAATCTAGGACGACTCTAGACAACGACTCATCTAGTGGTACATAGCAAGAACCAAATCTAGTAATTCCAGTTTTATCACCTAAAGCTTTATCAAAAGCTTGTCCAAGGACGATACCTATATCCTCGACAGTATGATGAGCATCAATCTCAAGATCGCCTTGTGCATTAATTTTTAAATCAAACATTCCATGTCTGGATACTTGTTCAAGCATATGCTCTAAAAATGGTAAACCAGCAGATAACTTAGACATTCCACTGCCATCAAGGTTTATCTCTGCTTTTA
>MDTB01155067.1_pt1 | contig 10192 bp, 10 predicted proteins | sample 811161 | NCBI WGS metagenome assembly MDTB01 (sample SAMN05326650, study PRJNA326480) | marine metagenome | isolation source: seawater | place: Mediterranean Sea | collected 2009
CGAACTCACCGTCCACGAAGATCGAGAGTTCTTCGTGACCGTGAAAAGAGATGATGAATAATCTTGAGCTTTGATGTTTGGATCGCCTACGTGCTGGTGGCGGTCTCAAATCCGATATCATCGGAATTCGGTCGTATTAGTATGCTCTCCTGAACTTTGAGTTACAGTTTTCGCCCGACAATCCCTTCCGTCGTGGGATTACAGACTGGTTTGTTGATTCAGCTCGCAGTTGTTGGCGCGTACTAGGCGGCGAAAACCCGACTCCAATGCGCGTAATCCGTCAGACTGACTAACTCTTCAGGAGTGATCGCAATCCATCCGTATTCCATCCCCGCCGGGACATATAGGCACGGAGACCTAAGCACCGATGACTCAATCTCAGTCTGAAGAAGATGTGGTAATCCGAAGGGTGGCAACCACTGAGCTAGATATCCCGTCAAAAGATAGACCTGCATCGGGTTCGCATGCCGTTCATGTTGTTTGAGCTCTGGTTTGCATTTCCATGGATGCACCGTAATCCGTGGGGGATGCTCAGGATGTAATATCAGGCTCGCGGTCAAGATATCGTCTTCTTGGCACCCGAGTGCTAGGCTAAGCTGTTCCGTATCAGACTGAATCTCATAAGCCTTGGCTACACTGCCTGATCGCTCGAGGAACTCTAAAAGTCCGAGCGGTGGGGTCATTGTTTTCAAATTTTGCCTAGCATCCTTTCTAGTCCGGGCGACAAGCGTATCACGACTCGTCCAAGTAGTGGTGCCAATAACCGGATATTTCAAGCGCGGTCTTTTTTGGCCTTTTACTATTATGCGTTATGTGATGGGGCCATTCATCCGACTTAGGTGCGTGATGGTGAAATGGGTTTTCCAACTACACATATGGCGATTGAAGTAGCCCCGGAATTTTAACGTGGAAATATGACTCTCTTTTCTGGGTTCGTCATGGTCTCATCGACTACGCAGCTCGTGAAGGAAATTGGCGCGGTGATATAACCGTTTGCTTAGCGTCGTGACATCTTTTGGTAAATGAGGGAAAACGCTCGCCTACAGCTCGATCTGCTGATGGAGGCTGAGCTGTCTGAGCGGATTCGCATATATTTCTAATAGTTTATCGCGGTATCGCTCGGGTGTCCGCGAAATCAGCGAATTAAAGCGATCGGTGACGTCTGGGAGGAGATCATCAGGCACGGAGGAGTCGGTTAAAAGTGCGTCTGCAAGACGTCCCGTGTCGAACACGCGTTGTCCGAGAATAATCTGACGATCAATCATGACCGCGAGTTCTTGTGCTGATTCAGGAATATCCATTATCGGCTCACCAAAATGCACGTGGACCCGGCCTTTCCACCCCATAATTCCGGTGGCTATGGATTCCACGTCCTCCTCCGGTCGTTTAGTGTAACTACCATCACGTTCGGTAATCGCTAATTCGCGGGCCTTTAATGGCGCACACGGATCAAACTCGTAAGAGATAGAGACGGGGACTAGACAAATAGCGGCTACGGCCTCCTGAAAAGATTCCCCTCGGGGTTTTCCTGCCATCGCTAACATCTTTAACATCGCTGGGTCAGTACGATCGATTCCATCTTTGGCCCGGCCCTCCCGCTGCGCTATCCAGATCGATTGAAACTCTTCGATTGATTGTCTAATGTAGCCCGAAAGAGCAGAGAAGGCCTGAAACATTTCCCGAGGGCCTGATACGCTGCGTTTAACGATAAAACTTTTATTGATGCGCATTAGATCGCTAATAAAAGACTTTTTGACCAGGTTGTCACCTATCGCGATACGAACAGTGTCAAAACCACCGTTATAAAGCGCCCAGTTGACGAAAGACGGGTCCATCACGATGTCACGGTGGTTGCTCAGGAAAAGGTATGCCTGCTCGGGATTTAAGTTTTCTAACCCAGACACTGTGAACTTCTCTGTGGTCGACGCTAATACTTTGGCGAGCTGTGGAGCGACTAAGTCTTGAAAATGCTCAACAGTTTGAACTCCCTTGGCTTGATTTCGAAGAAATGCGCGAATTCGTGGCTTCAAGAACAGTCTTAAGAGTGAATACCAACCTTTGAATTTTAACTGACCAATTACCTTGATGAATTCGTCGTCGTGAATCAGTCTCTCGATGACTTGTGGAACGTCCTGGTCGTTATATGGCTCAATATCAGGAATATCGGTCATTCGTAATCCTTTTCCTAAACCACGATTATACCGAAAATGGATAATGACAATGCAATCAGGTTCAATATTTTCTGGGCTACCGAGCTCATGGCGCGACTACCTCGGAGATTCAGTTTTGGAATCCATCGCGGCGCAATGTTCGCCGCGTCTTTTGGAAGAGGCGAGTTATCCAAAAAAAGAGGATCGGTTCCGCGCGTTTGAGCTCTGTTCGCCAAAGGCGTGTCGAGCAGTTATCGTAGGACAAGACCCTTATCATGGACCAGATCAAGCCATGGGTCTTGCGTTCTCTGTGCGACCAGGAATTTCTATTCCGCCGTCACTACGAAATATCTTAAAAGAGTGGCAGGCCGAATTTGGTCATCCGTCACCTTTCTCAGGCGATCTATCGAGTTGGGCGACCAGTGGGGTCTTGCTATTGAATAGAGTCCTGTCAGTTCGACCAGGTGTGGCGGGCAGCCATCGGAATCTCGGTTGGGAAGCGTTGACTGATCACGTGACTGAACGATTGGCTAATGATTCAACATATCGCGTGTTTTGCTTGTGGGGCCGTGATGCAAGACAACTCAAGACTCTGATTCCCAAAGATCGGGGAGTCATCGAGTGCGTGCACCCATCCCCGTTATCAGCGAGTCGGGGTTTTTTTGGTTCTCGGCCGTTCACAACGATCAATCGATTATTGACGAGTCATGGTGAGTCAGAGCTTGATTGGGCGTTGCCCCTCTACCTGCCTACTGATCTCAAAGGGCACACTGATCAGTTGTTCTGACTTACTGTCGACAGAGGCGAGTACCAGAGCAGTAATGCTCTTGTTTGTGTCGGCAGCATCAAATACCGGCAACGTTTGATCATCTAAAATAATTGTTCCGTTTTTAATTGATTTGGCGCCTTTGTAGATCCACACACACCTCTTGTTTTTCCCCAGGTGCTCGAGACGAGCTATCACTTCTTGGCCGGTATAACATCCTTTTTTAAAATTAACCCCATCACGCATCTGGTAATGCACCTGCTGGGGAATGAACTGTTCCGAGGAATAGGAACGCACGTATCCAAGCCCTGCCTCAATTCGTTGACAGTCTGCGAGGGGGTCATGTGCGGCATTTATGTCGCCAATCATCCACTGAGTTCCCCCATATTCTCCGACACGAGTAATTAATGAACCGTGATGACTCTGAGATGGCTCGAGATCAGGGTCACGTGTGAGGGCCACAGGTATCGTTGTCATTTCGATAGATACACGCGATAGCGCCATAAAAGGCCTTAATTTTTTGAGCATCATCTCTGACTGATCGATCGGCGTTATCATACTCACTGTATTCTGATGGATTACCAAACGGCCTGAGCCATACATCCGTCCTTTAGGATCACAAAAAGCGAGAAGAGGTGAGCTACCTTCGGTTAGGTTAGTCACCATTTGAGTACATTGACCTTGTATTACAGAAAGTGTTTTATCGCCTGAGAATCTAATTAATCCAAATGTTGCGGTCATGGTTCGCCCTTGAACGTTACACTACTAGCCCATCGGAGGGAGTATGGACGATCGTACTGAATTCAACCGGCTTTACTGGCATTCACGACGCGGGATGCTAGAGATAGACGTCATGTTAATGCCTTTTACTAAGAACCACTACCAGAGCTTGTCTGAAAACGACCAAGAGGCCTATCGCAGGCTACTCGATTGTGAGGATCAAGATATTTGGGAGTGGTTGCGTGGCTTTAGTCATCCGGAAGACGAGGACCTCGCTCGCGTCGTGTTACGCGTTCGCCAAGCGAGTGGGGACATTACCGTGGCCTCGTCGGAACAATGAAAGTAATCGTTAAGTAATCTAGGCTTAGTTTTGTTGCGTTGGAGCCGCGGTATTTTCCATAAGTCTTACTAACTCATAAGATCGGTTTCTCATCACGATTAGGGACCGAGTGTGCAGGCTTTCGTAAAGTGTTTTTAGTGGTGAAAAGCTGGGCCATGTGAGCACTTAATACTGGATTTAGGAGTCTCGTTTTGGCGATGCCTTGGATCGCTCTGCGTCCGCAGCGATTTACAGTCTTTCGGGATATCGGTGCAGCATAATGGACTAGCGTTCTGCCCTTGGCACGAGCACGGTGTCGCGAGCATGTTTGGACGAATCAGGATGATCCAGAGTGAAGTGCAGCCCACGTGATTCCTCGCGCTTCAACGCCGCACGAATAATGAGCTCTGCCACGACCACTAAGTTTCTTAGTTCAATAAGGTCCGCGGTGATTCGGTAATTAGCGTAGAAGTCTTGGATCTCTTTGGCCAGAAGTTGCGTACGATTGAGCGCTCGTCGTAATCGCTTATCAGTCCTAACAATCCCAACGTAATCCCACATAAAGCGACGAATCTCAGCCCAGTTATGCGCAACTACAACGTTTTCATCGCTATCGATTACTTGCGATGCATCCCACGAGTCGACCTCGTTTTGCGTAGTTCCTTCGCGTATCGCTTGCGAGATATGGCGCGCCGCTGAGCGACCATACACAATGCATTCGAGCAATGAGTTTGAGGCCATTCGGTTAGCTCCATGTAGACCTGTCGAGCTAACCTCGCCTATCGCATAGAGACCAGCTAAATCTGTTTCACCGTGCAAATCGACAAGTACCCCCCCACAGGTATAGTGGGCAGCTGGGACGACTGGAATCCAACTTTGTGTCATGTCTATATCGAGTTCGATTAGACGCCGATAAATCGTAGGGAAGTGGCTCTTGGTCAATTCGGGATCACGGTGGGTGATATCTAAATAAACATGGTCGGCACCGATTCGTTTCATTTCATGATCGATAGCCCGGGCGACGATATCACGCGGAGCCAGTTCGGCGCGCGGATCAAAACTAGGCATAAATTTCGTGCCGTCTGGTAGACGTAAAATGCCGCCTTCGCCACGGACCGCCTCCGAAATCAAGAATGATTTGGCGTCTGGATGGAAAAGGCAGGTTGGATGAAATTGGTTAAATTCCATGTTTGCGACCCGACATCCAGCACGCCACGCCATGGCGATTCCGTCACCACTGGCACCGTCTGGATTGGATGTGTATTTGTAAACTTTACTTGCACCACCAGTCGCCAGAATGATGGCGTGCGCGAGAAATGTGTCGACCTCGCCCGTCTGCTTGTTAAGTGCATAGCATCCACGGATACTGCGATCGTGGGAGGTTCGCCCTCGGTCAAAGTGCAGATCAACAGCGATAAAATTGTGATAAAACTTGATGTTCTCAGCCTCACCTGCTCGACACTCGAGCGCATCATGAATAGCCCAACCCGTCGCGTCTGCAGTGTGCAAAATCCTGCGGTAAGAGTGACCACCTTCGCGTGTCAGATGAAAGGACTCATCTGCCTTTGTAAAGACAACACCTTGATCAACGAGCCAATCGATTGCTCCTCGGGCGCTGGAGACCACATGCTCCACTACATTTCGATGACACAAACCAGCCCCAGCAATGAGCGTATCGTCCACGTGGCTTTCGATCGAGTCTTGATCATCGATGACTGCAGCGACACCACCCTGGGCCCAACGCGTTGAGCCTCCACTCGGGTCTTTGGTGAGAACAGCGACCGACAGATGCTTAGGTATAGATAGCGCAGCTGTTAAACCAGCTGCCCCAGCTCCAAGAACCACTACATCAGCGTGATGAAGTTGCGGTTTCGCATTCATTCTGCTTGTCCTTTTAGGTGGCACATGCCATTGTGTTCTTTGATTTTTTTGAGAATATGCTCTTGGTTATGGGATCGCCGGTTCAGAAAGTCGAGGCTGATAACGATCAGTTGCTGGTTGATCGCGCTCGTCTGGGTGATCGTCATTCGTTCGATTTACTGGTGCTAAAATACCAGTCTAGATTACTTTCCTTGATAAGCCGCCTCGTTTCAAGTCAAAGCGATGCTTTAGACGTGTTACAGGATACCTTTGTAAAAGCCTATCGTTCCCTCAATACGTTCCGCGGCGAAAGTGCGTTTTACACATGGCTGTATAGGATTGCTGTCAACAACGCGAAAAATCATTTAGCTACGCGCGCAAAAGAATCCAGAGATATCTCTGTAGACGATGAAGGCAGCAGTGAGCTGTCAGTTCTACAAGACTTGGCCGCACCGGAAGAGGAAGCGGGCGCAGAGGAATTGCAACTAGCAATACTGCATTCGATAGAGCGGCTACCCGAAGATTTGAAGCAAGCATTAACGTTTCGTGAGCTTGAGGGAATGAGCTATGATGAAATTGCTCTGGCGATGCATTGTCCGATCGGAACCGTACGGTCGCGTATTTTTAGGGCGCGCGATCATGTGGTGCAAGAGATTTCCCAGAAATTCCCGGGAACTTTTTCGTCATCAAGCAGTCAAAAATGATGTTATTATTGACGTTAAACCAAGGAGTGGGACCCGAATGACCGATACCTTGCGACAATCTCTGTCCGCGTTAGTTGATCAGGAAGCGACGGAGTTCGAGGCACGCAAAATTCTTGATGCGACTAAGTCTCGTGGTGATCTTAAGGAGTATTGGGCAACTTGTCAGGCTGTTAGAAGCACCATGCGTGGAGAGGCGGTGCTAGGTACCAATATTCTGGATAGGGTTAACGCGGAGCTTGATGGGGTAACTGAGGCGAATCCGATTGCCGATGGTCATGGTGACGACGTTAATCCGCATGTAACCTTCCTTCCAACTAAAGGTCCCCTGCCCAATCGGTTTGTAGCATTGACCGGTCAGCTCGCAGTTGCTGCATCGATCGCATTCGCGGTTGTGATAGGTGTCAAAATCGTCGCACCTGTAGAAACGAAATCAACCATTGTGTCGGCTGAGCCGCTTGAGGTTATTAAATTCCAAATGCCGGTACATAAGGAGACCGTCTCTGTCGACGGTATGATCAATGCGCAGGAGGGTATGAAGCGTCGGCCGGTTGCGAGAATCTTGACTGAACAAGATGTGAAACAGTTGGTCAGTAATCGTCTTAACTCCTATCTTGTTCGCCATGCTGAGAATACGGCGGTAATTGGTGGAACCTCCGTTCTCCCGCTCGCGCGAATCATGGGGCGTGACGAGCCGATCGAGTAGTGTTATCTCGTTCCGTCGCTTGGCTCTTATGCGCGCTACTAGCGTTTGGTAGCCCACACGTCCAAGCTATCAGCTCTGAACCTGCTAAAGAAAAACTAAGATCGATGGCTCAGGCGGTACGCGCAATGTCGTACTCGGGGAAGCTCGTTTATCAGCGGGCCGATGTCCTCGTAAACCTCGCCTTTCAGCATGATGTGGTGAATGGAAAGGAGACCGCCAGACTAAGACGGTTATCCGGACAGGCATTAGAGCGCGCACAGTCTGGGAGCTCGTTAATTGAGGCCACTCCAGGTCCGAATGTTTTGCGTCAGGGATACCCTTTGCCAGGTATGATTAACTCTGAGCCAAGACAGATCTTTGAAGCACCATATCAAATCATGCTTGGTGGCGTAGAGCGTATTGCCGATAGATCCGCACAGCTAGTTTTGGTCGAATCGATGGATGGTCATCGCCATAGTTATAAGTTCTGGGTCGATGAAGAAACATCTCTGTTATTACGATCGCAAACCCTTAATGCAGAGAGTCAAACGCTAGAGCAGTTTGAGTTCTCGGAACTCACAGTCGGGCCACAGTCGGTTGAAATTGCTGGTGGCCAGGAGTCTTTCCAAGTCAAGGTCTACCCGATCACTGAGCCGGGTGCGGTCTTACAGTTTTCGCCAGCAAGCTGGCTGCCATCAGGTTACCAGCTTGTCTCTGCGCTTCCTTCGCGTGCCGGGAGTCAAAGGGTGTACACGCTCGTTTATACGGATGGACTGGGGAGCTTCTCAATTTTTCTGGAACTAACGAGCGCAAGGCCTGACGCAGATATGCAAGCAATCCTAGGCCCAACTGTGGCGCTTGGTAAAGACTACGCACTTTCAGGTGGTGCGCTTCGGGTGACTCTGGTCGGTGAAATTCCTCCAGAAACCGGAAAAACAATCATTGACGCGCTTGATGTTGACGGTTTGAAGGGGCTACTGAGTCGTTCACAGTGACGTGTAATAGATCAGTCGAAGTGGTTTCTGTGGGCAGGTGTGAGCTGACCGTAAGAGCAGTGGAACAGTCGCTATGCTCAGCATGTCAGCAAGTCGGACGCTGTCGCTCTGATTGGTTCCGAACAAAATATACTCATAAAACCTTTGAAATTCCGATCGATGAACCCACTTCAGTCACTGCAGGGGATATAGTTGTTCTTGAAATTAAAGAAGATCAATTAACCGCGCAAATACTTAAGCTCTATGGTCTGCCGATGGCCGGGCTCATTGTACCTATAATGGTTGTACAGTCCCTGGGATGGAGCGAGGTGCTCCAGGCAACTACAGCATTTGTTGGTCTTGGGTTAGGTTGGTTGTCCAGTCGTTATTGGACACGAACGTTTCAGATAAGGATTTATCAATGAAAGCAGCGATGCGCTTTTTTGTTAGCTTTGTAGCAATCATGAGTCTCAATGTTCAGGCGCAACTACCTGAATTTACCGAGCTTGTTGAGGATGTGTCCCCAGTTGTTGTAAATATTTCAACCAGGTCCTCACAGTCAGCTCCGCGCTCCCAGCAAATGCCGGATCTCCAAAACCTACCACCGTTCTTTAAAGATTTTTTTGAGCGTGGTATCCCAATGCCGCCGCAGGAGCGAGAGGGACGCTCTCTGGGTTCCGGTTTTATTATTTCAAAAGACGGTTACGTATTGACTAACAACCATGTGGTGGAGGGTGCCGAGACCGTAATCGTCCGTTTGAATGACCGGCGAGAGTTTATTGCAGAAATTGTTGGTACAGACCCGAGATCAGACGTGGCCCTTTTGAAACTTGATGCAACTGATCTCCCCGTTGCGAAAATCGCTAGTAGTGACGAGGTAAAACGCGGTCAGTGGGTTGTCGCTATCGGATCACCGTTTGGCTTCGATTACAGCGTGACGGCCGGGATTGTTAGCGCAACCGGTCGTGCCCTGCCTGATGAAAGTTATGTCCCATTCATCCAAACAGACGTAGCGATTAATCCCGGTAACTCAGGGGGGCCGTTATTTAATCTAGAGGGCGAAGTTGTCGGGATCAACTCGCAAATCTTTACCCGCTCGGGTGGTTTCATGGGCCTATCATTCGCCATTCCAATGAACCTCGTAATGAACGTGGCGAAGCAAATCCAAGAAGATGGCGTTGTGCGTCGTGGTTGGTTGGGGGTTTTGATTCAGGAAGTGAATCGTGATCTGGCATTGAGTTTTGGTCTCGAAAAACCGATGGGTGCGCTGATCGCACAGGCCTCAGGGTCAGGCCCCGCCGGTAAGGCCGGTGTTCAACCAGGTGATGTCATTGTTCGCTTTGACGGAAAGGATGTCGAACGCTCTTCTGATTTACCGCCAATGGTTGGGCTCGTGCGTCCTGGCAAAACGGTTCCCGTTGATGTCGTCCGCCAGGGTGACCGACTGACCCTAGATGTGACAATCGAGCAGCTTCCCGAGACAAACCAAGTGGTTCAGAACGTAACATCTCAGCCGAAGGTGATTCTGGGGATGACGGTTGATGAGGTCCCTGAAGTATTGCGAGCAGAGACCAATCTGCGAGGCGGAGTGTTAGTCAAAGAGGTAGGGGAGGACCCCGCGTTAAGAGCGGGTTTGCGATCGGGAGACGTTATAACGCAGGTAGGTGGTCGCGAGATTTTGGGAGTAGCAGATTTGCAGAATCTTCTAGATTCATTGCCCTCGGACCGACCAATCCCAGTACTTGTAGTACGCGGAGGTAATTCAACATTTCTCACTTTGCGATTAGGTCGTTAAACTGACGCGTTTTTTCGCAAGGAGCAATGGAGTCTTGACTGACCCGTCACACATTCGAAACTTCTCTATCATTGCTCACATTGATCACGGTAAATCTACGCTGGCTGACCGATTCATTCAGCGTTGTGGTGGTCTCTCAGACCGCGAGATGGCTGCTCAAGTTCTTGATTCAATGGATATTGAGAGGGAACGTGGGATTACTATCAAAGCGCAAAGTGTGAC
>MDTB01034191.1_pt1 | contig 10191 bp, 11 predicted proteins | sample 811161 | NCBI WGS metagenome assembly MDTB01 (sample SAMN05326650, study PRJNA326480) | marine metagenome | isolation source: seawater | place: Mediterranean Sea | collected 2009
ATTTGATGGAAAATATTTTACTGGTGATGGTTGTAAAAGAGATAAGGATGGATATTATTGGATCACAGGCAGAGTTGATGACGTTATAATAGTTTCAGGTCATAACTTAGGTACCGCTGAAATTGAAAGTGCATTTGTATCTCATAAAGATGTTTCCGAAGCAGCTGTAGTTGGGTATCCTCATGAAATAAAAGGCAATGGTTTATATTGTTATGTATCTCTCAAAGTTGGCTTGAATTCTTCGGAAGAATTAGTTCAAGATTTGAAAAAAACTATTAGAGAAAGAATTGGCCCAATTGCTACTCCTGATTTTATACATATCACTAATGGTTTACCTAAGACAAGATCAGGTAAAATAATGAGAAGAATTTTAAGAAAAATTGCATCAAATGATTTTGAAAATCTTGGAGATACTTCAACACTGGCAGATCCGTCAGTTGTTGATGACTTAATTAAAAATAGAAAAAATAAATAAAACTTACCTAGGTTCCCAATGTTTTAAACATCTGGGCTCATAAATATTTGCAGCTCCAACTTGAGTTCTTTCTCCACCTTCTTTTTTTCTAAAAGTTTTAGTTGCTTCAAGACCGCAAACATTACAAAAACCGTAAATCTTTACTATTTTATCTGACAGACCAAGAAGCATTGAGGATGTTTCCCAAGGCTTCCCTCTAGAGTCTTGATCTAGACCAGCACAAACAACATCAATGCCATTATTTAAAATTATTTCAGCATTATTTAGTGTTTCTTTGGTATCCATAAATTGAATCTCATCTAGAAATACCATATCAACTTTACTTTTTTCAAAAATAAATTCCTCAAGAGCATTGTCCCAACTACTCATTGCATAACAATCATGGCTTAAGTCATTATGTGTTATAATCTTTTCATTTGAATATCTATTATCGATATTAGGTTTGATAACTATAATTTTTTTATTTTGGTGCTTAGCCCAAAGAATTCTTTTGAGAAGTTCACTGGTTTTTCCTGCAAACATTGCACCTACTATAGTCTCTAGATATCCTCGCATAAGTCAATATATTTTATTTTTAGAAATTATTATATAACTAATTTTATTAAACAATAAATTATAAATTAAATGATTAAAGGTGAGAAAATTAGATTTGATGTTCATAATATTTTATTTTCAATTTGGAAATTTAGTAAAACATTAGAGGATAGTTCAATAAAACAAATTTATAATAATAATAAAAAAGAGGATATATCTTTTTTAAATACTGTAACATTAAACTCAATGAGATACAGATTTCATACAACAAAAATAATTAATAAGTACGTTAAAAAAAAATTAAGAGACAAAGAATATATTTTACTTTTAAGTGCTATAACTCAAATAGTCTTTTTAGATTTTAAAGAATATGCTGTAATTAATTGTTCAGTAGAAATTGCAAAAAAACTTAAAATCTATCATGGTTTCATAAATGCTGTACTGAAAAACATTACTATTGAGAAAAAATTATTAAAAAATATAACAGTTTCATTTAGTGATTTACCTTCCTGGTTTGTTGATAAGGCAAAAAATTTTACAAATATAGAAAGAGAAGTTTTTTTAAAAAATTTTTATAATAAACCAGATATTCATATAGTTTTTAAAAATAATAATAAATTTTTAGAATTTAATGATAGAATTAAAAAGACTTCTGACTTATCAGGCTATTTATTAGTTCATCAAGATATTAAAAAAATAAAATCTTTTAAAAGTGGAGATTGGTGGGTACAAGATTTTTCATCATTTTTACCAATACATAATTTGCCTATAAAAATTGATAATAAAAAAATTTTAGATGCTTGTTCTGCGCCTGGAGGAAAAGCTTTTCAAATTTTAGGGAAAACAGATCAGATAATTTTAAATGATAAAAGTAAGGAAAGAATCAAAATTCTTAATTCTAACTTGAAGAGGCTAAATTATAAGACAACTGTGTTGAATCAAGATTTTATAAAATTTAAATATAATCATAAATTTGATTTAATAATAATTGATGCACCATGTTCTGCAGTAGGAACAATACGCAGGAACCCTGAAATTTTTTTTAAAAGAAAAAGTCCCAATTTTAATCAATTAACAAAAATTCAAGAACAAATGTTAGAAAGAGCATCGATGTTATTAAATAAAAATGGTCTGATTCTTTATATGGTTTGTTCATTTCTAGAGATTGAAACAGAAAATCAAATCGATAAATTTCTTAAGAAAAATAATGATTTTAAATTATGTGACTTAAATCTTAGTAAAAAAATCAAATACTCAAAATTAATAAAAAATAATTATATTATTACTCTACCCGATAAATTTCTAAACTATAATATTGATGGGTTTTTTGCAGCATATTTAAAAAAAATAAAATGATATTAATTTTAAGGAAATTTTTTTTTGTGATTACAAATTTGATTTTAAAATCAAATAAAAAATTGTCTTTTACAGATTTAAATTTTAGAAGAATAGATTTTACAAATTACCATCAAATAAAAACTTTTATATTCAAAAATGATTTTTATAAATTAAAAAATAAGAATATTCATAGTTTTGATTTTTTAAATTTTTCAAATAAACTTGGTGGAAAAATAGGAATTAAAATTTCTAAAAATGCTATTTTTGGATGGTATAAAATAAATAAAAATAAATTAAATTTTCCTTGGGATGAAGATTTATCTTCAAGGAGATTAATTAACTTATTGTACAATTATGAGTATATTAACTCATCATTAACAGTAAATGATAAAAATAAATTAAATTTAGTTATTTTGTTACATATTAAAAGAGTAATTTTAGAATTTAGTTTAAAAAAAATATTTGAGATTTCATCGTTTGATTTAGTAGCATTTATATTGGCCTCTCTTTTATCAAAAAAATTTAACAACAAAGAAATTGATTATGTAAAATTTATTATTGAGTTACAGATTGATAAAATAGGAATGCATAAAAGTTATAATTTATTAGAACACTGCAAATTTATAAATAATTTAAATGAGATAAAAAATATATTTCTGTTTTTTGATTTAAAAGTAGCAAATATTTTTGACAAATCTATTTTAAAAACTACTTCAACATTAAATCAATATTTTCATGACGATGGTACTTTGCCATTATTTAATGGTTCAAATAATATCTATACAAAGATAATTAACGATTCTTTACACAAAGATATTTATTTTAAAAAAAGAGATTTTTCCAATATAAAGAATGGAATTGCATATTATTCAGATAAAAAAATCAAAGTTTTTTTTGAGGTAGTGCAGCCTAATAAAGATAAAATAAGTTCTAATTTGAGTGCAGGCACATTGTCTTTTGAGTTAAGTGGTTTTAATGAAAAGATTTTTACTAATTGTGGTGCTTCTGAATATTCAGGTAAAAATCCAGAATATTTGCGTTATACTGCTGCCCATTCTACGATTATTTTACAAAATACTAATGTAAGTGAGATTAAAGATAGTAATCCTCATATACAATTTCCTCAATCTGTAGTCTTTAGAAAAGAAAGTGGTAATGATGAAGAAATACTGGAAGGATCACACAATGGTTATCTAAAAAAATTCAACAAAATAATTAAAAGAAAATTAATTATTTTAAAAAATAAACATAAATTAATTGGAGAAGATACTTTTATTTCTTACAAGAACATTAGTAATAGAGTAATATACCATATAAGATTTCATCTTATGGAGGGAATGACTTTAAATTTTACTAATAATAAAAAAAATATAATTCTTAAAACAAAGTTAAATAATATTTGGTTATTTAAAAGTGAAAATGAGTTGGTAATTGAAGATAGTATTTTAGTTGATTACAATATAACAAAACCAACAAAACAAATTGTTTTAAAAGGTGTAATTTCAAATAATAAAGTAATTAAAAGATGGTCAATAGAAAAAATTTAAAGAAAAAATATGCTTTAATATCTGTTTTTGATAAAAAAAATTTAAATTATCTTTGTAGTAACTTAACTAAACATAATTATAATTTAATATCAAGTGGTAGTACCGGGGATACAATTAGAAATATGGGATTTAGATGTAAAGATATTTCTAAGATAACAAAATTTAAAGAAATGCTTGATGGAAGAGTTAAAACTTTAAATCCTCTAATCTATATTTCTATACTCTATATTAGAGATAATAAAAAACATATAAGCCAATTTAAATCTTTAAAAGTACCTGAGATAAATATCGTTGTGGTAAATTTATATCCATTTAAAAAATACATAGATAAATTTAATGAAAGTGAAACTATAGAGATGATCGATATTGGGGGGCCTAGTTTGTTAAGAGCGGCTAGTAAAAATTACAAATTTATCACTCCAATAATAGATACTAAAGATTATACAAAATTAATAAATAATATGAAAAAAAATAAGGGACATACAGATATTATTTTTAGAAAAAAGATGGCTTCAAAAATTTTTAAAGAAACTGCAAAATATGATAAAGAAATTTTAGACTGGTTTAATGATATCAAAAAATAGAAAAATAAGACTAAGATATGGAGAAAACCCAAATCAATCTGCTTATTTAAGTTATAAACATAATAAAAGTATATTTGATTATCAGATCCACGGTAAAAAAATTAGTTATAATAATATTGTTGATGTAGATAGTGGTTTAAGGTGTCTAAATGAATTTATTGAACCAACCTCTATAATTATAAAACATAGCAATCCATGTGGCGTTGCATCAGATAAAAATATAGTCAAAGCTTTTCAAAAATCATACGAAAGTGATAAGAAAAGTGCATTTGGAGGCATAATAATTTTAAATAGATTGTTGAATAGTGAGCTTGCTAAAGTAATTGTAAAAAATTTTTTTGAGCTGATTGTAGCCCCAGGTTTTGAGAAAAAAGCATTGGATATATTAAAAGCTAAAAAGAACTTAATTTTGCTGGAAACACCAAATTTTAAAAAAAATGCAATGGATTACAGATCAACTATTTTTGGTGATCTATATCAATCAAAAGATTTATCTGCCATAAATTTAAAGTTCATTAAGCTCGTATCAAACAAAACTGCGCCTTCCAAATCTATTGAAGATATAATATTTTCATTAAAGGTGGTTAAGCACTTAAAATCAAACGCAATAGTACTTACAAAAAATAAACAAACTATAGGTTTGGGCCATGGTCATACAAATAGAGTTGATGCCTTGAAACAAGCTATAAAGAATAAAGATAATTATTTTAAAAATAAAAGTTTTGTTTGTGCATCAGATGGTTTTTTCCCTTTCACTGATAGCATTAGTCTATTAAAAAAAAGAGGTTGTAATTATATTGCTCAACCTAGTGGATCTATAAATGATGAAAAGATTATTTCGTTTGCAAAAAAAAATAATATATCATTATACTTTATTAAAAATAGACTATTTAAGCATTGAAAAGTAAAAATAAACTTCCAGGATATATTAAGTCCGTTATAAAAAAATACCCAAATATTATATCAGGTCGTAAAAATTTTTATCAACATCATCTTAGAATAACCAAAAGTATTAGAATAATAAAAAAATATTTCAGATTTAAAGAATAAAATAATAGTGATTTTAAGTTACTTAAACAATATGTAGATCTATATACTTTAAATATAATTTAATATATTAAGTTAGTATGAGTAAACCAAATCTTCTATTTCCTACACCAATTTGGACAATACAACTAGAAAATTATAAAATAATTAATGAACAAATGTACGATTATATAAAATTGGCCCAGAAGAATGATGAACTAGGAACTAACAAAAGTAACATAAAAGGTTGGCACTCAAAAGATTTTAATCTCAGTGACAAAGAAATTATGAATTTTATTAATCTGATATTGCCTTCTATAGAAAAATTAATGGATGATATGAGTTGGGATAAAGTAAAACAAATTGCTAAAATAAACAATATGTGGGCAATAATTAATACAGGTGGTGCTGCAAACTTGAGGCATCAACATGGGAACAGTACTATTAGTGGAGCTTATTATGTTCGTGCACCACAAAATTCTGGAGACATAGTTTTTTATGATCCTAGACCTGCTGCCGTGTATTCTCATCCTAACGTTAAAAATCCTAATTTACTAAATGCCCAAGTCAATGGAATAAGTCCAAAGGAGGGTGCATTGGTATTATTTCCCAGCTATTTGGATCATTCTGTTAATGAAAATATATCAAATGAAGAAAGAATAGTTATAAGTTTTAATATTAGAATAAATATTAAAAATTCTTAGATATTAAAATTTTGTCCAATTTTTAAAATTTGGCATTAAATGTTCAAATCCCTTACTATCCTTTAACATTATTGAGATATCTCCAGAAATAGAGATTCTTGGTTGTCCAGATTTATTAGGCAAAGTAGCGTGTGGTGTTTTAGAGGGAAAAATGATAATTGAGTCTTGAGAAAGATCAAAAATTGATTTGTCAGAATTATAAGCATTGGGTTTATTAATTAATGATCTTTCAATTTTGCTACCAGTAAAAATATTTTTTGCTATTTCATTCTGTAACTCATTTGATCTAAAAATTATTCCTCCAGAATTTATTGGTTTTTTTAGGTAATATGCAAAACTTATATTTGATTGAGAGTGAGTATGAAAATTAATGCTTTGTTCATTTTTAGTAAAAGTTGCCCATGATCTTTGATAATATATATCTAACAATTTTGTGTTTATCTCTAAAAGATGCAAATATTTTATAACACAATCAGAAATTTTATCTGCTAAATTTTTGAATTGATTATTTGCAAATAAAAATTCATATCCTTTTGTGTCACCGGTCCAGGCATAGGAAGACTCATTATAATAACCTGATTGCATTTTTGTTATTTCTTTAATTAAGGAAATTCTTTCATTTTCATCTATAACTATTTTATCCTGAACAACTGTCAGGGGGAATAAATTGAGTGGTTTCACATTTTCTTATTATCATCAAGATTGTTTTTATAAAATAAAATAAGTTATTTATAATCTAAAGTTAAGATATATTCTTAATTTCATATAAAAACTTTAAAATATCTATATTACTATCCTGCAATTTATTAATAATATTTTTACCGTGAATTCCAACAAAATGGAAAAAGTTTGGATCATTGGTTTTTTTTGAATTTGGTAAAAAAGGTGAATAATTCCATTCACAACCTAACTCATTAAAATGTTTTTTATTTTCTAATATAAATTCATTTAGTAGCATATTGTCTGAATTCTTGCCCTTAGATCTTGATTTGTTTTCCAGTCTATTAATCATGTATTTAGATAATTTCGTTGCTATTTCTTTATCACAAAAAGTGACACCTGAGTTGAAATATCCACAGTCTTCACTGAGATTATGAACTGCTCTAAAAATTTTTGAAGAGTTACCCTCAGGCTCTCTTACATTCATTAAGCCTTTTATTTTAGGTAGTGGCTTAGCATTAGGATAAATATAAACATCATTATCTATGTAAATAGTATAGTTGTAGTTATTATTAAAATGAAAATATCTCTCAAAAGAAAAATGTTTATTTTTTGTTTCAAGAAAATCAAAATTTATATATTTTTTTTCGTATACACTATCTGTGATTAAATAATAATCGTAGTTAAATTTATTGCAGTACTCTTTTACTGACGGTATAAAAATATCTCTTATGGGGTTAATGGTTTTTTGATTACCCCATTGTGTTCCCTGACCAATATCAATTTGTATAAAAAGATAGTTTGACTTCATTATTTAATCACATCCATATTTGAAAAATAAATTTATAAATACTAATTTTAAAATGAATTATCAATTTAATATTTTTATACTTAATGTTAAAACATATTCTAAATGAATATTTATGGTTTAAATTTTTTTAAAAATGAAAAGGGTGAGCGTATAGGTAGACAATTACAAATAATAAAAAAGATTTTTGAAGTAAACGAAAGTAATAGATTTAACATCATTAGACAACTTAATAATGATTTTAAAGAAAAAGTTGACTTTTTTGTAACTTGTGGTGATATAAAAATTACATTTGATAATAATATACTTGAACAATTTTATAGTTTAAAATTATTTAATAAACCAAGATTAATTAGGGATGTTACATATTTAAGAATAATTCCAAAAATTACAAATTTAGACGTTAACAATTTCCCTCGGTTTACGTGGAATACCATTTTACCTGATCATTCAAATTTTCCTTATGATCCAAGTTACAATAGATGGTTAGATTTAAAAAGAAAATATAATTTAGTGATCAAAGATTATAAAAAACAAGGTGATAATATTTTATTATTACTGCAGATTCCAACAGACGCATCGCTTAACGAATTAAATTTTAAAAATGATGGATATCTGAATTTTTTAGTAAGAACCATAAATGATATTTTTAAGTACACTGATAGAAATATAATATTACGAAGTCATCCACTTATTAAAAAAAATGACGTAATATCAAACTTTTTGATCAAACATTTTAATAATACTAAAAAAATATTTTTATCTAAAAACGAAAACCTGGAAGATGATTTAAAAAATATAAAGTGTGTTATAAGTTACAATAGTTCTTCTACAGTTGAAGCATTGTTTAATGGAATTAATGTTATTAATCTATCAAATAAGCAGCCATGTTTTTCAGCTGCCTCAAATAGTCTCTCAGACATAGAAAATTTAAGTGAATTAAATAGAGATGAGTTTTTAAAAAAAATAGCATTTTTGCACTGGGACAATGCAGAGCTAGAAAGTAATGAAATTAAACAATATTTATGTAAACTTTTAAAAATGTCTAAGCCTTATTTATAAAAAATGGAAAAAGATTACATAAAAAAATTAGATTTTTTTAATGAATATAATGAACTTAACTCAAACTCTGTTGTTTTAGATTTTGGAGCAAATATTGGGGATGTTAGTAATATGATATTTAAAAAATATCAGTGTAATATTTATGCATATGAGCCAAATATTGCTTGTTATAATCATATGAAAAATAGATTTCTAAATAATGAAAAGATTAAAATATATAATCTAGCTGTATCTAATTTTAAAGGCACTAGTTTTTTATATTTTCATTATAATTCTAAAGGAAATAACGACATACGTTATGTTCAGGGCGCTACATTAAGAAAAGAAAAAGACAATATTGATCTAAACAAAAAAATTAATGTAGAGGTGGTTGATATAAAGGAAATTCTTGAGCAATTTAAAAAAATTGATTTAATAAAAATTGATATAGAGGGCTCGGAATATAATATTTTACCTGAACTCATTAGAAATAAAAGTAAAATAAAAATTGTGCTATGTGAAATGCATGGCAACCCAGATGGAAAAAAAATTGCGGGCAATCAAAAAAATAAAAATTTCACAAAGGAATATAATGAATTTATTTTTGAATTAAAAAAAGACAGATTATACAATACTTGGTTTTATGAGTGGCATTAAAAATGTATATCAATATTTTATTTCTTATTACTTAAAATAATATTTATGATAATTATGGCAGACCTAATATACTAATTTAAATACTAGTTTCTAACACATATAGCTCTTCAATATTGGCAATAAAAATTGTAAAATAAAACATGGATCCTGGAAAATTTTTATATCATCCCATGAGACTTCTTGATCATAGAGAAATGGAGTACCAATTTTGTATGCAAAATATTAAATTTGACAACGGTTTATTCTTAGAGTTTGGTGTCTATAATGGAGACTCAATAAATATATTGTCTAAGTTAAAGCCAAATAAAATATTTCATGGTTTTGACACATTTACTGGATTACCAGAGACATGGGATATGGGGCATAAAAAGATCAACGCTGGTCATTTTAATGTGGAAAAAATGCCAATTGTTGAGAAAAATGTTTTACTACATAAAGGTTTGTTTGAAAAAACTATTCCTTTGTGGCAAAAAAAAAATAGTGAAAAGATAAGTTTTATAAATATTGATTGCGATTTATATACATCAACAAAAACAGTGTTGGAGTACCTTGATCCGCAAATAGTAAAAGATACTATTATAAGGTTTGATGATTTATTACCTTCTCCTTTAAGTCCCTATCCTAAATGGTTAGAAGGAGAATGGAAGGCTCTTTCAGAATGGGTAGAAAAATTTAAAAGAAAGATTGTGCCAATATCGAGATCTTGGAAACAAGGGTGTACAATATTAGTTATAAATTAGTTATTTTGTAGGATCTTTTAGTAATAAAAAAGTTTTAGGTTTAAGTAGGTATCTCAGACTTTTGAATTGTTTTGGAG
>MDTB01092389.1_pt1 | contig 10191 bp, 10 predicted proteins | sample 811161 | NCBI WGS metagenome assembly MDTB01 (sample SAMN05326650, study PRJNA326480) | marine metagenome | isolation source: seawater | place: Mediterranean Sea | collected 2009
AGGGCTAATGGCCAGAAAAGCAAAACCAAAGGCAGGTCGTGTAGATATGCAGGATCTGATGAAATTAGTAAACAAAAAAGCAGGTAGGAACGTAGCTCATGATTTGACTGGCGACAACCCTACATCTGTAAAAGAATGGATCCCAACCGGCTCTCGCTGGCTTGACTCTATCATTTGCAAGGGGCAGATTGCTGGCATCCCAGTCGGCAAGGTTACCGAGATTGCAGGACTTGAGGCAACAGGTAAATCTTACATGGCTGCACAGATTGCGGCAAACGCCCAGAAACAAGGCAAGTTGGTTGTATATTTTGATTCCGAGTCAGCAATCGATCCAACTTTTTTGGAGCGGTCAGGCTGCGATTTGAACCGTCTAATGTATGTTCAAGCACAATCTGTCGAGTTTGTTTTAGAGACTATTGAAGAGCTTCTTGGGGCAACCGATGAAAAGCTGGTTCTTATCTGGGACTCGTTGGCATTTACACCATCAATCTCTGATGTTGAAGGTGACTTTAACCCACAATCGTCAATGGCTGTTAAGGCGCGCATCTTGGCCAAAGGAATGTCGAAGTTGACTATTCCACTGGCAGACAAACAAGCTACGTTTATTGTTCTTAACCAGTTAAAGACAAATATTCCACAAGGACCAACGGCACGTATTGTGGCGATGACAACTCCTTACATTACTCCGGGTGGAAAAGCCATGCACTATGCATATTCGTTGCGTATCTGGCTTACTGGTCGAAAAGCAAAGTCTTCATTTATTGAGGACGAAAAGGGCTTCCGAATCGGTTCGGAGGTAAAGGTCAAACTTGAGAAGTCTAGGTTCGGCTCACAAGGTCGCTCCTGTGCATTTAGAATTCTTTGGGGAACAGATGAGATTGGTATCCGAGATGAGGAAAGTTGGTTCGATGCAATCAAAGGTTCTGAATCGCTGACATCTGCTGGTGCTTGGTACACCCTGTCAACCCCTGACGGATATACTAAGAAGTTTCAGCCTTCAAAGTGGACGGATCTCATTATGAACGATGAAGAGTTTAAGGCTCATGTCGTTAGAATCATGGATGAAGAGATTGTCCAGAAGTTTGATAAGCGCGAAGGTGACGCAAGCACATACTATGAGGATCAAGATGATTTAACTGTTCCAGTAAAAGAGTAAAAAAGTGCTTGACTTTGCCCTCTGGATTGTTTATAATAAGATATAATCATGAAGGAGGGTTTTTCATGCGTAATTATGGCTATGCTTGCATCAATATGGGGTTTTCAAATCGCCCCAAGTCGAAGCGAATCACAACTAACAGGACGATGATCAAGCGCACGTTCCACGAGAAGGGTATCGGGTATGCATCCGAGCTTGCTCTACAGAACGTGCGGGATCTATACAAGATTCTACAATGGAATCTGGAGAACGACATCTATTTCTATCGTCTATCATCGGATATTATTCCGTGGGCTAGCGAGTATGAGATGGAGGAGTTGCCAGACTACAATCAGATTCTTGCTGCATGCCTGAAAGCTGGCAACTTTGCTCGCGAGCACGGTATGAGACTTACCTCGCATCCGGGTCCGTTCAACAAGCTTGCATCACCAAAGGAGCGTGTGTTTCAGCTTACATACAAGGATCTCAAGGTACATGGCGATCTGTTCGATATGATTGGTTTGCCACGCACACCATATGCAAAGCTCAACATTCACGTTGGGGCAGCTTACGGTGACAAGCCATTTGCGCTTGACAACTTCTGCCGCAACTTTGAGCGCCTGCCAGAAAATGTCCGGTCACGCTTGACTGTTGAGAATGATGACAAACCATCACTCTATGCAACAGATGAATTGTATACCGGTGTTCATGAGCGGATTGGTATTCCAATTGTATTTGATTACCACCACCACCGACTACACCCCGGTGGACAGAGTGAGCAAGAAGCGCTTGAGACTGCGCTGTCAACATGGGGTAGTGTCAAGCCTGTTGTACACTATGCTGAATCACGCTGTATCGAGTACAACAACCCAAAGATTAAGCCGCAAGCGCACTCTGACTATGTGATTGCAGAGTTCGATGATTACGGTCACAACTTTGATGTAATGATCGAAGCTAAGCACAAAGAGCTTGCATTATTGCGATATCGTGATATAATGAATAATAAAGAAGGGAGGAATGTAGCATAATGGAGTACTATCAAGTTTTTATAAATGGAGTTGTCGCCTTTGTTGTGTTGGGGTTTGCATACTCACTGTACATTTTAGACAATATGGATAACTAATGAAAAAAGATAAAGTATATTATGATGAAAGTTGCTATGTGTGCTCGTTAGAGATTAATGCTATACGCGATCGAGCAGAGGCATGTGGTATTGAGTTTATTGATATTAGTAGTGACGAATTTAAAGGTAGTCTTGAAGATTACGAAAAAGAGATGATTGGAGAATTTGATTCAAAAGGCTCCAAAGGTCCAGAAACATTTAGGTTCATGTACGAAAAAATGGGCTTTCGTAAATCAGTTTGGTTTTCAAGACTCCCGTTAGTGAGGCTTTTATTTGATACTGGATACTATATTTTTGCTTACGGCATCCGGCCATATTTACCGAGGAAAAAGAAATGAAATTTATAACTGATTTTTTTGAGAATAGAAAACAAAGAAAACTTGCGAATAAAATAGCAGACTTGCAAGAGCAGGCAATGATTTACCAGCGCAATGGTAATTTGCGTGGTTTAGCTTATGTCATGGAACAGATTGCAGAACTGGAGAAACAAATTAATGACTAATGGAATTAAAAGAGTTTTAATTGTAGATGCACTAAACGCATATTTAAGGGCGTACATCGTAGATCCTTCTGTGTCAACACATGGAGACCCAATCGGTGGCTTAAAAGGCTTTATTAAAATTCTGCAAAAACTTGTTAGGCAAACAAAACCCAATGCAGTAGTGGTATGTTGGGACGGACCTAATGGATCCAAAAAGCGAAAGACTATGGATAAAAATTATAAAGCTGGTCGCAAACCAATTCGCCTAAATCGCTCTGTTCATAACCTCACAGATGATGAAGAATTGCAAAACAAGATCTGGCAACAAGGTCGCGTAGTCGAATACCTTAACAATATGCCCATCATTCAAACAATGTTGCCTGAGATTGAAGCAGATGACGTCATTTCCTATGTTTGCTCTCTTGGGCACTTTGATGATTGGCAAAAAATTATTGTGTCAAATGACAAAGATTTTATGCAATTATGTGATGAAAAGACCGTCCTGTGGCGTCCTGTAAAGGATGAGATTCTAAACTCAAGACGCATTGTAGAACAGACAGGGGTGCACCCCACAAACATGGCGCTTGCTCGCGCGGTTATCGGAGATGCATCAGATAATCTTCCTGGTGTTAAAGGCGCCGGCTTTAAAACTATTGCGAAACGTATTGGCTTTTTGTCTGAGGATAAAACTTATACGATTGACGACATTGTTGATCATTGCATTGAAAAATCTGAGGGTAGTAAGCTCAAGTTTTTTACTAACGTAATTGAGGCAAAAAACGTTATTGAGCACAACTACAGAATGATGCAGCTTTATGCACCACAAATGTCAATTCAAGCAAAACAACATGTCAAGGAATCTGTTGAAAATTTTGAGTGTGAATTCAATAAAACTGAGATTCTAAAGATGATGCGTGAGGATGGATTTGGTGAGTTAAATTGGGAAGAACTAAAGGCTCACTTAAACAAGATTTCCATCGACTGTCTTGACGCCGCAACAGAATTATTCTAATTTTGTGATTGACTTTAAGACAAAATACGTTATACTTATAAACACCAAGCGAGGGCACACATGAAAGCAGAAAAAGTAAATTTTGGAAGGTACGGAAAAGCCTTCCAAGAGGGACTTGTTCAGCTTATCTTTCAAGATCGACCATTCGCAGATCAGATCACCGAAGTGCTCGACGCTAACTTTATTGAGTTAGAATATCTGCGTGTTTTTCTACAAAAGATGCTGCAATTCCGACACCGTTATAGTAAACATCCATCAGTAGATGCTATGCTTACAATCATCAAAACAGAACTTGATGAAGAAGACGAAGTAATTCAAGAAAAGGTTCAGGATTATTTCAATCGCATGCACAAGCGAGAACTTACTGATATTGACTATATTAAAGAAGTATCTCTAGACTTTTGCCGTAAACAAAACTTGAAAGAAGCGATGATGACTTCTGTAGGACTACTGCAGAATTGTTCTTTTGATGAGATCTCAAAGGTAATCAATGACGCACTTAAGCTTGGCTCTGAGAATAATTTTGGTTATGATTATATGGCTGACTTTGAAGAACGATTTATGCCAAAGTTTCGAAATACAATTACAACTGGCTGGAGTGATATTGATGGCATTACAGGCGGTGGCTTAGGAAAAAGCGAATTAGGCGTAGTCATTGCTCCAACAGGTGCTGGCAAGTCAATGGTTTTGGTACACCTTGGTTCCCAAGCTTTAAAAGAAGGCAAAACTGTAGTACACTATACTTTAGAACTACAAGACACTGTTATTGCTACAAGGTACGATAGCTGTATTACAGGCTATCCGTTGTCAGACATTATTAATTTTAAAGAGGAAGTTTATGAAGAAATTAAAGATATTGAAGGATCGCTTATTGTTAAAGAGTATCCGACTAAATCTGCCTCCACAAATACAATCCGAGCACATCTTTCTCGCCTTGTTAAGCGCGGCATTAATCCTGGAGTGGTTATTGTAGACTATGCAGATCTATTAAAGCCTGTTCAGACAAGAAAAGAAAAAAGAGAAGAACTTGGTTCTATATATGAAGAGTTGCGAGCTTTATCTACCGAGTTCCAGTGCCCGGTGTGGACTGCCTCGCAGACTAATAGATCTGGATTGAGTGCTGAAGTGATCACTATGGAACAAATTTCTGAGGCATTCAATAAATGTTTTGTTGCTGATTTTATTTTCTCTGTATCAAGAACGATTGAAGACAAACAAAATAATCAAGGCAAAATATTTATTGCAAAAAACAGAAACGGACCTGATGGCATGATATATAATATCTTTATGGACACATCAAATGTAAACATCAAAGTTTTGCCTAAAATTCAAAACCAGCAAACAACAAACACTAACAATTCTGTTGTCACAGCCCCAGTGGCCTTAACCGCCAAGCAACAGCAAGATTATTTAAAGGCGAAGTATACTAAATTGAAAAGGAAATAAATTACAATGAGAACAATCGAAAATATCCGCAGGTTCAGATTATCTGACACATTTGTCGACCCTTATAAGGACGCTGAAGTCCCATGGGGTCCGCTTGGCTATATTACATTTAAGAGAACATACGCCCGCCGTCTAAGTGAATTTGATCCCGAGGCTACCGGGACAGAAGAATGGTGGCAAACCTGTCGTCGTGTTGTTGAAGGCATGTTTAATATGCAAAAACAGCATGTTTTCCAGCTTGGATTAGATTGGAATGATACCAAGGCACAAAAAACTGCAAAAGATGCGTATGATCGCTTGTTTAATCTTAAGTGGACACCTCCGGGTCGAGGCTTGTGGATGATGGGTACTAAGTTTATCGAGGAGCGTACTGCTGCTGGGTTGTTTAATTGCGCTTTCCGTTCCACAAAAGATTTATCTGCTAAAGGCGGCTACCTTTTTGCGTGGATGATGGATGCCCTTATGGTTGGCATTGGTGTGGGTTTTGACACCGAGGGTGCTGGGGCTATCACAATTTGTGAGCCGCAGTATACTAACGATACTTTAATCATCGACGACTCACGCGAAGGATGGGTCGATTCTGTGCACACGCTTCTTGATGGTTTCTTCTTCGGCGGTAAGGTGCCAAAGTTTGACTATTCTGCAATTAGACCAGAAGGCGCACTTATTAACGGCTTTGGCGGCACGTCATCTGGTGCCGGTCCACTAATTGAACTCCACAAGAACCTTACCGAGCTTTATTCTAAAAAGATAGGCGAGCCTATTTCATCGGTTGATATTGTAGACACTGAAAACTTAATTGGTCGCTGTGTTGTGTCTGGCAATGTTCGTCGTTCTGCTGCTCTTGCTATGGGTCGTCATGACGATATCCACTACCTTGAGATGAAAAATGATTCTGAGAAACTTCACCATCACAGATGGGGATCAAACAATTCATTCAACGCTGTAGTTGGCATGGACTATACATGGCATGCTGAGCAGTCTCAAAAGAATGGAGAGCCTGGTTATATCTGGCTCGAAAATGCACGCACTCGCGGACGTTTTAAAGACGGCGAAAGGCTTGACGATCTTAACGTCGCAGGCTTTAACCCTTGCGTAGAACAACAGCTTGAAGATGCGGAACTTTGTTGTCTTGTTGAAACGTTTCCAGCGAAACACGAGGACATGGATGACTATCTTAAGACTTTGAAGATTGCATATCTTTATGGAAAAACCATCACATTGTCCAACACACATTGGCCAGAAACAAATGCGAAGATGCTCAAGAACCGTCGCATTGGACTTTCACAGTCCGGTGTTGTACAGGCATTTAATAAGCATGGTCGCAGAGAGATGTACAATTGGTGCGATCAAGCCTATGAATACGTTCAGACTCTTGATCAGCATTATTCTAATTGGCTCTGTATCCCAAAGTCTATTCGTACAACATCAATCAAGCCATCAGGAACAGTTTCATTGTTAAATGGCTCGACTCCTGGCATTCACTTTCCAGAAGATGAATACTACATTCGTCGTATTCGCTTTTCATCTGACTCACCACTGCTTGTTCCGCTTTCAGAAGCTGGATACAAAATTGAAAAAGATGTCTATTCTCCAAATACAATGTGTGTAGAGTTTCCAATTCATGAGCCATATTTTGTTAAAGGCAAGAGAGATGTTAGCATGTGGGAGCAACTTGAGATTGCGGCACAATATCAAAACTATTGGGCTGATAACTCCGTATCCATAACAGTAACATTCAAACCAGAGGAGGCAGAAAACATTAAGGATGCCTTAGAGATGTATGAGTCTCGCCTCAAGGCTGTATCTTTCTTAAAATATGAAGAGACTGGTTATAAACAAGCACCATATGAGCCGATTACAAAACAAAAATACAATAAACTAATTAAGGATATCAAGCCTATTACCCGCATTGACACAGAGACAGGCGGCGCAGGCTCAAAATTCTGTACAAACGACACTTGCACAATTTAGGAGGAGCAATGAATTTCAGACCTTTAAACAGATATATCGAAATTGAATTAGAACCAGTGGAGGCACCACAGACAGAAAGCGGTATCTTATTGCCGTCAGATTTTAAAGTCAACGAAGCGAGACATGCGTGTGTTAAAGTAAAATCTTGGGACGTTGATGTAAGATTTGCTAATTCTTTAAACGAAAACAGCTATTTAATAGTAGACAAGTCTATGGTCGAGGACGTTACAGTCAATGGCAAAACAATCAATTTGGTGCTGGATAATTACGTTCTTGGACTATTTACTTGATACAAAACAAGCCACTCAAGTAAACCAAGAAGAAGAAGAAATGGGTATTGATAAGAATTTTTATAATGAATCATCAGCAAAAAATCTTGGCTGGGATCCGTCATGGTTTGGCCAAAAGTATTTTGACGAGCAACTGGTTAGGGCTATCAAAAAGTGGCAGAAAGAGAGAAGCTTAAGTGCTGACGGACTCTGCGGTCCAGCCACATATCGAAGAATATGGACAGAGCGCCAAGCTGGCATTGATGATTTCAAACCAAGAGAGTGTCAATACTCAAACTATATTGTTTATAACGGAGAGTTTCATCCAATTAACTGGGACAAGGTTGTGTTGTGGTCGGAGAAAGGTGGTATGGCAGCTAGCAAAGGTTCTTACTATGACTACACCGGAAGACCAAAACGTGGGGTGCGTTTGTTTGTTAATCATTGGGATGTGTGCTTAAGTTCTCAAGCGTGCCACAATGTTTTAGAAAAAAGAGGGATCTCTGTACACTTTATGATCGACAACGATGGTACGATTTATCAAACACTAGACATGCAACATGGCGCATGGCACGCAGGCTCCGAAAGAGTCAACAGAGCTTCAGTCGGCGTGGAGATTTCGAATGCCTTTTATCCTAAGTATCAGGATTGGTATAAGCGCAACGGATTTGGTGAAAGACCTATGGTTTCAGGCGCAAGAGTTCATGGCGAGGAACTACAAAATTTTACTGGCTTCTATCCAAAACAGATTGAAGCATTGAAAGCACTCTGGAAAGCCATACACAATAGCGCGGGCGTAGAGCTTCAAACATTAACGAATCAGTTTGGCACAACTTCAAAATCTTATGAACAAGATGCTAAATATGGTAAATTCAACGGCATCGTAAGTCATTATCATGTTAGTAAAAACAAGATTGATTGTGCAGGCTTAGACATTAAAAAAATACTTGATGAATTATAGCTACGACAACGTTGTTGTTGGTAGTTGTCTTGACGCAGTATTATATGCTTTTGTGCATAGATACCCAATACTCTACACAACGCACGATAAACCATTTAGGTTTGATTACTTACAACAAAATATTGAACTGTCCTGCTTAAAATTGGATAATAGATTGTCAATTATTAAAACAGACAGTATTGATGTTGCTGTTGGTGCGCCAAAATTACACCTCTGGGAGAGGCTTCTTTTTTTGTTGTCGTTGGACTCTAAAGTGCCGCTCTCTAATCTTTGCAACACAATACGCAGAAAAGATAATAGAATTGTATGCTCTAACGAATATTCAAAGATAGCTGAAATAGAATTTAATACCTGTCACTTTTTCTTTGATCCTAATGCTAATAACTTTGTTAGTGAAAAAACACTTGCTTCAGACAAATATATATGCTATGATTGGATAGCAATCAATAGAGGTGGTAAACAAGAAATCGACCTTATCGAAACTGGTGATGATTTTGCCAAAGAAATGTGGTTTTATCCGTCAGATAGAATTGATGGCAATACACCGATCAAGGATGCTTGTGTTATTTCTTTATTGAGCGACGAACAGATTTTAGATTTTAACTATTCAGAGACAATGGCAAGATTTAAACTCTTACATAAAATGGAATCTTTAGGATTAAAAGGACCCTCAAATGGATACGGACCAAATGGAAAACTCAAATATTACAAGATTAGAGCTACTAGCACAAATCGCACAATCCGCAAGTTCGAACATAGGCTCACACCAAAAGCCAGCAATGTTAAAGTTGAAAAAATTGTCAAAGAGGATTATTACTCACGCCTACCACAGGCTTGCATGGGATACAATAGATTTTTGAGGCATTTATGAGTCATTTGGCTGGCATCATTCCAATCGCCAACTTGAAAACAGATATAAAACTACCGTTCCCCACTGCACTTATGCCAATAGATAACGGATTTACTGCAATTCAAAAATCTGTTTATGAATGTTCGCTGGCAGGGTGCAAGACTATCTGGATTGTGGCCAATCAAGATATGGCACCTTTGATTAGAAAAGTGGTGGGCGAGTGGGTTTATGATCCAGTATATTATCATCGTGTTGCTTTTGGTGACGGGGAAGAAACTAGAAGAGAGATACCGATTTATTACACTGCATTAAATCCTAAAAATATTGACCGACGAGACTCGTATGGGTGGTCGGTGTTATCCGGTATTTATAGCTCTTGGAGGGTGGCTAACCAGATATCGAAATGGATAGTACCGAACAAGTATTTTGTTTCGTTTCCAACGTCCTTGTATGACGTTGAGTTGCTTAGAAAATTTAGAAAGGACATATCGGATTCTTCAAAAAATTTCTCCTTACAATGGCAAAATAAGACCATTAAAGATGGGGTTCCGCTCCCGTTTACGATGTTTGGAAAGGACTACATTAATTGCAGAAGAGATGTCAACGAGAGAACCACAAAAGAATATCTAGCACCACTACCCGGCGAACAGTATCCATCGGAAAAGTTGCCCATAGAAGAGCGTTGGTCTGCCAGAAGTTTTACCTTATCACAGGTGTTTGAGAAACTAAAAATTGATAACCAAAACACGCACTCGCTCGACTGGTTTGTTGATTGTAGGGACTGGGACTCTTACACAAACTATTTAAGCAATTACACCATAAAAAAACCACATGATGTGTTGACAAAGACACATACACATGTTAATATACCATATACACTTCAGGAGGGCACTAATGAATCGGACTGATTCTAAAATTAAATTTGTTGGACTGCACGCAC
>MDTB01115202.1_pt1 | contig 10191 bp, 13 predicted proteins | sample 811161 | NCBI WGS metagenome assembly MDTB01 (sample SAMN05326650, study PRJNA326480) | marine metagenome | isolation source: seawater | place: Mediterranean Sea | collected 2009
AAGTAATTTAAGAGTACTTTTTGAAAATGATGAAGTTGGTTTCGAACATGCTATGGTAACTTTTAATGATGGTAATAAAGAAGCCGTTATGACTTATTATAAGTTTAAAGATGGTAAAGTTGTATATCAAGAAACTGGAGCTACTAAATTACCCAAATAAAGTGTAAACTTTATTAGAATGTTTCCAAAAAAATACTCTAACCTTTTATTTATATTAGTAATGGGTTTTGGAATGAGCTTGCTCATGACCTTAATTATTACTTATGTTAATACTGGATTAGACAATGGTTATCTAAATAGATTCTTAAAAGCATGGGCAGTTGGGCTACCAATTGCAATTACTACAGCATTACTAGTTGGTCCTATTGCAAAAAAGTTTGTAGATAAAATAACTAAATAATCATAATCTATATTATGAGTGTTTTTTCAGGTTATATTTTTTTATCTGTAGGAATTTTAACAGGAATTAGCGCAAACAGTTTTGCAAAGATTTCAGATGGATTTACAAAATTAAATCCAACAATTGCTTGCCTCATATTTATGTTTATTTGTATGTTTTCTCTTTCAAAAGCAATGACTGTAATTCCTGTTGGTTTTACTTATGCCACTTATGGAGGTTTAACTATAACAGCTATAGCTCTCTTTGGAGTTATAAAATATAATCAGATACCTAATTTCTATGGAGTGATTGGAATAGTTTTGATTATTGTTGGTGTAATACTTCTCAACTCTTTTGGGGAAACTACCTAGAAATAGGTCTTAAAAACTTCAGTAATTTATTATGAATATGTTTATTTGTTGTAACTAAAATATTGCCTGCTTTTGAAGCATTTTCATTTTTCCAAGTAGTAACAATACCTCCTGCAGCGCTGATAATCGGAATTAAAGCGTGAATATCCCAAATTTTATTTCCTGCCTGAACAACTGCATCAATTTTACCTTCTGCTAAATGAGAATAACTTAATGCATCTGTGCAAGGGAATTGCATTAATTTCATAATCTTGGGGATTTTTTTTTGCTGTTTGAATGTAAGGACTCCATGAAAAGCACCAGAAACTTTTAAATTTGAAAATAAAGCTTTTTTATTTACATTAATTCGTCTTTTTCTTCCATCTTCAATTACATAAGAACTTTTATTAGAAGTGTTAAAATAATATTTTTTTAATATTGGGAAATTTGCAAGACCTAAAATTGGTTGACCTTTGTAGTTTAGGGATATTAAATTACTCCAAGATGGATTTCCTATCACAAAAGATCTTGTTCCATCGATTGGGTCCAATACCCATGTAAAATCACTTTTAGATTTTTGATAACCAAATTCCTCTCCAATTACTTGATGACCAGGAAATTTTTTTTTAATTTCTTTTCTAATAAATTTTTCAAATGCTTTATCAGCGCTAGTGACTGGATCATATCCATTGCCTTTAAGTTTATTTGATAACCTAAATGGTTTATTCAATTTTGAATAATAGAATTTATTTAACTTTTTGGCTAAATTTTCAATAAATTTAGAATAAACTTTATAATCTGAAGATTTTAATTTTAACACAAAGGACTAATACTATTTTATTTCTATTGATTAAAGCTTAATTTTAAATAATTATTTGTTTAATATATGAAAATAAAACTCCAAGCTAATAAAGTTTATTTTGAAAATCGAGGTCAAAGAAAAGAAATATATCCCTTTTGGCTTAGGGAAAGAGTAAATAACAAAGAATATTTAGATCAATTATCAAAACAAAGGTTATTTGACCCAACTGAATTAGACATTAATGTATTAATAAATAAAGCTAAAATCACTAATGAATATCTGAAGATAAATTTTGATGATGGTGTGTTTTCAAAATTTCACCTTAAAACGATTCTTAATGAATTAATTGACCAAAATAATGATATTAGATCTATACCAAAAATAAAATGGGACTCTTCACTAAAAAGAATTAAAAATTTTAATTATGAAAATAATTTGAGTGAAAGTAAAAAAATGTATGACTTATTAATTTCATTTTATAAGTATGGGTTTGTAATTATCAAAAATGTACCTGTAAAAAAAAATTTTATAGTAAAATTTGCAAATTCAATTGGCAGTGTTCGTAGAACAAACTTTGGAGAATATTTTAATATTAAATCAAAACATTCTCCAAATGATTTAGCTTATACATCTCTGCATCTAGCTCCACACACTGACAATCCTTATAGAAAACCTGTTCCTTGTATACAGTTATTACATTGCATTAAAAATAAAGTAATTGGAGGTAATTCTACATTGGTTGATGGATATACTGTTACTGAGGACCTTAAAAAGAAACATCCTAAATTTTATAATATTTTAACTAATGTGAAGGTAAAATTTAAATTTATAGATAAAAATGTCGTTTTAGAAGATTGGTCTGAACTAATTAAATTAGATGATAAAAAAAATTTTCAACAAATCAGATTCAGCCCAAGATTAGATTATGTTCCAATTCTAAATAAAAATAAACTTAATTTATTTTATAAAGCAAGAAAAAAATTATCTGAGATGTTAAACTCAAAAAAATATTCAATTGAGTTTAAATTAAAATCTAAAGATCTTCTCATGATGGATAATTATAGATCACTCCATGGGAGAACCGCTTTCGACACAAAAAATGGGACTAGATTTTTACAAGGTTGCTATATTGATTATGATAGCACAGATGGTAAATTAAAACATTTAAAAAGAAAACTTAATCTTTAAATAATTTCTTTAATCCATTAATAGATGCCTCACAAACACCTTTTTCGGTGATTAATCCTGTTACATATTTTGCAGGTGTAACATCAAATGCTAAATTCATTGCCTTACTTTTTTTTGGATATATTTGTATCTTTTTTATATTCCCGTCTTCATCTAAACCCTCTATGTGAGATAATTCCTCAGAATTTCTCTCCTCTATCGGAATATCTTTATGATCTTTTATGTTCCAGTCAATTGTTGAACTAGGTAATGCCACATAAAAAGGAATATTATTATCGTGGGCAGCCAATGCTTTTAAATAAGTTCCAACCTTATTACACACATCACCGTTTGCTAAGGTTCTATCTGTTCCAACAATGCACATATCAACCTCTCCTCTTTGCATTAGAATTCCACCAGTATTATCTGTGATGATTGTATTTTTTATTCCTTCTTCATTTAATTCATAAGAAGTAAGATTAGCTCCTTGATTTCTTGGTCTCGTTTCATCTGCCCAAACATGAACTGGAACACCTTTTTTATGCGCATGATAAATTGGAGAAGTAGCTGTACCCCAATTTATTGTAGCAAGCCATCCAGCATTACAATGAGTGAGAATATTTACTGTATCCTTTTTTTTATCATAAATTTCTTCTATTATTTTTAGTCCATTCAATCCAATATTTTCACAAAATTTAATATCTTCTTCACAAATTTCTTTTGCTTCATTCAGGGCTATTTCTAAAATTTTATTACTATTTACACCTGATAATTTTTTCATCATTCTATCAATTGACCATTTAAGATTAATAGCTGTTGGTCTTGAACTTATTAAACTTTCTGCAGATTTTTTTAAAAATGATTGATTATTATTTTCAATTATAGCTAAGACTAATCCGTAAGCTGCAGTAGCGCCTATCAAGGGTGCACCTCTTACTTCCATTGTTTTAATTGCATTAGTTGCTTCTTTTACTGATTTTAAGACTTTTATTTTAAATTGATGTGGAAGTTTTGTTTGATCAATTATTTTAACAACATCATTTTCAAACCAAATAGTACGATACTCTTTTCCTTCTATTTTCATTTATTTAAAACTCTACCAGCTATTGTGTTCAGTTTATCTTTTGTTTTTTGTGTTCTTTTATCTGGAGCTGTAATTATAGCTACATCCAAACAATTATTTGTTGGATCATTGGGGTCAATATGACTTTCAAAATTTTCTATCAAATTTTTAATCATATTTTTTGCTTTAGCAGCGTTACCTAAAAGAATTTTTATTACCTGTTGTACATCAACATTTTCATGATCTGGATGCCAACAATCATAATCTGTAACCATTGAAACCGAAGCGTATCTAATTTCTGCTTCTCTTGCTAGTTTAGCTTCAGGCATATTTGTCATACCAATTACATCTGCTTTCCAAGATCTATATAAATTTGACTCTGCTAATGTTGAAAATTGTGGCCCTTCCATTACAACGTATGTTCCATTTCTCTGATATTCAATTTTCTCTTTTTTAATTGCTTCCTCACAAGCATTCATTAAGCCAATAGATGTTGGAAGTGCCATAGAAACATGAGCAACAATTTCATCATCAAAAAAAGTTTTGTCTCTTGCAAAAGTTCTATCAATAAATTGATCAACTATAACAAATTTTCCTGGTGGTAAATCTTCTTTTAATGATCCAACGGCAGAAATTGATACAACATCTGTCACTCCTAACTGTTTTAGAGCATCGATATTTGCCCGAAAATTTATTTTTGAGGGAGAGATGAAATGACCTCGTCCATGTCTTGGTAGGAAATACACTTCTTTATTTTGATATGTAGTTTTTAAAATTTGATCAGATATTTTTCCCCAGGGAGTATTAATATCTAATAATTCTCTATTTTCAAACTCTTCTATATCATAAAGTCCACTTCCACCTATGATTGCTAATTTATTTATTGTCATGTTTAAAAATTAATTTATTTATAGTTTTATAAATAAGTATTATGAATTTAAAAGATTTTATTAGATCTATTTCTGATTACCCCAAAAAAGGGATTTTATTTAGAGATATAACCACACTAATAAAAGATGAAAAAGCATTCTCTGAAACAATTAATCAAATTGTTGAAAGATCTAAAAACCTCAAATTTAATAAAATTGCTGCAATTGAGTCTAGAGGTTTTGTTTTCGCGTCTGCAGTTTCTTATATTCTTAAAAAACCATTTATTATGTTGAGAAAAAAAAATAAATTGCCTGCTGAAGTTCATTCTGTAGATTTTGAATTAGAATACGGAAACGCCACTATAGAAGTTCATAAAGATTCAATTGATAAAAAAGACTCAGTTTTGATAATAGATGACTTAATTGCAACAGGTGGAACAGCAGAGGCAGCTGCAAAATTAGTAGAGATTTCTGGTGGATCAGTTTCAGCATTTATTTTTGTGATAAATCTTTTTGACTTAAAAGGCTCAGAAAATTTGTTAAAAAAGGGTTACAAAGTTGAGAATTTAATTGAGTTTCCTGGCCACTAACACAAATATAACATATTAATTAATTACTTAAATTAAAATAATAAATGAAAAAGATTATTGTAACAGGTGGTTTAGGTTTTATTGGAAGTAATTTAATTGAATTACTCCTTAAAAAAAATTTTTATGTTATTAATGTGGACAAGATTAGTTATTCTTCAAGTTTTTATAATACCAAAGAATACAAATCATTAAAAAATTATAAATTTATAAAATGTAATATTGGAGAAAAAAAATTCAAAAAAATAATTTTTCATTATAAACCTTGTGGAATATTTAATCTAGCAGCAGAAACACATGTAGATAGGTCTATTGATGACCCAAAAAATTTTATTAAAAACAACATTGTAGATGTTTATAAAATGCTAGAATATTTTAGAGAATTTTCAATAAAACATAAATCTAAATTAATTCATGTTTCAACGGATGAAGTTTATGGAGATGTGACTACTGGTAGATCAAGCGAAAATCACCCATATCAACCAAGCTCACCGTACGCAGCAAGTAAAGCAGCCTCTGATCATTTGGTTAGTTCATATGTAAGAACTTATAATCTACAAGCAATAATAACAAATTGTTCAAATAATTATGGACCAAAGCAACATCCTGAAAAATTAATACCTAAATTAATTTATAACATCCTAAATAATAAACCTCTACCAATTTATGGAAGAGGTGCTAATTCGAGAGAATGGATTTATGTAAAAGATCATTGTGAAGCACTAATAAAAATTTTTGATAAAGGAAAAATTGGAGAGTTTTATAATATAGGGTCAAATAATAATTTGAATAATTTACAGGTTTGTAAAAAACTTTTAAAAATTTCTAATAATTTTATTAATTTAGGAAATAAAGTAAAAATATGTTTTATAAAAGATCGTCCGGGCCATGATTTAAGATATGCCTTAAATTCATCAAAAATTAAAAAAACTTTAAGATGGAGTCCTAAAATAAACTTTAAAAAAGGAATTTATGAGACTTTTAATTGGTACTATAACAATAAATCTTACTATAAATCATTATCAAAAAAAGATATTGTTAAACGATTAGGTATCAAATGATCAGAAAAGGCATTATTTTAGCTGGAGGTAAAGGTTCAAGAATGAGTCCACTAACAAAAGCAGTAAACAAACAACTTTTACCCATATATGATAAACCATTAATTTTTTATCCTCTATCAATTTTAATGCTAGCTAAAATTAAGGATATTTTAATAATTGTAAATAAAGGTCAGCTTAGTCAGTATAAAAATATTTTACCCAATGGAAAAAATTTAGGAATTAAGATTACCTACAAAGAACAAGAAAAACCTAAAGGATTACCTGAGGCATTTATAATTGGTGAAAAATTTATTGGAAATAACAATGTTGCTATGATTTTAGGTGATAATTTTTTTTATGGACAAAATTTAACAAGTAAATTAATTGCTAATACTAAACTAAATAATGGTGCTAAAGTTGTTTTACACAAAGTTGTTAAACCTGAGTCTTTTGGTGTAGCAAAGATAAACGCAAAAAATAAAATAGTTAATATAAAAGAAAAACCAAAAAAATTTATTTCCGATCTTGCTATTACAGGTCTATATTTTTTTGATAATAAAGTAATTAAGTATGCTAAAAAATTAAAGCCTTCGAAGAGAAAAGAGCTAGAAATTGTAGATTTATTGAATATTTATAGGTCTAAAGGTAAATTATCAGCTGATATAATTGGAAGGGGTGGTGCTTGGCTAGATACAGGTTCTATAGATGACTTTTACAAAACATCAGCTTTTGTCTCGGCTATCGAAAACAGACAGGGGTTTAAAATTGCATGCATAGAGGAAATTGCTTTAAACAATAAATGGATATCAAAAAAACAAGTTAATAATTCTATTAAGTTTTATGGTAATTGCAATTATTCAAATTATTTAAAAAATTTAATTAAAAGTTAATTTTAGATATAAATGTTAATCTATTTTTTAGAACGAATTAGAAAATTATTAAAGTCAATAGGAAAAAAAGAGGAATTACTTAATAATTTTATAAATTACAAAAAATTTAAATATATTGAAAAAGACTTTGACTTAAATTTAGATGAATTTAAATCAAGCATTGATATTAAGGAACCTATTAAAATTATAGCAAATATAACTTTTTATTTTAATGAAAATAAAGTCAATAATTTATCAAAAGTTTGTGAAAGTTTAAATCAAATTAGCAATAATATAGAAATTTATATTTTTGTAAATAAAGTAACAGATTTACAAATCCAAAAATTAGAAGAAAAATTATCTAAGGATGTAAAAATTAATATGATTTCTGAAGTTCTTCATAATAGATTATTACCTTGGTACCATCTTAATTTTGTTAAAAAATTATATGAAAAGAGACAAGATATTACTCATTTTATATATTTGGAAGATGATATTTTAATTAATAAAATAAATTTTAATTATTGGGTTAATGCTAGAAAAATCTTAAAAAAATTTAATTTAATACCAGGTTTTATTAGAACAGAAATAAATAATCTTGATAATGAAATTTATGCTATTGATTTTGTTAAAAAAGATAAATTTAATTTACTACCAAAAGTGAAAATTTTAAAAGATTATTATTTTATTAATCACAGTTACCCTTATCAGGGTATGTATTTATATGATAGAGACTTAATGAAGGAGCACTTGTATGGACCATCAAGTAACCCTGACTGTGGACACGGTGCATTTGATACAAATTATATTGATAAAAGAATGATTAATTTAGATTTAATGGCAAAAGCTAATATTGGATTAACATATTTAAATAAGCCAAAAGGTTTTTTTAGTAGAATAGTTATTCCATATCATTCTAAAGAAAAAATTGTTAATAGTGATTGTCAAATAAAACATTTATCCAATAAGTACGCTAATACTAAATCTTGGTTTGGAAATATTAAATTGAAAGATATAGTTATATAATTATAAATACTAATTGCTAAATTTAAATAAAAAATGGTAGCGGGAAGTGGGATCGAACCACTGACCTCGGGCTTATGAGTCCCGCGCTCTAACCAACTGAGCTACCCCGCCACTATTACCGTAGCTTTATAATACAATTTTTTTAGGTTGCAATGAAGATTACAAAAATAACTAATTACAACGATTTATTGACAAGTTTTAATAATAAAAATTAATTTTACCTGAAAAATTTACTAAAATACTAATATACCAAATAATACAACACTAACCGAAGCTACTGCTGAAAAAAAAATTTTTTTTCTACTTTCATTTTTTTTATTTAATTTAACCCTATTTAATAAAATATTTATGTCTGTACTTTTTTTTACAATATTATTTGTATCCTGAGTTAAATATTTAGAAATTAGTTTATTTTTTGCTGTAGACATTATTTTTTTTATTGCTGATTTAATCATCTATATAATAAATATTCAAATAATTTATGATGATAAAAAAATACCTAATAGTGCCAAGGTTGTTAAAAACATGCTCAAAATTATTAAATTTTTCTTGAATTCTTTTTCTTCTGTTTTTTGAAGTTTTGATTTAAGTATATTGATATCTACCCTTTTAGTCTTTTTTACCATATTACTTAAAGGCTTTTCAGAAATATTGAGGTTATCAAGGGTCTCTGAGTTAATCTCATTTTCTACAAAGCCTTTATTAGTCATGTGTAATTTAAACATACGACCACATTTCAATCAAATATCATGAAGCTCATATTGGGTCTTATTTCATTGACATGTGTCCAATTTGGGTTTCAACTCTTATTATTATAAATTATGAGCGTTCAGCAAATAGATTTTTCTAAAGTACTTAATGACGATCAGGTCTATGAACATATGATGGCCAACTATGACCAATTAGGGAAAGATTGGATAAATCACCAATGGAGATGGATGAATGCAGTTTATCAAGCTTTTAAAGATCATTATAAATATATGATTATCATTTCGCTTGTTGAAAAAACTTTACAGTTTTATGATCAAATGAATATTAAGTTAACTTATGATCAATATTATTCAAAAAATTTTCTCCAAATAGATAAATTTAGTATCTCAGAGATATGTGAAAAACTACAACTGCCAAAAGAAACTGTAAGAAGGAAAGTTTTAGAACTTGAAAAATTGGGTGTTCTTAAAAGACAAAAAAAACAGATTATAATTGATCGAAGATCATTTAGTTTTATTAAGCCAGAAAATCAAATGAAATATACAGCTAGTTACATTGTGAAAATTTCAGAAATACTTAGTAAGGAAAAACTTTATTCCAAAAAACTTGATATAAAAATGATTGAAAATACTTTAAAGAAAAATTTTTCTATTTGTTGGAGATGGTTTTACAGAATGCAAATACCAATGATTATAGGATACCATGATATGTTTAAGGATTTAACAACATTTCACGTTTGGGGAACAGTTTGTATGAACCAAGCTTTTAATTATACTTCAACTTTAGGAAAAAAGAATAGTCACAATAATGTTTCAAATTATATGGAATATCAAAAAGGAATTTTTAATGGCGACTATGCAAAATTTAATGAAGAAGTAATAAAAGGTGATAAAGCTAAAAGCAATGGTGTAAGTGCAATGTCTATTTCTGAAATGACAGGAATACCTCGAGCAACTGTTATTAGAAAATGTAATTTCTTGATAAAAAATGGATACTTAATATTCAATGAAAAAAAACAATATATTTTAACTGGTTTTAATACTGAGAGAGTTCTTCCATATCAAAAGTTAATTTTCAAAAATAAAGCTAAATTCATTAGAAAACTTCTTAATCTTTTGACTATTTCTTAAAACTATCTTAATTTAAAATTTTAAAGTAAGATTATCACAGAGAAACATGGGAATAGTAACTACTATAGCGCCAATTGCTTTAGCATTAATAATGTTAGGACTAGGTGCGTCCCTGACAGTTAAAGATTTTACAAGAGTAGTTCAAAATCCTAAAGAATTTTTTATTGGATTAATTTGTCAGTTGGTATTGCTTCCTAT
>MDTB01161046.1_pt1 | contig 10191 bp, 8 predicted proteins | sample 811161 | NCBI WGS metagenome assembly MDTB01 (sample SAMN05326650, study PRJNA326480) | marine metagenome | isolation source: seawater | place: Mediterranean Sea | collected 2009
CAGTGCATCTGAAATTAATAATCCAGACTTTCTAACAAATTTACTAAAATCAAGAATTGATATCAAAAGATATGATAATGAAACAGGAGAATTCAAAACTCTAACATTCGAGTTTAATAATGTGGAGGAATTAAAATCCACATTACTATATCCAAGAGATAAAGTACTATTATTTAGCACAGGTATAACAGAAAATGTTAACAAGACAGTTGGTATCTTTGGCTATGTCAACAACCCTGATATATATGATTTAGAAGATAATATGTATGTGGAAGATCTATTGCTGCTTTCTGGAGGATTTAAAATAAGTGCTGACCAGGAAAGCTTAACCGTAAATAGACCTGAAATAGATATCTTAAATGACAGGGTTGTTAGGAAAATAACTGTTAAAATTGACAAAGATTATTTATTGGGTTTAAAAGATAAACCTGAAAGCGAATTTATTTTACAGGACAGAGATATTTTAGTTGTAAGACAAGTACTAGGCTACGAAGAAAGTGTAAGAATTAGTATTGCTGGTGAAGTTAATTATCCACAAACTGTTGTAGCCGAATTCAAAACATCTACATTAAAACAGATAATTGATTATGCTGGCGGACTAACACCATATGCTAATTTAGATGCATCAAGTTTAATTAGGGATGGAAAATTAATAACACTTGACTTGAACAACCTAAATGCTGATGAAATATTTGAAAATGGTGATATCGTTAATATAGCATCTAATAAAGGAATTGTAAGTACTACCGGAGCTGTTAAAAATGAATCCAATTTTATTTGGAAAAAAGGATTAAAAGCTAAAAATTATATTAAAAATTCTGGAGGCAAATTATTTAATGAGAGCGGAAAGTCCTACGTGGTTTTACCAAACGGTAAAACTAAGAAAATTAATTTTTTTAAAAACCCTAGAGTTTTCCCTAACTCGGTTATTGTTACCGATTTTAGACCGGAGGGTCAAGGGTTTAAAGAATCTATAACACAATTTATTGATAATTTGTCCGGAACTATAACTTTTATAACAACTACTCTTACAAGCATTTTGATTGCAACCAGATTATAAAAATGAAAAACAATCATAATAATTCACATGCCAATGTCGACGAAAGTTCGATTGACATTAAAGTTATTTTAAAAAAAATATGGATTGAGAGAAAATTGTTTGTAAAGTCAACAATATCTTTTATTTTAATTGGATTCTTTGTTGCACTTGTAAGTCCTGTGATGTATACTTCACAAACTACTTTTGTTCCTCAAGTTAGTGATAATCGAATGTCTCCTAACAATAAATTAGGTTCTTTGGCTTCACTTGCTGGTATTAATATAAACTCGAATGAAGGGCAAAGTGATTCGTACTTGTCTCCGATGCTTTACACAAAAATTATTGATTCTGAGGAGTTCTCTCTAAAATTATTATCATCAGAATTAATGAGTTCAAATTCAAATAAATTAACCATTCGTGAATATTTATTATCAAATGAAAGTGTATTCAATTTTAATCCAATTAGTTTTATAAAAAAATATACCATAGGATTATTTTTAAATGAAGAGACCGAGGAGATTGATAACAAAATTCTTAAGAATTATAACTTTATTAGTCTTCAAGATTATAGCCTTATAAAAGCATTAAGAAATAAATTTACTATAGAATTAAATGAAGAGGAAGGCTTCGTTAAGGTTTTAGCTACAGATAAGGACCCTTTTATTAGTACTCAAATTGTGGAACAAGTAACAAAAAGTCTTCAGTCTAAAATAATTGATGTTAGAACAAATAAAATAAATGAGAGACTTAAGTTCTCGAAAGAACAGTATGACTCGAAACAAGAGGAATTTAATATTTTGGTTAATAAATTGGCTGAATTTAAAGATTCAAATAAAAGTATTTCTACAGCCCTTTTTTTGTCTGAACTGCAAAAATTAGAGTCGGAGTATCAACTACAACAAAACATTTTAATTAACCTTGCTTCAGTATATAATAACAATAAGATTGAATTAAATAAAGATACTCCCATATTTTCGGTTATTGATGAAGTGTCTGTACCAAAGCAAAGAACCAAACCTAAAAGAGTTATTATAGTTATTATGTTTGTTTTTTTAGGATTAATGTTCTCAGTAGGTTTAATTCTTTTCAAAGATCCTTTGGTTAATTTAATTAAAGAGATTAAAGATTGAGTTTTAAGAAAGATATCAACTTTCAGTTTTTTGAATATGTGTAATATTTTTTATTTGTCTCTATTTTTTATTCCAAACTGAACAAGTTTTTGATAATACCATTTCTTATTGGTCAAACTTTTAACTAAAAAATTACGATAATCCTTATTTATAATTGACATACACAAAATATATATTATTCTTCTTGTGAACATATATATCTTGGTACATCTTGATTGTTCTTTTATAGGTTTCTCAAACTGATCATAAAAGTTTTTTAAATACAAACTTGTTTTTGCATTTTTATTAAAAGCAATAGATTCATGACTTTTTAATACCTCTTGACATACCGCTAAAAAACAATTTAAAGGATGATTTAGTTTATTTAAAGAATTTATAGCATCTATTGTATTAGTTGTATGAGATAATAAGAAAACATCATATGCATTCCGTAGAGCTAATGTTTTAAAATAAAAACCATTGTCGTTTATTTGATAGGAAATAATTGATAAAATAAGTTTGTTGGCATAGCTAAGAACTGTAACATCATTTATAGCTTTAGTATCTTTATTTATAAAGTTATAATTAAACTCAGAGTCAAATTTTTTTTTGTCCACAAATCTTGAGTGAATTTCTATAACAGCTATATCTGTGTTTATTTTTAGTTTTGCGTAGTGCCTTTCACCTGGATCATAATAGTCTCTTTTCTTTACTTCAAAATATCCAAAATCCTTAACAACATTAATCGCTTTTGGATAGTCTTCTTTTGAAAATATTAAATCAATATCCCCCACCATACGTTCGGCTATATCTTCATATACATTTGCTAATAGATTTCCCGTTCCTTTCATAAATATGGGTCTAATATTATTTTTTAACAATAACTTGTTTAATTTTAGTGCTTGATGAATAATTTGTGTATTCCTTTCTCTGTTTACATTGGTTATATGTAACATGTAAGCAACCAAATCAGTTGGAAGGTATCTTAATAAATTAGTTCTCATAAAGTTACAATACAATGCTGGAAGAACATAATGTGCAGTACTCACTTTAACCACTACTTCCCAATCCACATCCTTTGTTTTTAATAGGAGTTCTATTTCTTCTCTATTTTTTTCTTCTAAAGAAATAGTTAAACATTTACCAATAAAAAATAGAGCTTCTTTATAATTCAACTGAAATTTTTTACTTCATTAATACTTGTAAGAGTCTGAATCTTGATTAGTGAAATCTTATTTTATACCTCTTTTTGATTTTTTTACACTTTATTACTAATCTGAGTTGAAATTAATAATTTATAATTTTTATTTGAAAAATTGTTTAATTTTTGTGGTGTTTTTTAGAATTAAGGTTACAAATCCACCTATATTATTTGAACGAATGGCCCTATAATCCTCTTTAAATTTTTTAATAATATTTTTTAAGTTACGGTTTGAAATACCACCAAGCCTCATCTTATTCACTACTTTAGGTAAATACCCAAATTTAAGTTCAGAGTCCTTAAATATCCGTAAAATAAAATCGTAGTCAGCAGCAATTTTGAACGATTTATCAAAAACGCCATGCTTTAAATAAACCTCTTTTTTCAAAATTAACGTTGGATGAGCTGGCATCCAACCCCTTCTTAGAAGGTTGGGGCTGAATTCGCAACTCTTCCAAAATCTGACGATTTTATTAGTATTTCTCTTATCAACATATTGTAGATCGCCGTACACACCATCTAAATTTTCGTTTTGAATTTTATCCATTAAATCTGAAATTATTTCGCTTGAACATAATAAGTCATCAGAATGCAATATACCAATTACATCTCCTGAAGCAATCGAAATACCTTTATTAATTGCATCATAAATACCATTATCCTGCTCTGAAATAATTACTTTTTTCTTTTTTGAATTTAACTTGATTATTTCTAAAGTATTATCGTTAGAAAGACCATCTATAAAAACATGTTCTATTTTTTTAAAAGATTGATTATTTACAGATTCAATGGTATCAATTATAGTTTTTGAGCTATTGAAACAGACTGTAATTATTGATATTTTCATTATAAAAAGTTTTGATTTAGTAGTAGCTTAAGCGAAATATTACATTAATTAACTAACTAAATATATATACAATAAACTTAGAACATAGATGATTTAATTAATCATTTTAAATTAACAATAACCCTTTTTAAATTAGAATTATATGCATTTGGATTATACTTTTCTTTTGCAACAGTATGATTGTGCTTCTGGAACTTTCTACAAAGGTTCTTATTTCTAAGTAAAAATAAAGTTTGATTAACCAAATTATTTACTGATTTTGGATTAATTAAAAAACCATTCTCTTTACCAATAATATCTTTTAAATAATTATGATTTGTTGCAATAATTACATTACCAAAATACATTGCTTCTACTATTGATATTGGAAATGCCTCAGTTTTATAAAATGTTGGTAAGACAAAAATTGAACTGTTTTTTAATAATTCTTCTTTATTCTTTCCTTTTACTGAACCTAAATAAAAAAAGCGATTTGGAAAGTCTTCTTTTAATATTTTTGATATTTTTTGAAATTTATATTTCACCTTTTTTTCAGACATGAATGAGTCTCCCATTGGCAATCCTGCAATTTTCACTACTACTGTCTTATCTTGTTTTAAAATTTCTTTTGCAGCACTTAGAAAAATAAAAATACCTTTCGAGTAAATTAAATTTGATAAAAATATAACTTCTCTCTTTTTTTGGCCTAAATAAACTTTAGAGTTTAAATATTCACTTGAATAACAATTACTAATTACTACGACTTTCATATTTCTGAAATCAGAATATTGAGCAATCATCGATGGCAATAAAACTATACTAACATCTATTTGACTGTAACTCCAAAAAATAACTTTTTTAAGAAATTTAGAATTTAAATAAAAATCCATGAAATCTGATCCATGTAAGTGATTTATAATTTTTTTTTTAAATATTCTCGATAGTAGTAAAAGTTGAAAATCTTTGATAAAACCTAGATTACTTCTTGTAGATGTAAAATACACCTTTTCAAAATTAAAAATAAAAAAAAACGAAGGAAGGATTAATAAACAATATAATGAATTTAAAAATTTTAATTTATTGAACGGATTAGTATTAAATAAAATTTTATCATCTTGAAAATTCAAGTATGACTGTCTAAATGAAATACTTTGCCCTGTTACTGGACCAGTAAATGGTCCAAAAAATAATACTCTTTTTTTAATTCCCATTTAATATCTAATTTTTAAAATCCATTCGTATTTACCAGCTATTTCATACATTATTGGTTATAACTAGCAAATTTATAATTACACTTAATATTTTTAAATTATAATTAAGACATTTGATTCGATTTTTGTTACAATACTTGTCATAGTAGTTTGATTTGAAATATATTTTATTTCAACAGTGAAATCATAATTTGACTTTGATAGTAAGGATTATAATAATCATCAACCACTTTATAACATTGTTTACGAATATTTTCTCTTTTTATTTTTTTATTCATCCAATTTTTAATTACTTCAATTAAATTATCTAAATTGTTTTCCTCAAAGTAACAGCCCGTCATGCCCTCTTTAATAGCTTCTACCTCAGGCATTTGATTAAAAAGGTTTGAATGCGTACAAACAGGAGTACCGAAACTTAGAGAATGGATGGCTGTAAGACCAACATTTCCAGGCGAGACGCACAAACTAGCATGATAAATAAAATAACCCAAATATGACTCATCATAGCATGCTCCATAAAAGTGTACACTGTCATGTATATTTAATTCGATAGTTAAATTTTCTAAATTTTGTTTTTCCGCACCGTCACCTATTAAAAGTAGATTAACCTTTAATTGCATATCATTCAATTTTTCTACTGCTTTAATTAACATATCTATCCTTTTTGTAGATGTTAATCTACCTACAAAAATCAAATATGGCCTTTCACTATCTTTAAAAAAAGTTAAGTTTTTTTTCTTGATAACATCATTGCTTAATCTTAATTTTTTGTGAATATCATAATCTAAAGAATTATATATTACCTTTAAATTGGACTCTTCTAAGCCCTCTTGAATTAACAATTTTTTAGCTCTTTTTTCATATAATAATAATTTATTAGCTGTTTTGTAAAACAAAACACGTAGCTTTTTTTTAAAAAAAGATTCATTTCCGTAAATACCATGTGTCCAATAAACTACTTGAATTCTTCTGATTCTACAAATCAACATTGCAATCCAGTTAGAGACAATTTGAACTTCACCTAAAAATATGGCAGTATCAAAATTATGTGTTAAGCAAGTTTTAATTACCCCTTTTTGCCAAACCAAAATTCTATTCCTAAACCAATAATTTTCAATTAAATGAAGCTTGTGTTTATATTTTTGAAAATTTTTACTTTTAAAATCAATCTCTTTTATATTAAGTTTATTTTTTTTTCCAAAAAAGAAATGAAAATCAAAAGAAATAGAATCTAACAACTTTTCCCATAACAGAGATCTATAGTGCGATGGTATGTTTGTGAAGTTATATATTTTTTTTTTCAAGGCTTTTTAGATTTATTAAAATTATAAATGCTGTCTGTTTATAACATTGGATATCAGATGAAATATCATTGCTATTTTATTTTTTCATGTTATTCTTTGATGATCTAAGGTTGATTTATTGGAATATTTGATATGAGGGTATTTTATTGAAAGTTTTTTATAACCCAATAAAAATCCAAAACCTAACCATAAAAATCTGTTGTTATCTAAGGTTAAACTAGTCATAGATTGTAACCAAGTGAATAGAAATAGCATACTAATTATAAATATAAAACTCTTTTTATCAGGTCTTTTAAGGATAATAGATAAAGATTTTTTGAGGGACATTAAAGAAAGCCATAAAACGGGTAAACCAAAAATACCCCACCTCATAACAATTTCCAATATTTGATTGTGAGGGTAAGGTTTATAATTTGCTTGTCCAAAAAACATTTGATCATAATTATTCCAAAAAACTTTTCTCAACTTTTCTCTTTCTCCCAATGAATTATCAACTTTATTACTACCAAAATAATCAATAGCAGAACCAAACCTCTCGCTGGTAAGTTCAATCTTCTGTAAAATAAATTCGGAGCTATTTACAATTTGACTTAGAACTAAACCTATTAAAGTAAAGTACAGCATAAGTTTTAAATTAAAAATTTTTTTAAGTTTAAAACCAAAACTTATTATAAGCGTGAGAATTAAAAACAGTATTGCTCCCCTTGACTCTGTGAAAAGTAAATTACCAGAGACAAGGATTATTGAAGTAATCAAAATAATTTTATAAAAAAAAGATTTTTCTAAATAAGTTAACCATATTAATAAGATTAATATTTGTGCTGTAATAAATGCTATACCATTTGCATTTAAATCGTCGCCAAGATCTCTGGTATTAATTCCAATTTTTGAAGCTAATTGAAGTTGAATTAAATAATAATTTCCTATTACTATAGAAATAAAAATAATTACTTTCGTGATATTTGCAATATTTATTAGATTATTGGACTTTCGTGCTAAATAATAACCACTCACAAAAAGCGCTACACATATCAAATCAAAAGTTATAGTTAGAACATTAAAAGTTTCTTGATTTAAAAGAAAAGAGAGCAAAATATAAAAAATAAATAACAGTACTGAACATATAAAAATAGTGGGTTTATAAATCAAGTTTTTCAAAAAATTAACTGACGAAACTAATAAAGTAAAGCCAATAATTAACGAAATATATTTAAGGTTATTTCCTGCAATGGCATAAGCATAGGCCCCAAATAATATAAAAAAAACGCCCAGTACAAACTTATCAATAGTCCAATCTTTCATAATATATAGATTTTAATAAATTATTAATAAAGGACCTAGTTCTAGGAAAATAAAACCAAAGTAAAAAACTACTTAAAAACTGAGTCATTAATGTAATCATGGCTGATATATATAATCCGTATAGGTCTAAAAGAAAATAATTTAATATAAAACTAAATATAAACGCAATAATATTAACTGTTAAAAGTTCTTTAGAATATCCTTTACAACTTACCATAATAGACATTAATATTCCAAAGAATGAGAAAAAAATACCTGGTAGAAGAATTATTAAAATTAAAATCTCTCTCTTTAGATCAATAATTATTTGGTTATTAATATTCATTATAAAAAATAATATTAAACAAGTAACTATTATTAATAACGCAGAAAGTAAGAACCATTTTTTTATAAAATTTATGAATTTTAAATTAAATTTTCCTGAGATGAAGTTGTCTTTGTACTTGGAAATTATAATTGAATTTAAAATTACTTGAAAAATAAATAAACCCTCATATAATCTATATGAAAAACTATAGACCCCAAGTTCAATAAAGTTAAATTTAGTTTTAATTAAAAAGTGATCTATTTTAGCTGCTAAAAATATAAACAATGTGTTCAATAAAAATGGAAATAAAAAATTAAATGTTTTAAGAATTTCCTTTTTTTTAAATCGTTTATAGAATGAAAAATTTCTTTCAAAATAAACAAAAAGAACTAGTCCCGTTGAAAAATCAAAAATACTTAATAGAAGGAAAGAAAAGGTAAGGTTTTCCTTGTTTATCATCATTATTGCAATTATTTTGATAATAATTGAGAATAGACTAATTACTGTAATGACTTTATTTGTTAGATGATAATCCTTAACAATTGTATAATAAGATTCCCATGGATCAAATAATAGAACTGTTAAAAGAATTAGGCTTACAATGAAAATATTCCAAGGTAATACAAAGATTAATACCAGATTTAAAACTATCCAAAAGAATAATTGGTTATAAAATAAACTTGAAAATTTTTCACCAATAACATTGTTAAAACGTAAGATAAAAACTTGATGGTTAAATTTTATAAACACTGCTGCAAAAAAAATTATTATATACCAATATGTAAAAGATCCTAATATATCATCCCCACCAAAATACTTTAATAATAAAATAGTTAGAAGAGCCGAAAAAGTTCTAATAAACCTAGAAAAGAAAAAGTCCATTAAAGATTTTTTTTATCTTAAATAAAAACCCGTGAATGTTAAATAGAGTTCTATCTAGATCAAATTTATAATTGTAGTCTTCAAAATACAACTTCTTCCATTCTTTAAAAGTAAACATTCTAGAGAGTGCAAATTGATATAAATTATATTTGTAAGATTTCAAACCTAAACAACGAGGATTTAATATAATTAAAGATTTTAAAACATTTGAATAATGGTTAATAACTGTTTCTGTAATACTGTATGAATGAGGCATAATACTACGAAAGTCATCACCCAACAAACCTTTTAAAACCATCCACTGTTCAGCATTATATCTTAATGCCGAATTATTTTTACTTTCAAATGATAGAAATTTATCTGGGTAAGGTTCAGCAATGATAAGATTATTTATATCTTCCGAAAGTCCAAAATATATCCAATCACAAAAAGAAAAATATCTTCCCGAATATTTAGGATTTTCAGAAGTTAAATTAACTATCAATATACTTTCTTTATTTTGTGTGTTTGTTATGTTTTTTCTATTAAACTTGTTATACTGCTCAATTGTTTTATTTAAATCTAGCTCAATATCGGAACGAATTTTTAAACAATATTTTCTATTAGCATTTTGTATACCTAATTTTGTTGACACCAATTGTCTATTAACATTTAGCTTTTCTCCCTTAGTACTTATTTGACCACCAGGGTCTTTAGCTACAATAATTTTTTTATTTTCTGACTTTTTAAGTAGGTTTTTCTTGTATTTACTGTAATCAACTCCCCAACTGATGATTACAATCTCCAATGATGGGAATTGATTTTCATAATAATGTAAAACGTCACAAATGTGTTGATTAAAAGGACCTTGTACTATTAAAGATAAATTAGATAAGTCGTTCGATACCATCTATTTATATTTTTTCTTTAAGTCTTCATATTCTTTAGGTGTGCCTGAAAATAAAGTTTGATCTTTTTCTAATAGAACGTACTTTACGTTTAGTTTATTATTTATTAAAATATTGTAGATA
>MDTB01220274.1_pt1 | contig 10191 bp, 9 predicted proteins | sample 811161 | NCBI WGS metagenome assembly MDTB01 (sample SAMN05326650, study PRJNA326480) | marine metagenome | isolation source: seawater | place: Mediterranean Sea | collected 2009
ACGAATTTAATGCCAAAAGAAATAGAAAAATTTGGTGTAAATACTTTTACTGATATGAAAAAAGGTTTGAAAGATTGTGATATTGTTATGATGTTGAGATTACAAAATGAAAGAATGGCAAGCTCTTATCTTTCATCAAATAGAGAATACTATGAATACTACGGGCTAACACCTGACAAATTAGAATATGCTAAACCAGATGCATTAATAATGCATCCAGGACCTATGAATAGAGGTATTGAAATTGATACAATTTTAGCAGATGACATAAATAAAAGTGTAATCAAAGAACAAGTTGAACTTGGTGTTGCTGTAAGAATGGCTTGTTTAAAAATTTTTTGTATGTAAATGAAAAAACAATTTTTTATAAACGCTAATATCATTGATCCTTATAACTCTATGAATGAAATCGGTGGTTTAATTATTGGAGAAGATGGAAAAATTGAAGCTGCTGGAAAAAAAGTTAACAAAAATAATCTTCCTTCAAGAGAAAAACTAATAGATTTAAAAGGTAAATATATATTTCCAGGCCTAGTTGATATGCGAGTTTTTGTTGGTGAACCCGGTTATGAATATAAGGAAAATTTTAGAACTTTAAGTAATGCTGCTTTATCAGGGGGGGTTACTTCTGTTGTTACAATGCCAAATACTGACCCAATTATAGATAATGTATCTATTGTTGATTTTTTAAAACGAAGAGGAAGGGATAAATCTAAAATTAACATCTTTCCTTGTGCTTCACTTACAAAAAATATTGAAGGCATTAACATGACTGAATTTGGTTTGTTGCAAAATAAGGGGATTATTGCTTTCACAGATGGAATCAAAACAATTCAAAATCCAAGATTAATGTCAAGAATAATGAACTCGGCTAAAGATCTTGGCTGTTTAATAATGCAACATGCTGAAGATTTTGAACTTGCAAAAAATGGTATGATTAATTCTGGTATTATAGCATCAAAATTGGGTTTATCTGGAATACCTGAAATAGCTGAAAGAATTTTAATAGAAAGAGATCTAACCTTATTGGAAAAAGTGAAATGCAGATATCATATATCACAATTATCCTCTCAAAAATCTGTGGAGGTAATTAAACAAAGAAAAGAAGTAATTAAATTTACTTCAGGGGTATCAATTAATAATCTGTCTTTAAACGAAAATGATATTGGAGACTTTAGAACGTTCTTAAAATTATCACCTCCTCTGAGAAGAGAAGAAGATAGAATAGCATTAGTTCAGGGCTTAAGAGATGAATTGATAGACGTTATTGTTTCAGATCATAAACCAGAGGATGAGGAATCTAAAAGATTAACTTTTTCTCAAGCTGCAACTGGCGCTTCTGGAATAGAAACGCTTCTTTCCCTAAGTTTAGAGCTTTACCATAATGGCTCTCTTAAATTAGAAACAATAATAAAAGCATTAACTTCAAATCCAGCAAAAATACTTAAAATTAACAAAGGTAATCTTTCTATTGGGAATGATGCTGATTTATGTATTGTGGATATTGATAAACCGTGGATTGTTAAAAAAGAAAAATTAGTTTCTAAATCTAAAAATACTTCGATTGAAGATAAAAAACTTCAAGGTAAAGTTATGAATACATTTGTAAAAGGTAAAGAATTATTTAAGCTATAGTATGGACATTTTAATTATTGGTTTAATTTCTTATATTATAGGTTCAGCTCCATTTGGTTTTATATTAACCAAAATTTTTTTAAAAAAAGATATAAGAGATATTGGTTCTGGAAATATTGGTGCAACAAATGCTTTGAGAACTGGCAATAAATTTATAGCTTACTTAACTTTATTTTTTGATATTATAAAAGCTGTTATTCCTGTCATTTATATTAAGTATAATTTTCCAGAATTTCTATATATTGCATCTCTTTGTACTTTTCTTGGCCATGTTTTTCCTGTTTGGTTAAATTTTAAAGGTGGTAAGGGTGTAGCAACCTATGTTGGAATTTTATTTTCTCTAAATATATATTTTGGTTTAGTTTTTATAATTTCTTGGTTAATAACATTTGCTCTTTCTAAATTATCATCTTTATCATCATTAATTGCATCCATTTCAATTCCAATATATTTATTAATTTCATCTCAGTTTGAACATGTAGTTTTTTTTACAATTATGTTTGTGTTAATATTTTTTACTCATAGAGAAAATGTTAAAAGATTGAAAAATAAAGAAGAAACTAAGACAAAAATTTATTAATTTGACTATCTAACTCTTTTGAGTAGTTTGTAGACTATGAACTTAGTCATTGTAGAAAGTCCAGCTAAAGCTAAAACAATTAATAAATACTTAGGTGAAAAATATAAAGTTTTAGCAAGTTATGGCCACATAAGAGATCTTCCTTCTAAAAATGGTTCAGTTGATCCAGATCAAGATTTTAAAATGGAATGGGAGATAGATAGTTTTTCAAAAAAATATTTAAAAGAAATTACTGATGCTGCAAAAGACTCATCTAAAATCATATTAGCAACTGACCCAGATCGCGAAGGTGAAGCAATAGCTTGGCATGTTAAAGAATATTTAAATGAAAAAAAGCTCTTGAAAGATAAAGAAATTGAACGTGTAGTATTTAATGAAATCACAAAAAAAGCTGTAATACATGGGATAGAAAATCCAAGACAGATAGAACCTTTGTTAGTTGATGCATATATGGCTCGAAGAGCTTTAGATTATTTAGTTGGTTTTAATATTTCACCAATACTTTGGACCAAATTACCAGGCTCAAAATCTGCTGGAAGAGTACAATCTGTAGCTTTAAAATTGATTACTGAAAGAGAGCATGAAATAGAATCATTTAAACCAGAGGAATTTTGGACATTAAGCGTTAAATTCGTAGATAATAGAAATCAGACCATTATAGCTAGTCTTACTCAATTAGATAATAAAAAAGTTGAAAAATTTTCTTTTAGGAATAACGATGAAATAAATAAAGCTATACTAAGTATCAATAAAAAAAAATTTGATATTACTGATATTTCTAGCAAAATTATAAAACGTAATCCCTCTGGACCATTTACTACATCTACACTTCAACAAACTGCTTCAAGTAGATTAGGATTTGGTGCATCTAGAACAATGCAAATAGCCCAAAAGCTTTATCAAGGTATAGAAATAGATGGAGAAACCATAGGTCTAATTACTTACATGAGAACTGATGGAACGAACTTATCTAAAGATGCAGTTTCAACTTTTAGAGATTATATAAAAAAAGAAATTGGCATTGAGTATTTACCTCAAAGTATTTTAAATTATTCTGGTAAAAAAGCCAAAAATGCTCAAGAGGCACATGAAGCGATAAGACCCACTGATATTATCAGAACTCCAGAAAGTGTTAAAAAATATTTAAGTACTGATCAAAATAAGCTTTATAATTTAATTTGGTGTAGAGCTCTATCCTCACAAATGGAATCTGCTAAGTTTGATAGAAATACAATAACAATATCATCAATTGATAATGACACAATTTGTAAAGCTAGTGGATCTGTTCTTAAATTTGATGGATTTTTAAAAATATATAATAATCCTAATAAAGACGATGATGAAAATATATTACCAGAGATGACTAAAGGACTTATCAATATTGAGGCTTTGATAGATGAACAACATTTTACACAACCACCACCAAGATACTCTGAAGCTAGTTTAGTAAAAAAACTTGAAGAATTAGGTATAGGAAGGCCCTCTACTTATGCCAGTATTATTTCAACAATAGCTAATAGAGGTTATGCAGAAATACAAAATAAAAGATTTTTTCCTACAGATAGAGGTAAATTAATTTCAGCTTTTTTAGAAAAATTATTTTCAAAATATGTGGATTATAACTTTACTGCAGGATTAGAGAATCAACTGGATGAAATCACTTCAGGAAAAGAAAGTTGGATTAAAGTTTTGGAACTATTTTGGAAGGATTTTAATAATAATGTATCTCAAGTAAAAGAAAAAAGAACTAGAGAAGTCCTAGATCTACTTAATGATAGTTTAGGAGATTTAGTTTTTGATAAAGACAATGAAGGGAATATAGTTAGAAAATGCCAATTATGTAGTTCTGGAACATTGAGTTTAAAAAACAGCTTTAGAGGTGGAGCTTTTATTGGTTGTTCAAATTATCCAGATTGCAAGTTCACACGCCCTTTATCTAAAGCAAAAGCAGCTGCTCAAGCACAACTTGCTGAACCAAAATTGATAGGTAAACATAAAAATGGAAATGATATATTTTTAAAAAATGGAAGATTTGGACCTTACTTACAGTACGAAAAAATACTTACTGATGTTGATATTAAAAAAGATATTAAAAAAAAGAAAAAAACTAAAAAACTAAAATCAGATGTTAATGAACTACTAAAAAATGTATCAATACCCAAGGGAATAGAATTGGATAATATTGATCTAGAAAAAGCACAATTTTTGTGCTCATTGCCAAAATCATTAGGAATAAATCCTGAAAATCAAAAAGAGATTACATTAAATACGGGTAGATTTGGGCCCTACTTAAAATGTGAAAGTAAATCAGCAAAGATTGAAAATATTGAAGAAATTTTTTCAATAGGTTTAAATAGAGCTATAACTTTAATCGCAGAGGCTAAACCAGGAAGAATTTCATCGTCAATCATAAAAGACCTAGGTGAACATCCAGATGATAAAAAACCAGTCAGAATTATGAAAGGTCAATATGGGCCCTATATAAAATATAAATCTTTAAATGCAACAATACCTGAAGAAAAAGATCCTACAGAATTAACTATGGAAGAAGCTTTAATTCTGATTGAAAAAAGAAGAGAATACGATAAATCTAAGAAAAATAAGAAAAAAAAATGAAATTTTTAATTTTAATACTAATAACATTTTTTTTATCATCTAATATATTATTAGCTAAAGAAAAATGTTCAGATTATAAAAAATTATCAAAAACTTACCTAAAGTGTATAAGTGGAAAACTTAAAGATAAAACATCTAACATTGGTATAAATACGGATAATATTAAAGAAAAAAAATATTTAACTGATTGGTTTAAGAAAAAAAAATGAATTTTGAGGAAAATTTAAATAAAAATCATTTAGAACTTCCAGAAGCTTCTGCACCTGTTGGATCATATGTGGCTACTAAATTTTCTGGAAAATTATTATTTATATCTGGTCAAATATCAATTAATAGTAAAGGTGAGTTAATTAAAGGAAAAGTTGGTAAAGATTTAAATACAGAGGCTGCATATGAAGCAGCAAAAAGATGTGGTTTAAGTATAGTTTCTCAAGTTAAAAAAGCATGTAATAATGATTTAAATAAAGTTAAATCTTGTTTGAAATTGACTGGTTTTGTGAATTCAACAGAAGATTATATTGAGCAACCAAAAGTTATTAATGGTGCCTCAGATTTGATTGTTAAAGTATTTGGTGATTCAGGCTTACATACAAGAGCAGCAGTAAGTGTAAATAGCTTACCACTTGGTGTAGCTGTAGAAGTTGATGCTATATTTGAATTAAACTAAATTATCGTCCAATACCATAATATTTGAATTTTTTCATTTTTGATGGTGTATAAATGTTTCTCATATCATAAATAATAAAATTTTTTTTCTTAACTAATTTTTTAAAGTCTAAAAATTTAAAATCATTCCATTCTGTATGAATTATTATTAAATCACTTTTTAAACAAGCAGAAGATATACTTGTACAAAATTTTACATTTCTAAATTTTTTAAATTCTTTCTTATATCCAGAAGGATCATAATATCTAATTTTTGAACCCATTGTAACGAGTTTTGGTATCATTAGTAAACTTGATGCTTCTCTCATGTCATCAGTATTGGGTTTGAATGTTACACCAAGAAAAGTTATTTTCTTATTTTTCAGTTTATTATTTAAGATTTTCTTAATTTTATTTGTCAATAAAATCTTTCTATTATCATTTGACTTTATAACAGATTTTACAATTGGAAGATTAATATTAAAATAATTTGCTGTATCCACTAATGCTCTAGTATCTTTAGGAAAACATGAGCCACCGTAGGCTGGTCCTGCTCTTAAGAATCTATCGCCAATACGTTGATCTAGTCCCATTCCAAAAGAAATATCTTTCACATCTATTCCTGTTTTTTCACATAAGTTCGCTATTTCATTTATATAAGAAATTTTTGTAGCTAAAAAAGCATTTGAAGCATATTTAATTAATTCAGCTCCTCTTCTAGAGGTACTAAAAAATCGGCTAGACTTTTTAATAATTGGTAGATACAAATTTTTAAGTATTCTGATTGCTTTATTACTATCAGTTCCAATTATAACTCGATCAGGATAGATAAAATCACGGATAGCATCACCTTCTCTTAAAAATTCAGGATTTGATACTACATCTACTATATTTTTTCTTTTTTGAAGTTTTAGGATTTTTTCAATTTTATCACCTGTTGTTATAGGAACAGTAGATTTAGTTATTACGATTTTATATTTTTTGATATATTTTTTTAACTGATTTGCAACATGAAAAACATATCGTAAATCTGCAGAATTACTATTTTTTTTTGTTGGTGTTCCAACACAAATAAAAATTATATCTGAATTATTTACTGCCATTTTAAGATCTGTAGTAAAAATTAATCTTTTTTGATTAAAATTTCTTTTTAAAATTTCATCTAAGCCTGGTTCGTATATTGGTACATCACCATTATTTAGTGAATGTATTTTTTCTTTATCTTTATCTACACAATAAACTGTGTTACCTAAATCTGAAAAACAAACTCCACTAACAAGCCCAACATAACCAGTACCTATCATACAAAGTTTCATAATTTTGAAATCTCCTTTGAAGAGTTTATATAACCATACATTGTTCCACAGTCTAAATATTTACCACTAAAAGTATGCGCGATAAACTTTTCATCATTCTTAATTAATGTTTGAATAGAATCAGTAATATGGATCTCACCACCTTTACCTGGTTTTTGTTTTTTCAATTTTGAAAAAATTTTTTTTGGTAGAATATATCTACCAATTACAGCCTTATTTGATGGAGCATTTTTTAATGATGGCTTTTCAACAACAGAGTCTATTAAAAAATTTTTTTTATTTAACCTTTTTTTTAATTTAAAAATTCCCCACCTTGAAACAGTTTTTTTTTTCACATTCATACTCGCCATCACCGAAGATTTGTAACGATTATGGATTTTTATAATCGCTTTAGAGCAATTTTCATTAATAATAAGATCATCAGGTAATAGCATTAAAAAAAAATTGTCTTTGATATATTTTCTAGTTTTTAAAACTGCATCTCCAGTACCCAAAGGTTTGTTTTGATAAACAAATTTGATCATCTTTTTATATCTAAGAATTTTTTTATATTCTTTGATAATTCTTAGATCTTTTTTTTTTTTAATTATATCTTTATAAAATTTATCATTATAGAAATAGTTTCGAATCATTTTTTTTTTTGTAGATATTATGAAAATAATTTCTTTAATTCCTGCATCAATACATTCATCTATAATATATTCTATTCCTGGTTTTCCATTAATAGGTAGAAGTTCTTTTGCAAAAACACTTGTGAGGGGTAACAATCTTGTGCCCTGACCTGCTAGTGGAATAATTGCTTGTTTAATCATTTAAATGTTTTACTTATTAAATTGTATTATACAAATGAAAATTTTATATAATAATAATGATTTAAATGGGGCATTAAATAATGTCTTAAATTTAGGTTTTGTACCTACTATGGGCTCCCTTCATAAGGGCCATATTTCATTAATTAATAAATCCAAAAAAAAAGCTGATAAAACAATTGTAAGTATTTTTGTTAATCCCAGGCAGTTTAATAATAAGATTGATTATAAAACTTATCCTAAAAATAGAAAAAAGGATTTAGCTATACTAAAAAAATTAAAAGTAGACTTTGTATATTTACCAAAAATAAAAAACGTTTATGATTCAAAGAAAACAGCCAAAATTCAACTTAAAAAAAAGGATAAGATACTATGTGCTAAATTTAGAAAGGCTCATTTTGAGGGTGTTTTAGATGTAATGGACCATTTAACAAGAAAGATTAAACCTAAATATATTTTTATGGGTGAAAAAGATTATCAACAATTTTATTTAGTAAGAAATTTTATAGAGAATAAGTATAAATCTATAGTTATTTCCTGTAAAACAGTTAGAAATAATAATAAATTAGCTTTATCCTCTAGAAATTTACTTTTAAAAAAGCATGCACTATATCGTGCAGAAAAATTAACTCAGAATTTAATTAAATTTAAAAAAAAACTAAAAAGTGTTCGCAACATAAATAATGCTATAAATAGCAAAAAAAAACATTTATGTAAAATTTACAATATTGATGTTGAGTATTTAGAGTTAAGAAATGAATTAAATCTTAAAAATTCACAAACTATCAAACACTCGAAATTATTTATTGCTTATTATTTAGATAAGATAAGATTAATAGATAATTTTTAGTATTTATAAAAAATAGGCTCCAACACCTAGGAAAGAAACAAATCCTATTACGTCTGTGATTGTAGTAACGAAAACACTTGAAGCTATTGCAGGATCTATATTCATATTTTTAAGTGTTACAGGAACTAAAATACCAAATAACCCAGCTACTACCATTGTTAGAATCATTGAGATAGAAATAATTAATGATAGTTGAAAATCTTGAAACCATAATTGAACTATAAAAGAACTAATGATTGCAAAAATAACTCCATTTAGAATTCCTATGTTAAATTCTTTTAAAATATTTTGATTGAAGTTGTTTTTTGTTAAATCATTTGTAGCTAAAGTTCTTACAGTTACTGCTAAAGTTTGCATTCCTGCATTACCACCCATAGAGGCAACTATTGGCATTAAAAAAGCTAAAACAACCATTTGTTCAATTGTTGCTCCAAACAAGCTAATACAATATGTTGCTAAGAATGCAGTAAAAAGATTTAATAATAACCAGTTAAACCTTCTTTTTGTTTTTGATATAACTCCATCAGTAATTTCTTCATCTCCAACACCTGCTAATCTCAATGCATCTTCTTCTGCTTCTTCTTTTAAAACAGTAAGCACATCATCCGATGTGATCATTCCAACTAATTTATTATTTTTATCTATAACACATGCTGAATTTAATCCATAATTCTCAAATGAATTTCCTACCTCTTCTCTATCCATATCAACAGGCACTAAAAAAATAGAGTCCTGCATAATTGAAGACATTTTAGTATCTCTTGGAGTTGTTAAAACTTTTGATGAAGGAACTGTTCCTATTGGTTTAAAATTTTCATCGACAATATAAATTTCTAAAAATTCTTCAGGTAAATCTTTATTTTCTCTTAAATAATCAATTGTTTGTCCCACAGACCAATTACTTGGTATGGCTGTAAACTCTCTTTGCATAATTCTAGCAGCACTGTCTTCCGGATAACTAAGTCCTTCAAGTAGTGCGAAACGATCCTTAGGAGGAAGTAGACTAAGGATAGAATTTTTATCCTTTTCATCAACATTTTCTAAGATGGCTATTGCGTCATCTGATTCCAAATTATTTAAGATTCTTACTATTGCTTCAGAAGATAGATATTTTATAATTTCAGTTTGTACTGACTCATTAACCTCTATAAATACTTCTGGATCAATTTTAAAATTATTTAATTTAATTAAATTCTCTCTATTATTTTCACTAAGATGTTCAATAATATCTGCTGCATCAGCTGGATGCATTTCTTTAAAAGAATTTGTTATAAAAAGTGCATCATTACTAGCAATTTTGTCAGTAACAACTTTTATATATTCTTTATTAAATTCAAAATTGACTTTTTTATCTTTGATTTTTTTAATTAAAGTCATAAATATTCCTATTATTCAGTGGCAACTTTTAATACATAATATGAAGATTACAATTTATAAATGAACATAGAAATCAAAAAGTCCAAAAAACCTGTAAAATATGAGAATGCTATAAAATTCATGGAAAAAAAATTGCTAGATATTCACAGAAATAATTCTAAAGAGCTAATTTGGGTTTTAGAACACAGTGATGTTTATACTGCAGGGACTAGTTATAATGAAAAAGAAATTATTGATAAATCAATTAGAGTAAAAAAAACTAATAGAGGAGGAAAAATTACTTATCATGGTCCAGGACAATTAATTTGTTATTTTGTAATTGATTTAAGAAAAAGAAATAAAGATATTAGAAAATTTATTTCA
>MDTB01029077.1_pt1 | contig 10190 bp, 12 predicted proteins | sample 811161 | NCBI WGS metagenome assembly MDTB01 (sample SAMN05326650, study PRJNA326480) | marine metagenome | isolation source: seawater | place: Mediterranean Sea | collected 2009
CACACAAAGTCTAGTTACATTTTGTATAGTAATTAGGCTAGACTGGAAACGTCGAATATTTGGCTAGTCTAATATTAATAACAACGGCAAGCGGTGCGCACTATTGCGCCCAATATTTGAATTACCCATGTTGATCGGCTTTAAACAAGCCACTATCCCAGCAAAAGGAGCTTCACAATGAAAACACAAGCAATGGCGTTAGCACTACTACTGTCTTTAATGGGCTGTACTGAATCTAGCGAAGAAACGAAAAGCGAAGTAAGTAAAGAGATGGAAAAGGCAGGCGAAGCGACATCTGACGCTTATGAAGACACAAAAGAAAGCGCTGCCGATTCTTGGGATGAGACCAAAGACGCAACCTCTGACGCTTATGAAGATGGCAAAGAAATGGCATCTGACGCCTATGACGCGAGTGCCGAAAAGGCAGGCGAATTTAAAGACGCCGCAGCGAAAAAAGCCTATGAAGCATGCGTAAAAATGAAAGAACAAATGGGCGGCGATGTGAGCGAGTGTGAAAATTAATAACGTCTGTTATTGCTCATAAAGCGTCAAAGCGAACCTTAGGGTTCGCTTTTTTGTAGCTTGGTTAAAAAGTTGCTATAACCTACTCACACCCAGCCAATATCACCGAACTAGAGGTGATGGTTAACGGTGCAACGCGTAATAGCGTATTAATACCTAAAATATTATTGCCTTTAGGAAGCACAGCGACTTCCACTGGGCCGACTTCACAAGTATTACCTATACGAACAGAGTTCAGTTGGTATTGTGATACCTTTAAGATTTTTCCATTTGCCATTCTTGCCGCCGAAGTTCGGGTAGCGAGTAGCGTATGATTTCGGGAAAGTGCGTCAAACGTGGCTTGATTGAGCGTTAATAAACTCGAACCGGTATCAAGTAGAAAGGAAGCGTTAACTTGCGACTCAAGGGTTGCTTCTAAATACAAGGTGCCGCCTTTGCTTTGAGATAGCGGGATGTTTTGCTCGATTGCTGATGCCGGTGCAGCGAGCCCTAAAAGGCAAGATAGCGATGTTAAAAGTGACGCCTTCGCCGCTTTTTTTACTATTCTTTTCATCTTACATGCACCACGCATTAGCTTTTACTGATTGAAATAGAACAGCAAGATGAAGACCAATCGCTAATTGCTTGATTTATTTAGCGCTCTGTACACGTCACAAGTCAAAAGCACTTAAATAGTGCAAAACCTAAGCCCGCTTCGCACCAAAGGTGATCGCAGCGAGACTATTTGACGCACTTACTCTTAACACGCCTGATTACACATTTCCTATATCACCCGTTACCTGATAGCAAATAACTATCGCCAATCTCTATTGTTTGAAACGATTTCGTTCATATAATAGACAAAAGTAGTAATATCAATATGAGGACACGATATGAAATTACGCTATTTAGTGAGTTCTTTATTTACCGCGGTTACACTTAGCTTTACTGCCAACGCGGCACAGGCTATGCCAGCTTCGACCGGCGATACTATCGAAGTGCAAGTCGTGGATTATTCAGGAAAACCGCCTTTTAAACGCAAAGTTGTCAGCATGAGTGTTAACGATGTCGCGCAGCTTGAATCGGTGGGTGAAGAAGCCATTGAGTATGTTGAGGTTAAGGAAGTCATTATGCGCGGTAAACCACCTTATCGCAGAGTAACGACTATGATGCCTGTCTATGACATTGCTCAACTTGAAGTACTAGAAGAACAAAACGAAAAACAAAAGCGTGGTACTCGCCCCCCATTTAAACGCAACTAATAGGCGTTACCTGTATCGATAAACTGCACCAAAGCGATCCATTTTGCCTGAATGGGTCGCTTTTTAGTTTACGCGATATAGTCCAAACTCCTTCGTTTTGCGCGCTTTTATTTTGAATACAGCCCTACAAACGATAAAGTGACCTAAAACGGCAGAAAAAAGAGAAAATAGATGCAGCCTCACGACCACTCACCGCTTAACGACTTTATCGAATACTCTGAACAAAGCATGCTTGCTCGAAGCGCTGAGTTTTTAAAAGCTATGCAGCGTCGACATAGCATTCGTCATTTCATTGACAGACCGGTTGATAAAGCCATTATCGAAAACTGTATTTTAACGGCGGGCACTGCGCCTAGTGGTGCCAACCACCAGCCTTGGCATTTTGCTGCCATCCATTCAGCTCCTGTAAAAAAACAAATACGTGAACAAGCTGAAGCTCATGAACGGGGGTTTTATGATGGGCGCGCTGGGCAGCAGTGGTTAGACGATCTCAAACCTTTGGGCACCGATGCCAGCAAACCTTATCTGGAAACTGCGCCTTGGCTAATTGCTGTTTTCAGCCAGAAATTCGGGGAAACAGAAGCAGGAGATAGAAGTCAAAACTACTATGTCCATGAATCAGTTGGTATTGCAGTGGGCATGCTTATCACCTCGTTGCACAACGCAGGTCTAGCCACCCTGACGCATACGCCAAAGCCAATGAACTTTTTAACCGAAGTGTGCCAGCGCCCTGACAATGAGCGAGCCTATATGCTAATTGTTGCCGGTTACCCCGCTCACGATGCCACCGTTCCTAATCATGCGAAGCAAAAGAAGTCACTCAACGAAATAGCTAGTTTTCTTTGATTTTTATAAACGCTTATAGGCGTAGCTTTTTGTTCGTCCTAGCATCGCAGACTTTACGGGCATGATTAATACAACACCACAACATTTGTTAAATAAGCAAGGTTAGTTCGCTATCATCATAGACATGAAATACGCAGCACTTATAATGCGCCCTCGTTTTTAGGAGCTCGTATTTTCATGTCATCCCGCCACGCCTTTTCGCCACAGCTACCTTTCTTGTTGCTGAGTTTACTTACTGGCTTAACATCATCGTTCGTCACGCCGCTCATGAGCTACTTTTTAATTGACGAGATTAACGTTGAACCCATTTACATCAGTGTATACATGGTGTCGGTTACGCTTTCAGGGCTGGTGATAAGCCAATATTTGGGACACTTGGCCGACAAAGGTTTTAACGCTAATCGCCTCTACGGACTCACCATGATTTGCGTTGGCATAGCCATGGTAGCGTTTATCTTTAGCAACCAGTTTTGGCACGTATTTCTTGCCGGCGTGTTGTTTATGTCTGTGGGCGCGGGGGCGGTTTCGCAAATGCTAACGGTTTCAGGGCTATGGGCCAAAAACCAAGATATAGATTTAGCAGCATTTAACTCAAAAGTACGCGCGGCCATATCCTTAGCTTGGGTAGTAGGCCCGCCAATGGCGTTTACATTAGTGGCTAGTTTTGGCTTTGCCGCCTCATTCTCTGTGGCTATTGCGTGCGTAGTCACCGCTACGCTTTTCGTGGTTAAGGTGGTACCGCCTCAACAAGCCTGCCAACATTCGCAAAACACCACATTAAAGGGGTCGCTTGCACTGCCGTTTTGGCTTGTAGGGCTGGCAGTGCTTGCTGGAATGGCCGGTAATGTTATGTATTTATCCTCAATGCCATTATACGTAATGCAAGAGCTAGGTTTGCCTGAAAATTTACCCGGCCTTATGATGGGCGTGGTCGCAGCGCTTGAAATTCCTACTATGCTAATTGCCGCTAAGCTCGCACGACGCTTTCCACCTGCTGGTGTTATGGCTGTTGCCTTTCTATTTGGCTGCTGCTTTTATATTGGCGTGTATTTCTCTCAATCAAGCTGGGAATTATTATCGCTTCAAATATTAAATGCACTTTTTTACGGTTTATACGCTGGCATAGGCTTAACGCTTCTGCAGCAACAGGCACCTAATTTAACGGGCTTCACCTCAGCTTTTTATTCGAACGCCACCCGCGTGGGTATGATGCTTGGCACTATTGGCGCAGGCACAGTGGCGCAATTTTATAGCTTTAGAGCTGCCACAATAGGCTCGCTATGTATTGCCATATTTGGTTTGAGTGTATTGTTAGTGTTTATGTTTTTAAAGCGAAGGGCGAGCTGAAGCATAGCTTAGCCTCACCTCTTTGATTGGGTTACACGCAAAACCCAATTAAAATGCGATACTGCTTAATACAAAAAGGGCCCGGTGGCCTTTAATGTACCTTTAAACCGCAGTTTGTACATCAAAGATCAACGAGCCCTTCTTCTTTAATTCTTTTAATTGAAGTATGAAGCTTCAAAGTTGAGTCGTTAGTCGCCTTTATTGGGCACAATCAGATATTTACTACCCGTCTTTTTCGCATTGTATAGCGCTACGTTTTCAGGCTGTAGCGCTTCTTCAAGGCTTAACTCTTTGCTGTAGGATGACGCAAAGGTAGTGTTAATCTCCGTAGCCACTTTTTGATAAAGCTCGCCCACGCGTTTCTTATCAAGCTTGCCTAAGAAGCGCATTAACAACCAACCGCCAATACCCCACGTCATGCCGTAAGCGCGGTTTAAAATAGTCGGTGAGAAATCTAAACCACCATAGATATACACTTGTTTATTGCTGTCAGAACCATAGGTGTTGAAGCCTGTTGCATCTTTACTACCCGACGCTTCCATCATGGTAAGGATATCGCTAACTAGCTCACCGCCACCAATGGCGTCGAACGCAAGTGTAGCGCCAGTGCTGTCTATGGCCTGGTAAAGTTCAGCTTTGAAATTATCGCTACTGGAATTAAGCACAATTTTCGCACCAATACCTTTAAGTAGGTCTACCTGCTCTTGACTACGAACGATATTTACTAGTTCTACGCCTTGCTCTAAACAAATTTTATTTAGCATTTGCCCAAGGTTAGACGCAGCTGCAGTGTGAACCAAGGCTTTATGCCCTTCCATACGCATGGTTTCAACCATACCCAATGCTGTTAGCGGGTTAACAAACGAAGACGCCGCCTGCTGAGGTGTAGTGCTATCCATATGAGGTAAACACGCCTGCACGGGCACGCACGCGAACTCTGTATAAGCTGCGCCGGTAAGAATAGACACGGTTTTTCCCATTAAAGCTTGCGCTTCAGGGCTGTCGCCTGCGGCAACCACGGTACCGGCGCCTTCATTCCCAATAGGTAAAGTTTGGTCAAGACGAGACTTAATACGGCTCAACAAAGGCTTGTGTACCGGTGCAACCAATGCATTTTTATCAGCATCGAAAGTGGCTTTATCAAGGCTTGCTGGACCAAACATAGGCCACATATCTGACGGGTTTATTGGAGAGGCTTCCATGCGCACAATCACCTCATGGGCCTTCGGCTCTGGAACATCTACCTCTTTTAGCGATACCTGAAGCTCACCTTCTGATGTAATTAGCGTAAATAGTTGTTTAGATTTATTCATATCTACTCTTGTGCCCTAAAAATTAAACGCTCTACGTACTGTTAAGCTAACACGCCCCCACTATCAGCAGTATTTATATTTCGAATACATATGCGTTTCGATGGTTTATACACCCGATTATTTAGATGAGTTACACTACAAAGCGTGTATCGACTTGTAATAGCGAATAAAAAATGAAAAGACATGGTATCTACCTCTTTCTAGGACTCATCGGAATAAGCAATATGGCGTTTGGTAAAGCTGCACCTTTGGTCTCAATTCCTACCCACGACGCGTTTTTTAATTCTATAAAAGCGTACTGCGGTAAAGCGTTTCAAGGGAAGGTGAGTAAAGATAATGTAGGTAATACCTTCGGTGATGCAGAACTTGTTATGCACATACGAAAGTGCACAGACTCAGAAATTCAGATACCTTTTCACGTGGGTGACGACGCATCCCGCACTTGGATATTAACAAAGACTGGCGCTGGTCTTATGTTAAAACACGACCACAGAAATAAAGACGGCAGTTTTCACTCCTCTACCATGTACGGCGGGCATACTGTAGATGAAGGATATGCCCAAGTTCAGTCATTCCCCGCGGACGCCTACTCGAAAGCATTATTTATAGAATCTGGGATTGCAGCATCCACCGATAACGTGTGGCAAATGATGATTTACCCCAACCGCTTTAGCTATCGATTGATTCGCCCTGCGCGCGAAGTACAAGTTGATTTCGATTTAGATAACACATTCCCAGTTCCCAGTACGCCCTGGGGCTACAAAGATTAATTGAGGCTGAAACTGGACACAGGTATCGTTGCGTTTATTACCACAACACTATATAACAAGTTTTAAATTGCCTAATATATCTTGTCCCAACATACGACTAGATAGAAATAGTTAGACTTAAATCATCACCTACTTGGATAAAAAGAATGTCTTCTGCCCCCAATATTTTACAACAGCTTTTTGGTTTCTCAGCGTTTCGCGAGGGGCAAAAAGAGGCGGTGGATTCTCTACTTAGTGGGCATTCAACGTTAGCGATCTTTCCGACTGGTTCGGGCAAATCTTTGTGTTACCAGTTCGTTGCTACGCAGCTGCCACATTTAACTCTGGTGGTTTCTCCTTTACTGGCGCTGATGAAAGATCAGCTAGAATTTTTGCATAGCAAAGGCATTGCGGCGGCTAGCATCGATTCCACCTTAACACCTGAGCAAAACAAGCAGGTGATGAACGACGTGCGTTCAGGGCAGTGTAAAATTTTAATGGTGTCAGTGGAGCGTTTTAAGAACGAACGATTCCGACAATTCATCGAGTCCGTTCAGGTAAGTATGTTGGTGGTCGATGAAGCGCACTGTATCTCTGAGTGGGGCCATAACTTTCGCCCCGACTACTTAAAACTTCCTGCCTACCAAAAAGAGTTGAATATCCCACTTGTATTACTACTTACAGCAACGGCCACTAAAAAAGTAAAAGAAGATATGGCGGCACGCTTTGCTATTGCGCCAACTAGCATTATTCAAACGGGATTTTATCGCCCCAACCTGAATTTATTTGTTCGCCCCGTACTTGAACCTAACAAAAATCAAGCGCTGATAGACGAAATTCAAAAACAACAAGGTGCTGGGATTGTTTACGTTACATTACAAAATAGCGCAGAGGATGTAGCGCGCTTTTTGCAGCAGCAAGGGTTTGCTGCGAAGGCCTACCATGCAGGCCTTAACAGTGAGGTAAGACAAAGTATCCAACAAGATTTCATGAGCAACAAGATTCAAGTCGTTGTAGCTACTATTGCCTTTGGCATGGGTATAGATAAATCTGATATCCGCTTTGTTATTCATTACGATCTACCTAAATCTATTGAAAACTACAGCCAAGAAATCGGCAGAGGTGGGCGCGATGGCGAAGCGGCAAATTGCACCGTATTAGCGAACCTCGACGGATTAGTCACCATAGAAAACTTCGTTTACGGCGACACACCCGATAAAAGCGCAATAGAACGGGTTATCGACGACATCAAGCTGCAAGCCCCAGCTGAACAAAATAGAGCCAAGCAAGTTACACCAAAGCAAGATAGAGCACAGCAATATACAACTAATCAAAATGACTCGCTCATCAATGCAGAAAACAAGGTTTACCAATGGGAAACCCAAATAAATAGCTTATCGAGCGCCAGTAATATTCGCCAGCTTCCTCTTAAAACCTTACTTGTTCAGCTTGAACTCGCCAATGTTATTCGCCCGCTATTTGCCTATTTTGCAGAATACAAATTCCGCTTTCTTTCAGACAAAGCCACCATACTCGGCTTGTTTTCAGAAGAGCGAGCGCGCTTTTTAGATGCGGTATTCTCTCATTCAAACATGAAGAAAGTATGGGGTGTTGTCGATTTCGACAGTATTTATCAGCACTATGGCGCAGAACGCTCTAGAGTAGTGGCAGCCTTAGAATACTTGCACGAGCACAATCATATAGAGCTTGCATCACGTTTAATTACCGATGTATACCGTGTTAACAACCAATTACTGCAAGACGGCGATTTGGCAAACAAGCTAGCGCACTATTTTTCTGAAAACGAGCGTAAAGAAGTCGAGCGCATCGCCGCACTTGTCAGCTTTTTCGAACAAGACACTTGCTTAAGCCACAACTTGTCAGCGTATTTTGATGATGCTCAAGCACCGAAAGCGTGTGGGCATTGCAGTGTGTGCCAAGGTAAAGTGGCCAAGCTTAACTATTCATCACCAATCCCAATACCGGATAGAGAGCAGATATCTGAAGCTATGACAGCGCTAGAAGCGCATTTAAGCGGTAAGTTTGAAGGCCCAATCACCCCTTCTATTTATTGTCGCTTCCTAACTGGCATGACTATGCCTTTGTTTAGTCGCTTAAAAATAAGACAAGTTAAAGGGTTTGGTAGCTTGGAACACTGCCGGTATGCAGATGTTTTACAAGAAGTGAACGCAGTTTTATGCCAATGACTGGCAGGACTGACTGTTGACTGGTCGATAACGAGCCAGTATTGAATTGAGCTAGCGCCTTTTTGTTAAAAGAGGTCAGATTGCGCTAGCTATCTGGCTTACTGTCTGCCGGTTGCATGAACTATGTTTATCGCCCGTTTAGCAAACTGTTTCATAAGCCTAACGCCTGATCACGCCATATTGTCAATTTGCTTTAAGATACTGCCAAAAGCACGGCTTCCTACGCTCTGAATCTGCTTATCGAAGTAAAGGCTTCCCAAAAGAAAAATGGTAATGTGCCCTTGCGAGCGCCAGGTAACGTGTGTTTTCCCATCTTTGTCTTTAAGCGTAATCTCACCTAATTGATGGTCGTATGGTAATGGCTTGGACTTCACGACTTTATAGCCTAGTTTATAAGGCGGCTCGTAAGCAACGATTTCTTCGTGAAGGTTCGAGCCCCCTGAAATAATCTCACGTACCGCCCCCAGTCCATTGGTTTCATGTTTACCTTTAATCAGTAAATTTGACTGCTCAATAGCTTTGAACTGTGCATAGTTAGCATGATCACTCAAAATGGCAAAAACCTCTTCGATAGGTTTGTTTATGGTTCGTTCTACATGAATTGAAAACACGCGCTATTCCTTTTTTATACATTTTTATTAGCGATATTTTTCGATAATAGCCTAAACGCAATCAAACGTTTACTTAATAAAACTTATCCTTCATTAGCCAACCTGTGAATATAGCAATACCCTTAATTCTATTTTATAGTAGGAAAAACAACAGTGTCGAAAACGGTATAGGAAGTATGGGCACCACTAAAAAGGGATCGCTTATTGTGGTCGGCACAGGTATCAGTGTTGCGGGGCAAATGACCGTTGCCGCAAGAAGCCACATTGAGAATGCCGACATCGTCTTCATGGGTATCATGAATAAAATCGGCGAACATGTGGTAACCAAACTTAACTCTAATAGCGTCTCGCTAGACGACCTTTATGAAGAAGGAAAATCTCGCGCCCTCACCTATTCTCAAATGGCCGACCGAATTGTGCAATCAGTGGTAGAAGGTAACAAGGTTTGCGTTGCTTTTTATGGTCACCCAGGCGTATTTGTCACGCCTTCACATGAAGCTATTCGCCGAGTACAAGAGCTAGGTTTAGAGGCGCAAATGTTGCCTGGCGTTTCCGCCGAAGACTGCTTAATTGCCGATTTGGGCATAGACCCTTCTCGCTATGGCTGCCAGTCATACGAGGCCACCCAATTTCTGTTCCGCGACTACCGCATAGACCCGCACATGACGCAAATTATCTGGCAAATAGGGTTAGCAGGAGAAGCAACGTTAAGCGTGCTAGATGCCAATCACAGCCAATCAGGTCTGGCTATGCTGGCAGATATACTGGCCGAGCATTATCCAAGTGATCACGAACTCATTATTTATGAAGCAGCGACGCTTCCTCTTTGCGAACCAAAAATAGAAAAAGTCATGCTTCGTGAGCTCGAATTCGCAAAACCCACCTTGGTGTCGACACTCGTTGTCCCATCGAAGGGAATGCCAGCATACCGACAAGACCGCTTAGCGAAGCTAGGGCTAACAGAACAACAAGTTACTAACTATAGAAACCCAACCCTAAATTAAAAAAGGATAATAAGAAATGGCAAAATCTATACAAGATTTTGTGGTTGAATTAGACACCAACAGCAAGCTAATGGAAGCTTACAAAAGCGACCCTGTGGCAACCGCAAAGAAGTACGGATTACCTGCCGATGAAGTAAAGATTATTGCGGATAAAAACTGGGACGAGCTTTCTAAGCGCTTTGACGACACCAGTAAAACCATTCGCGTTATTAGCTACTAACTAATAGCAAAAGAAAAATGAAACGGATTGTCTTGTGCATTGTTAGTGTCATTACCTTATCAATGACACTACCTGCTCGCGCTTTCGAAGAGCCGCAAGACAAGGTTTCACCTCCCACACTTCAACTTGA